>Ga0209228_1000608_pt1 | contig 18595 bp, 15 predicted proteins | sample METZYME_3_150m_FD_187547 | JGI IMG/M metagenome (GOLD analysis project Ga0209228, IMG submission 187547) | Marine microbial communities from oxygen minimum zone in mesopelagic equatorial Pacific - METZYME_3_150m (SPAdes) (version 2) | ecosystem: Environmental > Aquatic > Marine > Oceanic...
CTCGTCAAAATCTGTTGCTTCTGCCAGGCCTTGAAGTGCAAGTACTTTGGTTATTGCAGCAGTTAAGGTAGTCTTACCGTGATCAACATGCCCAATTGTACCAACATTGATATGCGGTTTTGAGCGTTCAAATTTATCTCTAGCCATTTCTTCTCCTGTTTATTAATTATTATGACTAATTAGTACTTCAGCCTCAGCTGACAGAATCTCCTGTCAAGGCTTTTCTTGTTGATTCAGACACAGAGTTGTAGTGACTGAAATGCATTGTATAAGATGCCCGCCCCTGAGTGAGCGAACGCAACCGGGTAGAATAACCGAACATCTCCGCTAACGGAGCTTCAGCCATAACAACCTGAATCCCACCCTGCTCCTCCATTCCGCGAATGCGTCCATGACGAGCATTCAGGTCTCCAATTACATCGCCTGTGAATGACACGGGCGTTACAACTTCTATTTTCATAGTGGGCTCAAGCAGATTCGGCTTTGCTTTTAGAGCCCCTTCTCGAAGTGCATTGACACCTGCAATTGTAAATGCAACTTCTGTTGAAGATTCTTCATTATATTCTCCTGCTACCAGGGACACTTTTAAGTCAATCAACGAAAACCCGGCAAGAACTCCATTACTCATTGCATCATGAACTCCTTGCTCCAAAGCCTCAGCAAACATTGAGGGCAATTCCTCACCAGATAAATGGTTTTCGAACTCAAAACCACTTCCTGCTTCAAGAGGCTCAAGGCTTATCTTGCAAAAGGCAAACTGCTCTTTTCCATCAAGCTGCTGTTCCACTCGCACTTCGGATTCAGATGCTTGAGTAATCGTTTCACGATATGCCACCCTTGGAGTTCCGGCTTTGCATGCAACTCGAAACTCACGCTGCAGGCGATCTACTACAACTTCCAGATGAAGCTCGCCCATTCCGGAAATGATGTTTTGTCCTGTTTCATCATCTATTCTGCTCCGGAATGAAGGATCTTCCTGCATCAAGCGCTTAAGAGCTTCTTCAAGCTTATCCTGATCCAGTTTTGTTTTTGGCTCAAGAGCCTGGTCAATTACAGGTTCCGGAAACTGAGTTCTTTCCAGAACAATCTGTTGTTCCTTTGGGCAGAGAGTATCGCCCGTTACCAGGTCCATTCCGACTACTGCACCGATGTCTCCTGCACTTAATTCGGTGACATCTTCACGCTTGTTAGCGTGCAGCTTGACCAGATTCCCAATCCTTTCATGCTTCCGCTTACGAGGATTGTATGTTGTTTTTCCGGACTCAAAATTTCCAGAATAAACACGAACAAAAGTCATCTGCCCGGCAAACGGATCACTGGCTACTTTAAATGCAAGTGCACACATGGGATCTGAAGCAGAAGCATTACGTTTCACCAGTTTTTTTGTTACAGGGTGATCCCCTTCCACTGGAGGGATATCAAGCGGTGAAGGCAGATAATCGACAACTGCATCAATCACTTGTTGTACCCCTTTGTTCTTAAATGCACTTCCGCAAAGCACTGGAGTTATTTGCCCATCCAGAGTGGCAGCGCGCAACACTTTTATAATCTCGCTCTGCCCAATTTTCTGTTCTTCAACAAGCTTTTCCAGTAGATCGTCGTCATACAGTGAAAGCTTTTCCAGCATCTCACGACGTTCTTTTTCTGCCTGCGGTCTTAGCGCTTCAGTAAGTTTTGCTTGTTCGAACTCCAGGCCCCATGATTCATCTTTGAATCGGAACTCCTGCATTGCCACCAAATCGACCACACCTTCAAATTGATCTTCAGATCCAATGGGCATTTGTATTGCCACAGGGTTTGCAGAGAGCTGTTCATCAATGGAACTGACAGCTTTACTGAAATCAGCTCCTACACGGTCCATTTTATTGATAAAAGCAATGCACGGAACGTTGTAGCGCTTAGCCTGCTGCCATACCGTCTCAGACTGAGGCTGTACTCCTGCTACAGAACAGAGCACCATTACTGCTCCATCCAGCACTCTTAATGACCGTTCGACTTCCGCAGTGAAATCTACGTGTCCAGGAGTGTCAATTATATTCAGCGTATATTTCTGCTGGTCTATCTCCCATATGCAGGTAGTTGCAGCAGAGGTGATGGTAATGCCTCTTTCCTGTTCCTGCTCCATCCAGTCCATTGTGGCGGAGCCGTCGTTGACCTCACCGATTTTATGAATTCGTCCGGTGTAAAATAATATGCGCTCGGTTGTTGTTGTTTTTCCGGCATCAATATGCGCCATGATGCCGATGTTGCGTCTATGCTTAAGATCAACTTTTTTTGCCACGTTGGAATATTGATTTGGGCTCTGAGAAATTTCAGCAACACCTGATCTTTTACCAACGGTAATGTGCAAAAGCTTTGTTAGCCTCAGCCATCTTGTGAGTGTCTTCTTTCTTTTTTATTGCACTGCCTTGGCTCTTTGAGGCATCAAATAATTCATTTGCCAGCTTTGCACGCAACGACAAGCCATTTCTGGAATTTGCATGTTGTATTAACCAGCGAATTGCCAGTGACTGGCTCCTGCTGTGGCGCACTTCCATCGGCACCTGATACGTTGAACCGCCTACACGTCTTGATTTCACCTCAACTGAAGGCATCACGTTTTCTATAGCCGCTTTAAAGATTTCAAGAGAAGACATTTCAGAGTCCCGTGAAGAAATCTCGTCCAAAGCACCGTATAATATTTTTTCAGCAACACTTTTTTTCCCGTTCTTCATCAATGAATTGATGAACTTGCTGACAAGAATTTCTTTGAATTTTGGGTCAGGCAGTATTTCTCTTTTTATTGCAGATCTTCTTCGGGGCATATTTTAGCCAGTTATTCTTTTTTAACGCCGTATTTTGAACGTCCCTGTTTTCGTTCATCTACGCCTAATGTATCCAGTGCACCTCGAACAACATGATATCTCACTCCCGGAAGGTCTTTGACTCTACCCCCGCGAATTAACACGACCGAATGTTCTTGCAGGTTGTGGCCGATTCCCGGAATATAGCTGGTGACTTCAATTCCGTTTGTTAGCCGGACACGTGCAACCTTGCGAAGAGCCGAATTAGGCTTTTTAGGCGTTGATGTGTAGACACGAACACACACACCTCTCCTTTGTGGACATCCCTGGAGTGCAGGGGTATCTTTTTTTGTTAATTTGCTTTTGCGCCTCTTTCGAACCAGCTGACTTAGAGTAGGCATTAATAAAATCTGCTTTGTAAAGATTTCAGTAAATTTAAATAACCAATCCGCCAATTTAACATTGATTTAAACTCAGGTCAACACTTTAAATCATTTTTCTGCGAAAAAAATTAAGCAGTTGAAATTAATTTTTTTTGTACTATACACGCCCCTATAAAAAAACAATTCCCTAAATTAATTTATGATCATATTTAATACTTTTTTGCTGGTAATGGTTCGATTTGGATTTAATTTAAGAAACCTAGTTTGGAAACATGAGTGAGCATACCTATACCAACAAACTCATCCATGAAAAAAGTCCATACCTTTTTCAGCATGCACACAATCCTGTTGACTGGTATCCATGGGGCAGTGAAGCCTTTGAGAAAGCCAGAAGTGAAGATAAGATGCTGTTTGTCAGCATCGGCTATGCCACGTGTCACTGGTGCCATGTGATGGAACGCGAATCATTTGAAGACCCTGATTTAGCTGAATATCTTAATAACCATTTTGTACCAGTAAAAGTTGACCGGGAGGAACGTCCGGATGTTGACAAAATTCACATGGATGCTCTTCATGCTCTTGGACAACAGGGAGGATGGCCGCTTAACATGTTTGTAACACCAGAAGGAAAGCCGGTTACAGGTGGTACTTATTTTCCTCCAAGGCCCATGTATGGGCGCAAATCATTTGGCGAACTTCTTAGGACTTTGGTTTCAGTATGGGACAATGAACGGGATAAGATTTATACCACTGCTGATCAAATCTCATCTCATTTGCAGCAAAAAGCCGTTCTGAATGACACAGAACATCCGGAACTCACCTGGCAGGCGGAAGAACAGGCAGTAGCTCAATTTCGCAGTTCCTTTGATACGCAGTATGGTGGATTCAGCCACCAGCCTCAAAACAAATTTCCTCCCAGTATGGGATTGATGCTTTTGTTGAGGCATCATCACAGGACAGGTGATTCTTTTTCACTTGAAATGGTGGAAAAGACGCTGAAAAAAATGTATGCCGGTGGTATATATGATCAGCTTGGAGGAGGTCTGAGCCGTTACAGTACAGATTACAAATGGCTGGTTCCGCATTTTGAAAAAATGCTGTATGACAATGCACTTTTTGTCTGGGCACTGATTGAAACTTTTCAAATTACAAAAAATCAAGTTTATGAAACTGCAGTTAGAGATGTACTTTCATACATTGAGAAAATAATGACATCATCAAATGGCGCATTTTTTTCTGCTGAAGATGCCGACAGCGAAGGAGTGGAGGGTAAATTTTATCTCTGGTCAAAAGCCGAGGTGATGGAAATTTTAGGAATTGAATCCGGAGAACTTGCCTGTACGTACTGGGATATTAGGGAAAATGGAAATTTTGAAGGCAGCAGTATTCCGAACAGACCCCGCTCAGATCAGGATGTAGCAAAAGATTTCCGGATTACTGTAGAAGAATTGCAAGATCAGCTACGGATTGCGCGTAAAAAACTTATGGCAGTTCGAACTAAAAGGATACGTCCGTTGCTGGATAACAAGGTGCTTACTTCGTGGAATGCCCTGATGATTTCTGCTTTTGCACGGGCTGCACGTGTGTTTGGTGACAGTTCATTTGAAAAAACAGCAGAACGTGCTGCTGCATTTATTTTTAAAAATTTGAAGGATGAATCAGGGAGGCTGCTCCGGCGCTGGTGTGATGGAGAGGCACGCTATCCAGCTTATCTATGTGACTACGCGCAGATGACTACGGCATGTCTGGACCTGTACGAAACAACTTATGATCCGGTTTGGTTCCGGAAAGGATGTGAATTATCAAATGAAATAAAACGACTTTTTCGAAATGAAAACGGCCCCTTTTATGATACAGGGATAGATGGTGAAGTTCTGCTTACACGCAATGCGGAAGGTTATGATGGTGTTGAACCATCTGGAAACAGTAGTGTTGCAAATGTGTTTCTGAGACTAAATTCTTATGGCCTTGAAAGTGAATTTTTTGAAGACGCTCAGCGGGTTTTCCGTTGTTTCAGTCCCATGTTTAACCAGGCAGGTGTCAGCTTTTGCTCAATGCTTTCCGGGCTGCATTTTAGTCTTTTAGGGCCTAAAGAAGTGGTTATCTCAGGAAGACGAGGTGATGCTGAGACAGAAGCTTTGCTTTCAGAGGTTCGTAGGGAGTTTCATCCAAATACGGTGACAGCTTTTCTCGAGGATGGTGACAATAAGCTTACAGAAGAAATTATTCCTCTTGCTTCTGGGAGACCAATGCTGAACGGACGTGCGACTGCATATGTTTGTCAAAATCAAGCGTGCCGGTTGCCAGTCCATAAAGTTGAAGAATTGCGTGAATTGCTGGATTCAAGTTATTTTCAAAATTGATTTCTTAATGTCCTGAGCCTGAGAATGGATGTTTATGATGCTGGATACGTGATTGATTCAATGTGGTGAAATCTTAATTTTTAAATAATAAATTCATACGGATGTAAAAAATTATGTATACTCAAGATGATCTGAAATATCCTGTATCACTGGTTCCACCCGACATTTCCAGTTATCGTATTGGTAATACCGGAGTTGATTACATACATCAATTGGACTCTGGTATGCCGGGACCTCATGTTATGATAAGTTCGGTGGTACATGGCAATGAGCTTTGCGGTGCAATTGCAGTAGACCATATTTTGCAAAACAACGTCCGACCCCTGAAGGGTAAGCTCTCACTTGCGTTTATGAATGTTGACGCGTATCTCAGTTTTGATCCTGATAATCCTTCTGCCTCCAGGTATTTGGATGAAGATTTCAACAGGCTTTGGACAAAGGAGTTGTTGGAAGGGGATCGCGACAGTATTGAACTTCGGAGGGCAAGGGAGATACTCCCTGTTCTTGACACAGTTGATCTACTGCTTGATATTCATTCGATGCAAACTGCGACTAAACCGCTGATGATGGCAGGACCGCTTGACAAGGGGTGTGAGTTTGCCAGACAGCTGGGGATTCCAGAGGTAGTAGTAATGGATTTTGGACACAAGGCAGGCAGGAGAATGCGAGAGTATGAAGGATTTTCTGACCCAGGCAGTACGAAAAACGCCTTGCTGATAGAATGTGGTCAGAACTGGGACCAAAGGAGCGCTGACTTGGCAATTACTGCTTCATGGAGATTCCTCATGATACTCGGATTAGTATCGGAAGAAAATGCCGCAGCTCACTTAAGAACAGAGCCTCCATCTGAACAGCGAATTATTAAAGTTTCAGGACCATATACCATCAGGAATAGTGACTTCAGTTTTAAGGAGCCCTATGTGGGACTTGAAGAAATTCCATCCGCAGGTACTGTTATTGCCAATGATGGTGAGATAGAGGTAAAAACTCCTTACGATAACTGCGTACTTATAATGCCTTCCAGACGCCAAAGACCAGGTGATACTGCCGTACGATTTGGGAAATATATTTAGATAATTAAATGATGATTAATATGGTTTTGCCTGAGATATTTTTCTCAGTGGTAGTCAGACCTATATTAACTATCCCTCCCCGGTAATTAAGAATATGACCACTCAGTCAATTACTAATCCCCTTGATCGAACACAATGCCCTATATGTGGTAAATCTAACAACTGTGGAAAAGAAGAAGGACTCGAACACTGCTGGTGTGCAGACTTAAGCTTCCCTCGTAATCCTCCACAAACAGTTATGTCCTGTTTCTGCCGAAGCTGCACGGACAAGATGTTAGAGCAGGAAAAAGCTGCATCAAATCCAGTTGTTTAATTCATTTCGCAGCAGCTAAAAGAATTTCTTATAGCCTAATCAGATAATTGTATTTTACAATATACATTATTTTGCTTAGTGTATTGTCTTCTTAATGTTAATACTCGATATTACTTACTGTTAATATTAAGTTTGAGTGTATGACTTTAATGGGGAAAGATACCGTGGCTTTAGTACAAAATTATGTTGCGGAGGATCTCATTTAAGGGATTTGAATCGCTGCTCAGGGAGTGACAATTGTTTTTCACCTGGTGAGGGGAAGACTGCATTTGTGAGAGTTTTCGCGGACCTTTAGCAGTTGGACGGTCGCTTTACTGCTGATCCAGGATTTGCTTCAACCGCAACAGTTTCGACCCAGCTTGGAGAAGCTGTTGTCTGTTTCAATTGAAGGGGTAGTCAAAGAATACAGTATGAGCTAATTCAAATCTTTATCAGAATGTTTCGGCGTTCCAATTTCAGAGATCATACCACAATAGTTTATTCAAACATCAACTTTTACGGCCTTGGAAAACTCAAGGTCAAATCATCATAATAATCAGGATCAACATGATACGTACGGGTAATCAATACAGAGAATCTATTAATGACGGACGCCAAGTCTGGATAGATGGAGAAAAAGTTAAGGATATATGCAATCACCCGTCTTTAAAGCCGATAATTGATATACGTTCGAGGATGTACGATATGGCACATGAAGACAAGTACCAGGAAAAACTAACATATCTTGATGAGGAAACAAACGAACTCAATACGGTTTACCATAAACCACCGCGAACCAGAGATGACTGGTATGAAAAGGATACAGCAATGGATTCTTTGATGCATGATATAGGCGGGGTAGTAATAAGAGTAAGTGATGAAACAGTTGGGGAAATGTGGTCTCTTTTTGATGGCCAGGATGTTCTAAACGAAGTCGATCCTCAGTTCGCAAGGAATATTGAGAATCATATTATAAGGGCCACGCGTGAGGATCCTTTTCATGTTTCAGCCAATACAGACCCAAAGGGCGACCGCTCAAGATTGCCCCAGGATCAGGATCCGGACATGCTGTTGCATGTGGTTAAGGAAACAGATGCCGGGATCGTGGTTCGTGGTGCAAAATTCGAAACTGCCGCTGCCTATTCTAACCAGGCTTTTGTAAAACCAACAATCGGAGGCTGGGCTGGTAACGAGAAACTCTCGGATTATGCTGTAAGCTTTATCTGTGACATGGGAGCTCCGGGATTAAAACATATTTGCCGTAGTGGCTTCTCAGGAAGGGGATCAGTTGAAGACTATCCTCTGGCAAACAATTTCGATGAAGTTGATACATTGCTGGTTTTCGATAACGTACTTGTCCCGTGGGAAAATGTCCTTTTTTACCGCCACACCAGCGCTGCTGCATTCATACGTGCAACTCTCCACCGATACAGCGCATATCCTTTCGTAACACGTATCCGCTACGTTGCAGACATGATGATTGGTGCAGCACTGTTCAATGCAAGGCAGACAGGACTGGACAAACACCAGGCCGTGAGAGAGAAACTTGCCATGCTTGCCTGCTATCGTGAAGGTATAAATGCACATCTTACTGCCTCAATTGCGCTTGCAGAAAAGAGTCCAGGAGGACTTCTGATGCCTAACCAATCACTGCTTCTTACCGGTCGAGTACATGCCTGTACACGACTTCCGGAAATGATGCATATTGCACGTGAACTGTGCGGTGGGCAAATTTGCGTAACACCAAACCATGCTGCATTTAATGACAAGGAATCAGGACACTGGCTGGAGAAATTTTATAATGTAAATGAAAACTGGGTTGCAGAAGACAGACGTAAGTTGCTTGCATTTGCAAGGGATCTTTTGAACTCAGACTACGCAGGACACAGGCTGACCTTCCAATTGTTTGCGCAGTCACCACCTTTCGCTCACCTGAACGCTGTTTACAACAACTTCGATTTCTCCGGACCTTTGGATTTTGTGCGTAATGCGGCAGGACTGTCGGAAAAGGTGATGCAGCAGTAATTTAAATCAATTAGGTGAAATTCGGTATTTTTAATATTTTTAGTAGCTAATCGGAGAAATAATGACACATGAGAGAATAAGAAAATTTAACACTAAGGATACGTATCCTGAACAGAATCTTGACAACGATCTTTGTCAGGTTGTACGTGCAGGGAACATTGTTTTTTTACGAGGTCAAGTAGGTTCAGACTTTGAAGGTAATATTGTTGGTATTGGAGATCCGCAGGCACAGACTGATCAGGCAATGAAAAACGTCAAACAATTGCTTGAGGAAGCAGGAAGCTGCCTTGATCATATTTGCAAGATCACAGTCTATTTGACTGACAGGGGTTACAGGGAGGAGGTCTATCGTGCCCTTGGCAAGTGGTTTAAGGGAGTATTCCCTGTTTCAACAGGGGTGATTGTTTCTGGTCTGGCAAAACCAGAATGGGTGATGGAAATTGATGTAATTGCTGTAATTCCGGAAGAGGGAAAATGACACTATCAATTGCAGGACGTTGTCCTGAAACTGGCATGCTCGGTGGTGCAGTTACATCATCAAGCATCTGTGTTGCAAGCCGCTGTCTTTTTACTCGGGCAGGTGTGGGAGCAGCACTTACACAGAATGTTACGGACCCCAGCCTGGGAGACAAAATGCTTAATTTGCTGGAGTCTGTGTCGGATGCAAATTCTGCTTTATCCCAAGTCGTATCTGAAGCAAATCATATTCAATGGCGCCAGCTTGTGCTTCTGGACTCAACGGGAAGTTCTGCTCTCCACACCGGAGAAAAAGTTTTGGGTCAACATGCCACTGTCCAGGGGAATCAATGCGCAGCTGCGGCAAACCTTCTGGCAAATCAAAGTGTACCAAGTGCTATGGTTGAAGCTTTCGAAAAAAGTTCAGGTCACCTTGCACACAGGCTGATCACTGCTCTTGAGGCAGGAATTAACGCGGGAGGTGAAGAGGGGGCAGTTTTTTCTGCCGGAGTTGAGGTCGTGCATAAAGTGTCTTGGCCGATTGTAGACCTCCGTGTCGATTGGGATGATGAGCCTATTTCAAGGTTGCATAAAATCTGGAATGAATATCAGCCTCAGCTTGAAGCCTACCTTACCCGTGCATTAAATCCTGATGATGCTCCTTCATACGGGGTTCCTGGTGATATGTAATTATTTCAAAAAAGAAATTATTATTTATTAACGGATATTTGAAGCATTACATGTCCCTTGATGAGCGATACAGAATTCTATTTGAGCCACTGAAAATAGGTCCTGTTACTGCGCCTAACCGTTTTTATCAGGTTCCGCACTGTAACGGCATGGGCTATCGTGACGTTTCCGGAATGGTTGCCTTGCGGGCCATTAAGGCAGAGGGCGGCTGGGGGACTGTATGCACAGAGCAAGTTGAAATACATTACACATCCGAAATCACTCCTTTTATTGAATTGCGAATTTGGGATGATCGCGACGTGCCGGTTCTTGCCAGGATCACCAGCGCTGTACATGAGTACGGATCATTAGCTGGAATTGAACTGGCATATAATGGGATCAATGGTCCAAATTTTTATTCACGAGAAGTGCCTCTTGGTCCAAGCGATCTTCCTACATTGACCTTTACAAATGATCCTGTGCAGGCCAGGGCAATGACCAAAAGCGATATTGCAGATTTACGCCGCTGGCATCGCAAGGCAGCTCTCCGTGCCAAGTCGGCCGGATTCGATATTATCTATGTTTACGGAGCTCACGGTTTCGGCGCACCGCAGCATTTTATTTCAAGACGCTTCAACCACCGCACAGATGAATATGGGGGTAGTCTGAAAAATCGTGCTAGATTGCTGGTGGAGCTGATTGAAGATACCAAAGAAGCAGTAGGCGATACATGTGCTGTAGCTTGTCGCATTGGTGTGGATGAACTGATTGGCAAGGAGGGGATTCACCGTGAGGAAATGCTGGAACTCTTCAGTGAGATTGGGGATCTTCCTGACTTATGGGACCTGACTCTCTGCAACTGGGAATACGATTCCCGTACTTCCCGTTTTGGGGAGGAAGGGCATGAGGAGCCCTTCGTCAACGGCTTCAAACAGCTCACCAAAAAACCTGTGGTAGGTGTAGGACGCTTCACCTCACCGGATACGATGGTTTATCAAATACGGCGGGGTATACTGGATTTAATTGGGGCAGCACGACCTTCAATAGCCGATCCTTTTTTGCCAAAAAAAATTTTTGAAGATCGTATTGATGATATTCGTGAGTGTATTGGCTGTAATATTTGTGTTTCAGGAGACATGACAATGTCTCCAATCCGATGTACGCAAAATCCTACTATGGGTGAAGAATGGCGACGTCGATGGCATCCAGAAAAAATAAAAAGCAAGGGGCCAAGCAAAAATGTGTTAATTGTGGGAGGTGGTCCTGCAGGAATGGAATGTGCTCGTGCACTGGGTCAGAGGGGTTATCATGTTACTCTTGCTGAAAAAAACAAGGAACTAGGGGGTCGTGTAAGTCAGGAATCCCAATTGCCTGGTTTGGCTGAATGGAATCGGGTGAGGGATTATCGAATGTGGCAAATTCGCCAAATGGACAATGTAGAAACTTTTCTTGCAAGTGAGGTAACTGCTGATGATATTTTGGAATACAGCAGCGAGCATGTTGTGTTGGCAACTGGTTCAAAATGGAGACGTGATGGAGTAAGCCGCTATCACCTGTTTCCTCAGACTTTTCCCGAAAACTTGATTTTTACTCCTGATGATATTTATGAAGACAATGTGCCTAGTGGTCATGTAGTCCTCTACGATGATGATCATTTTTATCTTGGAGGAGTGCTTGCTGAACATTGCAAAAAAAAAGGGTGTGAAGTTACGCTGGTAACTCCGGCAGCTGTAGTTTCATCATGGACTGTACATACGTTAGAACAGGAAATAATTCAGGAGAATTTATTAAATACAGGCATCAAAATTATGCCGCATCATTTTGTCCGACCGGGCAAAAAAAAATTTCCGGAGGTAGTGCACATATACACCGGAGAATCAACTGTCCTGACATGTGATGCACTTGTACTGGTTACTGCGCGCATTCCAAATGCTTCACTTGAGTCCGAGCTTGAGAAGGTTCGAAATTCCTGGGACGAAGCAGGAATTAAGAGTGTTACACGCATAGGAGATGCAAATGCTCCGTCAACCATCGCTGCGGCTGTTTATTCTGGACACCGTTACGCCCGGGAGTTGGACGAAGAACTTGATCCTGATATCGTGCCGTTTAATCGTGAGTTGACCCAGATTGCTCCGGAACCAGACTGGAAGACATTTTGGGAATGAGAAATTACCTGACTGGATTGAAATACAGGAAGCCTATCAGGCCAACGTTACTGTTAATGCTGATATTTCGTGCTTTTGTTTCGGATAAAATCGGGGCTGGGGTGTAAAGAGTTTCTGAGTTAAATATCATCCAAATTATGTTTAAGTAAAAAATGATCACGGTATTTTCTGATAAACATCGACTGAGAAACGCCAAAACAGAATTATACGGTGGTCAGCTGGTGGCCCCATTTGAAAGTCCTTCCCGGGCTGATATTGTTCTGGAAAGAGTAAAAAGTGAAAAACTGGGTGAAGTCATCGAACCACGAAATTTCGGTATGGATCCTGTCCTGGCTCTACATGATGCTGGATTTGTTGAATTCCTGCAAAACGCATGGGACGAATGGTCGCAGACAGGATTTGAAGGTGAAGCAATACCTACTTGCTGGCCTGCTCGCCGCATGTCACATCGCATTCCTGAATTTATAGAAGGCAAAGTTGGTTATTATTCAATGTCCTCTGAAACCTCAATCAGTAAAGGTACATGGGAAGCTGCGGATGTAAGCAAGGACGTTGCATTGACCGGAGCGGAACTGTTATTGAAAAGAGACCAAAAAGGAGTTTTTTCACTCTGCCGTCCTCCAGGACACCATGCTGCATTTGATATGTTTGGAGGATATTGTTTTTTAAACAATGCAGCAATTACAGCACAGTGGTTCAGAGACAACGGGATTGAAAAAGTGTGTATTCTTGACATTGATTTTCACCATGGAAACGGAACACAGGATATTTTCTATGAAAGGGAAGATGTACTCTACATTTCACTGCACGGGCACCCTAGAGATGCTTTCCCTCATTTTTCTGGATATCAGGATGAAACTGGTCATAATGCAGGTGAAGGTGCCACATTCAATTGGCCGATGTCTCCCGGGACACAGTTCGGAAAATGGTGTGACTGCTTAAAAGAAAGCTTGGAAAAAATAGAAAGTTTTGAAACAGAAATAATTGTTGTTTCCTTGGGTGTGGATACTTTTGAGAAGGATCCAATCAGCTTTTTTAAATTGAAATCAGGAGATTTCCTTAGTATCGGAAAGTTAATTGCAGAATTGGAACTCCCGACACTTTTTGTGATGGAAGGTGGCTATAACATCAATGAACTGGGTGTCAATGTAGTCAATGTTCTGCAGGGTTTTGAGGGATAGGTCTAGCTCAGAACCATGAAAGCGTCTTTATTGATGTCTTTTCACTTAAATGAGATCCATTGTTGTGAAAATAATTTAAGAAAAAGTACAAAATGAGACTTGTAAAAGTTGCAGTAATCCAGATGGCGTGTTCTGAGGATCATGCAGAAAATGTTGATAAGGCAGAAAATCTTGTCCGGGAAGCAGCAGTGCAAGGAGCAAACATTATTTTGCTTCCGGAATTGTTTGAAACAAGGTATTTTTGTAAGCAACAAAATCCAGAATTTTTCGAATGGGCACGCCCTTTTGAAAAACATCCGGTTCTCGAAAGAATGGGTAGTGTAGCGGAAGAATTGAATGTTGTGCTTCCAGTAAGTTTTTTTGAGCGTTCCGGGAATACATTTTTCAACTCGCTGGCCATTATTGACGCGGATGGCCAGAAGTTGGGAGTTTACCGCAAATCACATATTCCAGATGGTCCAGGTTACCTGGAAAAGTTTTATTTTTCTCCAGGGAACAGCGGATTTAAAGTTTGGGATACTCGATTTGGAAAAATTGGTGCAGGAATTTGCTGGGATCAATGGTTTCCGGAAGCAGCCCGTGTAATGGCATTGCAAGGTGCTGAGATACTTTGTTATCCTACTGCAATCGGATCTGAGCCGACTGATACGGATTATGATTCTTGCCCGCACTGGACAATAACAATGCAGGGCCACGCAGCAGCCAATATCATGCCTGTCATGGCTTCAAATAGGTTTGGTTTTGAAAAAGGTATTTCGGGAAAATCCGAAAATTCATATGATGTGAATTTTTATGGTTCCTCGTTTATTTCAGGGCCAAAAGGTGAGCTGCTTGAGCAGGCTGGACGTGACGAGGAAAAGATTTTATTGGCAGAATTTGATCTTGACCAGATTCAAAAATTGCGTAGCGGATGGGGAATCTTCAGAGATCGCCGTCCTGAATTGTATAATGTTCTTTTAAGTATTGACGGTTCTCCTATAATAAGTGAAATTCAATAAATTTTAAATTTAGGGACACAATATGTTGAGTAAAGCACAAGTTGATCAATTCTGGGAAAACGGATTTGTAATTGCAGAAAATGGTGCCACAGTCGAGCAGCTTAATGAACTATCTGTTCAACTGGATGAGTGGATTGAGCAAAGCAGGGATCATGACAAAAACTACGGCAAGACTCCCGACGGAAAGGCCAGGTTTGACCTGGAAGCTGGTCATTCGGCGGAGCAGCCCAGATTGCGCCGGGTGGCAAATCCTGCAGACATTTCCGAGGCATACTACGAAGTCCTGATCGATGGCGTGATCCCGGACATGGTGGCAGACCTTATTGGTCCGGATGTAAAATTTCATCACTGCAAGGTTAATATCAAGCTTCCCGGAATGCAGACAAGGGTGGACTTTCACCAGGACCATCCTTATGATCCGCACACCAATGACGATATGGTTACGGCTCTGCTGATGCTGGATGAAATGACTGAAGGAAACGGATGTCCCTTGTTGGTGCCTGGTTCACACCGAAAACGCTACAGCCATTTTCAGGATGGAAAATTTACAGGAAAGGTTGATCCCAGTCTGAACACTGAACTTGAACAGAGTGCCGTACCAATCACTGGAAAGCCTGGCGATGTTTGTCTGATGCACACATGGATGGTGCACGGCGGACCGCCAAACCACTCCAACAAACCACGCAGGCTTCTGATCTGCGACTACCCTGCCGCCGATGCTATGCCTCTTACACATCCGATGGTCCCCTCGATTTACAGTCACAAGGTGATACGCGGACAGCCAGCAAAAGTCGCTCGTATGATCAAGGCTGAATTGGAGATTCGTACGCAGTACGAGGAGGATTCATTCTTTGAACTTCAGGGGCAGGCCACTGCGGGCAAGAGTTGAGGATTTGATTATCGGGACAATTGAATTTGCTTTAAAAATGCCTTTGAGTGCCTGCCGTTGCTGCTTTCAGTTTTTTGTACATCCACCTCAATGGCCAGTGCAGAAACAGGCGGAGGCTCCTTCCCGAATAATTCCTTGAATTTTTCTGAGAGATTAACCTCTGTAACAAAAGTTTTTCCTTTAGTGCCGTCGCAGGGTATGCATAGATAACGTCCACCTTCCTGCCAGTAGTTTCCGTAATAAACCTGATCGGGTTTTTCATTTTCTCCAAGAAAGAAACTGATGTAGTATGGAAGGTCCGGTGCCAGGAAGAACCCGCTGTCAAGCTTGCTGTCGCCAAATAAAATCATGAAGGAAATGGCCTGACGTGTATTACGGGTCTTTTCTTTTTGGCCGCTCCAGTCGGCTCCTTTTGGGTATTGATCCACACCCCATTCGATGCGCAATTTGATCTCTCCATTCAAATAATCTTTCTTTTCAAACTCACGATTAATCACCCCAATTTGATCCTTGGTGGGTTCGATCACAAGGCTACCATTCTCAAAACGCAGATTCATATCATTTATGTCTTCATGGAATTCCCAGTTTTTATTGTAAAACCATTCCTTGACATTTCCCGAAGCCGAAGAGAAATCCATTTCATATATAGTTTCTGCCTTAATGGAAAATGAAAAAAACAAAAAACAAAACAGTGCCGTTATTGTTTTACATTTTACAATTACTGAATAACTAATTTTCTTCATTTTTTGCGCAATACCTATTTACTAAAATAATATACAATTAATCCCGCATCTTGGTTAAATAAGATCAAGCATCACATTAAGCAATCTCAAAAAAGATTTCAAGATTTTATCATCCCGCTTAAGTGGATAATGACATTTTACTGAGTTTATTTAAGGATAGAATTATTTTATTTAGGTTTGTCAGTCTATGTATAAGCTGATGAAGGCAGTGTTGTGAAATTTTTTTACGGTAAATATACCAATATCATATATGAAGATTATGATGGTGAATTTACGGTTGAATTTAATGCAGACATGTATGGTTCTCCCAGTGCAGGATGGTTTTTTAGTTGGTGGGGTGTAAGGTATGACGTCTGGGCACCTGATGAAGTAACACTAGCCGCTGCAGCAAGGCTGGCCATAAAAGTGCTTTTTGCCAGATCATTTCCCTTACAGAGTTCTGCAGCCATTGCTCCGACAAATGCGTCACCAGCCCCGAGTGAGCTAACTGCTTTTACAGGATGTGCAGCTATGTGTTTAACCACAGAACCTGTACCGTAAACTAGTCCGTTTTCACCAAGGGTAATCACAGTTTTTCTGCATCTTTGCTGCAAAATTTCCAGACAGGCAAAGGAGTCCTTGATGTGATTTATCTTTATCCCTGATAGACTAAATGCTTCAACTTCATTTACTACAAGGATTTCTATCCAGTCCCACCATGAATTTGGAATAGGAACCGCAGGTGCGGCATTCAGTAGAACCGGTATACCTTGTTTTTTAGATTTAACCCCCATTGCTTCGGTGAAAGAATGCGGACACTCAAGCTGCATTACTGTCAATCCGATTGATTCCCAAAAATTTGCATCCTCTGGCAAATCAGCACTGTCAAGATCTGAATTGGCTCCTGCCAGTACAGCTGCCTGATAATTTCCTTCTGGGCCTATGAAGTCCAGGGCAATGCCTGATGGAGTAGGTCCATGTAAAAGGTATTTTGTATTGACGCCTGCATTCTCAAGGGAATTTTTAAGGATTTTTCCAGGCTCGTCATCTCCTGTCCTACCAATGAAATTAACCTTCATGCCCCAAAGTGCCGCAGCAACTGCCTGGTTGGCTCCCTTCCCTCCGGGATGCTCCTCATAATTCAGGGCCATGATTGTTTCACCTTGTTCCGGAATTCTTTCAACATACATCATCCGGTCAAGGTTAGCCGCTCCAGCCACAAGCAGTTCTGAAGTCACTGATCTTCCAGAAGTTCAAGGATGCCCATCGTGTCCATTTTAACAAGCATCTCCTTAATGCCTTTTTCATCTAGGGAACTGGCTTGCTTCCACCATTTACAGAAGCGTCGAATGTTGTATTCCGCTTCTCGCACAGGGTCCTCATTTTTCGGGAAAGTATCAAAATAGATATGCCCCTGAAAATCAAATCGCTGCAGCCAGTAGATGAATTCCAGGGTCATTAAGGGGTGCACAGTTCCCAGAGCAAGTCCGTCTTCACTGCCTGGTTTAACAAATCCGTCATTCAACTGAACCCCGAATAGCCTGCCTTCCTGCCCTGCCAGTGCGGCGGACTGTCCTGGATTTTCCGTGGCCATCAAGCAATGACCAAAATCGAGGGTCAGTCCCATGTTTTCCCGATCTATATCTCTTACCATCAGCATTGCCGTTCCAGTAGTGTTATGTATGAAAAACCTGCGTGGTTCTGTGGGCTTTGGTTCAAGTGAAACTTTGAGATCAGGAAACGAATCACAAACGGTGCGGAAGGCTTCCGTGCAGTGGTTCCACATCACCTCGTAATCAGCCTGCAGTGAATAATCATATCCGTCGAATGCAGACCATACAACCAGTTCCCTGGCTCCTAAATCCATGGCCCATTCTCCCGCGTTCAACACCAAGTTAATGGCAGCTCTGCGTTTTGATGGTTCAGGATTTGAAAACGCTCCGCCTTCGAACTCTGCAGGAAATCTTGTGCAGACGGCACCTGTTCTAAGGGAAACATTCTCCAGGGCAGATGTTACCTCTTTTACAGTTAATCCTTCAAGGTGCTGCGGACTGTTGAAATCCACGAGCTTCAAGCCCTTGATCGTCCCCTGCCTGGCTATCCAGCCAAGTACATTGTTCTCTCCTGACCATAGATCCAGACGTTCCCCCATGGAGTTAAGTCTGGAGGCAAAGTAGGGGGGATTTTTTAGTTCATTTGTCATCAGGAAGAATTTCTAATTTACAGATGTTAAGTTTAGCATTTAGGTCCTCAATTGTCTAAAATAAGGTTTTGATATTTGAAAGTTTTTCTTGAACATTTTTATGCTCAACCAAGCTATTCTGAAAAAGAATTTGTGGAACGGAAATCAGGTATCATGAAATTTAATTAAATCAACAGGTGTGTAATTGATACAAAGTAATTCCTGCAAATCCTGACAACCTATTGCACAATGGCGGGTTATCACAGCCAAATAATACTCTTGAGCATTTGTGCTTGTTTTAACATTGCCTTCCTGCTGTTAAATTTTTACCTGCCGGTTTTAGATTTTTTTCTGGGAATTTATTTAATTGCTATATCTTTTGTTGAATATGCTGAGGAAATATGCATATCAATT
>Ga0209228_1000610_pt1 | contig 18564 bp, 18 predicted proteins | sample METZYME_3_150m_FD_187547 | JGI IMG/M metagenome (GOLD analysis project Ga0209228, IMG submission 187547) | Marine microbial communities from oxygen minimum zone in mesopelagic equatorial Pacific - METZYME_3_150m (SPAdes) (version 2) | ecosystem: Environmental > Aquatic > Marine > Oceanic...
GCCATGTCCCGACCCAACGACCCGACCGGTTCCCGCCGGGAGGCCCGCGAGACAGCCCTCGAGATCCTGTATGCCGCCGAGGTCCGAGAAACCGACATTCTCGAGATGCTGGCCGGCCAGCCAGTCGTTCCAGCCGACTACGCGGTAGCCCTAGTGGAGGGCGTTGCCGGCTCGCTGGACGAATTGGACGACGTAATCGGCCGGTACGCAGAGGGATGGACAACCAACCGGATGCCCGCCGTGGACCGGGCCCTGCTGCGCATGGCCGTCTACGAACTGGCCCACCTGGACGACGTACCCACCGCCGCCGTGCTGGCCGAGGTGGTGGAACTAGCCGGCGAGTACTCCACTGAGCGGTCATCACGCTTCGTAAACGGCGTGGTGTCAGGGATCGCCGGGGAACTCCGCGGGTCGGAGAGCGACCCGGCGTGATCGCCCTGCCGCTGCCCGAGCCACCGCTGGCCGGGACGCGGTACGGCCTCCGACCCTGGACACCGGAGGACGCATCGGCCCTGTCCGCCGCCTGGGCCGACCCGGAGATACGCCTCCGACTACCGGTCCCTGACCCGGCCGACGAGACGGCCGCCGCCAAATGGATTGACGGGTGCGCCAGTCGCCGGACGGCCGGCCTGGCTCTGGACCTGGTAGTCGTGGACCTCTCCGAACCGGACCGGGCCGTTGTCCACGGCGAAGTAGGCCTGTCGGCAGTAGACCGGAATCGGGGCACGGCCCGGATCGGCTGGTGGACCGCCGCGGACCACCGCCGCCGGGGAGCAGCCACCGAAGCGGTCGCCCTGATGACCCGCTGGGCCTTGGACCCCCTGGGGTTGGACGCGCTGGTCGCCGAAGTGGACCCCGACAACATTGCCTCGCTAACCGTGGCCCGGAAGGCCGGCTTCGAGAACCTGGGCCGACCGGTGGACGGGCGGACCGTCCTGGTGGCCCGACCCCCCGAGGGTCGTGGGAGGCGCACCACTGGACGCGTGTAGGCTGCCGACTCGACCGTGAAGCGGGTCCCGTGAGGCCCGAACGGATCGAGGAGAACGAGGCCGATGGCCGAAAGAGAACGACGCCAAACGCCCCCGTTCGGGGGCGTCTTTGTGTCCCACGCGCGGATCATGACCGCCGACGACATGGGACGAGCCATCCGACGGATGGCCCACGAGGTGATCGAGCGGAACCACGGCCTGTCCGAGCTGGTGGTCATCGGGTTACAGACCGGCGGGGTCCCGGTCGCCGAACGCCTAGTCGAGACCCTCGAGGAGATCGACGGGATCCGACCCCCGCTCGGCACCCTGGACGTGGCCCTCCACCGCGACGACATCGGCATCCGACCGGTCGTGCCCGAAGCCGCCACCGAACTGCCCACCGACCTGGACAGCCGCATCGTGGTGCTCGTCGACGACGTGCTGTTCACCGGTCGGACCATCCGAGCTGCGCTGGACGCCATCTGCGACTTCGGCCGACCCCGGTCGATCCAACTGGCCGTCATGGTCGACCGCGGGCACCGAGAACTACCCATCCGACCCGACTTCGTAGGCAAGAACCTGCCGACACGCCGCGACGAGGTCGTCGACGTCCACATCACCGGCGTAGACCTTGGGGTAATGGAGAAGTGACCGCCACCCTGCAGTCCCCACCTGCGAGCGGCCTGGGACGACACCTCCTGGGAATCGACGGCATGTCCCGTTCGGACCTCGAGGAGATTCTGGACCTCACCGACACGTTTGCCGAGATCGGCCGACGGCCCATCCCCAAGGTCCCGGCCCTGCGGGGCCGCACGGTGGCCACGGCCTTCTTCGAGAACTCGACCCGCACCCGCATGTCGTTCGAGACGGCGGCCCGCCGCCTCTCGGCCGACACGGTGGCCTTCAGCGCCGGCTCATCGTCGCTAAGCAAAGGCGAGAGCCTGCGCGACACCGTCGAAGTCGTGGCCTCCTACGGTGCCGACCTCCTAGTAGTCCGCCACGCCATGGCCGGCACCGCCCACCGGGTAGCCGACTGGACCGACCTGTCGGTGGTGAACGCCGGCGACGGCTGCCACGAGCACCCCACCCAGGCCCTGCTGGACTGCTACACACTGCGAGAGCAGCGAGGATCCCTGGACGGGATGCGGATCGCCATCGTGGGCGACGTCCGCCACTCCCGGGTGGCCCGGTCCAACATCCTGGCTTTCACCGCCCTGGGCGCCGAGGTGGTGCTGGTGGCCCCCGCCACCCTGCTGCCCCCGGCCATCGACGGCTGGCCAGTCACCGTGTTCCACGAACTCGACCCGCTGCTCACAGACCTGGACGCCGTATACCTGCTCCGAATGCAGCAGGAACGCATCACCGAGGGCCTCATCCCCTCGCTGCGCGAGTACGCCAACGACTTCGGCCTGAGCGCCGACCGAGTGGCTCGCATGCGGTCCGACGCCCTGGTACTCCACCCCGGGCCCACCAACCGGGGGGTGGAGATCTCCGCCGAGGCGGCAGCCGACCCCCGCTCAGTGATCCTGGATCAGGTAGTCAACGGGGTTTCGGTCCGGATGGCCGTTCTCTTCCGACTGCTCGGCTCGGGCCAACAGCTGGTAGCTGCCGACATCGAACCCGTCGGAGACGACGCCCGACCCGAAGGGGCCGACCGGTGAGCGTGGTTCTGCGCGGAGGGCGCATCATCGACCGAGACGGCGAACGCACACTGGACGTCGAGGTGGGAGACGACGGCCGAATCGCCGCCGTGGGAACCGGCCTGTCAGGAGACGCAGAACTGGACGCTTCAGGCTGTGTGATCTCACCCGGGTTCGTGGACCTCCACGCCCACCTCCGGGAGCCAGGCCAAGAAGAAGCGGAAACCATCGAGACCGGAGCCCGGGGCGGATCGCTAGGGGGCTACACCGCCCTAGTGACCATGCCCAACACCGACCCAACCACCGACTGCGTGGCCGTAGTCGAACAGGTCCGAACGCTGGGAAGGCGCTCAACCTGCGAAATCATCCCCTCGGCGGCCATGACGGTGGACCGACGGGGTACCGAAATGGCACCCATGGGGGAGCTGGTAGACGCCGGAGTGGGCATCTTCACCGACGACGGGACCGGCCTCCAAGATCCCCGCCTCATGCGTCGGGTCATGGAGTACAGCACCGGCCTGACCGGCCGCCTAGGCCGACCAGTGGTCCTAGCCCAGCACTGCGAGGTCACGGCCCTTTCAACCGGGGGCTTCATGCACGAGGGCGAGTGGTCGTCCCGCCTCGGGATCCCCGGCCAGCCAGCCGAGTCCGAAGAACTCATGGTCATGCGCGACATCGCCCTGGTGCGCCTCACCGGCGCCCACACGCACTTCCAGCACCTGTCCACCGCAGCGTCGGTAGCGATGGTGCGGGGAGCCAAGGCCGCCGGGCTTCCGGTGACCGCCGAGGCCACCACCCACCACCTCACCCTCACCGACGCGGCGTGTGCTTCCTACGACCCGGTGTTCAAGGTCCACCCCCCACTACGTACCGACGCCGACGTACAGGCCATACGAGACGGTCTGGCCGACGGAACGATCGACGCCATCGCCACCGACCACGCCCCGCACGCCCCGCACGCCAAGGAACTGCCGTTCGATCAGGCTCCACCGGGGATGCTCGGCCTGGAAACGGCCTTCGCCCTGACCCTCGACGAGTCGGGGCTCGACCTACCCGAGGTGCTGGCCCTGCTGTCCTGGAAGCCAGCAGCCATCGCCGGGGTGGCCGACCGGCATGGCGCGCCGATCCTGCCCGGAAACCCAGCCAACCTGTGCGTGGTTGATCCCGACGAGGTCTGGACGGTCTCCGGAGCGGCCATGGCCAGCCGGAGTTGCAACACCCCGTACGAGGGCCGCTCCCTACGGGGCCGGGTCCGCCACACCCTCCGCGCCGGCGAACCGGTCGTGGTGGACGGTGAGGCCCGCCGGTGAACCGCCGGACGGTCACCGAAGCCGCCCTGGTCCTGGCCGACGGCGAAGTTTTCGAAGGCGAAGCCATCGGCGCTGAACCGGACGGTGGCGTAGCCACCGGCGAAGTGGTGTTCAACACGGTGCTGGCCGGCTATCAGGAGGTGATCACCGACCCGTCCTACGCCGGACAGATCATCACCTTCACCGCGTCCCACATCGGAAACTACGGCGTCAACGACGACGACCACGAAAGCCGCCGCCCCTTCTGCCGAGGCGTCGTGGTACGCGACCTGGCCCGCCGGCGCAGCAACTGGCGGTCCACCGGAGACCTGGATGGGCTACTGCGAACCCACGGCGTTCCCGGGATCGCCGGGGTGGACACCCGGAGACTCACCCGACACCTCCGCGACGCCGGGGCCATGCCCGGGGCCTTTGGCACGACCGATGTGGCCACCCTGGCCGCCGCGGCGGCCAACGAGCCCGGAACCGACGGAATCGACCTGGTGGCCTCAGTGACCTGCGATACCCCGACCGTGGTGGCCTCCACGGGTGGCGCCCGACGCATCGTGGCCTACGACTTCGGCATCAAGGCCACCATCCTGCGTCACCTCTCCGGCCTGGGCGAGGTCACCATCGTCCCCGCCGCCACCCCGGCTACCGACGTGCTGGACCGGGATCCCGACGGAGTCTTCCTGTCCAACGGCCCCGGCGACCCTGGTCCGCTAGACGACGTCCGCTCCAACATCGGAGCCCTGCTCGGAGCGGTCCCCGTCTTCGGCATCTGTTTGGGCCACCAACTGTTGGCCGGCACCCTGGGAGCTGAAACCTACAAGTTGCCGTTCGGCCACCACGGCGGGAACCACCCCGTGCGAAACCTGTCCACCGGAGCGGTGGAGATCACCAGCCAAAACCACAACTACTGCGTGGCCGAGGGGTCGATGCCGACGGCCGAGTTGACCCACGTCAACCTCAACGACCAGACCGTCGAGGGAATCCGCTGCCTCGACGTGCCGGCCTTCAGCGTCCAGTACCACCCGGAGGCCGGCCCCGGACCCCACGACAGCCGCTACCTGTTTGACGAGTTCGAGGACCTGATGGCCTCAGTTCGCGGCCCGGCACCGACCGGAGGTCGCTCCTGATGCCCCGCCGGGACGACATCGGAAGCATCCTGCTCATCGGCTCGGGCCCCATCATCATTGGCCAGGCCTGCGAGTTCGACTACTCGGGTACTCAGGCCTGCCGCGTGCTGCGCGAAGAGGGCTATCGGGTCGTCCTGGCCAACTCGAACCCGGCGACCATCATGACCGACCCGGACTTCGCCGACGCCACCTACGTCGAGCCGCTGCGCCTCGACGTCCTGGAGGCCATCATCGCCCGGGAACGCCCCAACGCCCTGCTGCCCACCTTGGGCGGCCAGACGGCCCTGAACCTGGCCATGGAACTAGCCGAGGCCGGGATCCTGGACCGGTACGGGGTGGAACTCATCGGGGCCGACGCTGAGGCCATCGCCACGGCTGAGGACCGGGAGCAGTTCAAGGTAGCCATGCAGGAAATAGGCCTAGCCGTACCCCGGTCGGGCATCGCTCACACCATGGATGAGGCACGGACGGTGGTGGCCGAAATCGGCCTACCGGTGGTCATCCGCCCCGCTTACATCCTGGGGGGCCGGGGGACCGGCATCGCTGCCACCCCGGAGGACTTCGAGGCGGCGGCCGCGAACGGCATCGAAGCCAGTCCCATCTCCGAGATCCTGATCGAGAAGTCGATCGCAGGGTGGAAGGAATACGAACTAGAGGTCATGAGGGACCGGGACGACAACTGTGTGGTCATCTGCTCCATCGAGAACTTCGACCCGATGGGCGTCCACACCGGCGACTCCATCACCGTGGCTCCCGCCCAGACACTGTCTGACGTGGAATACCAGCAGATGAGGGACGCCGCCTTTGCCTGCCTCCGCCGGGTCGGAGTCGAGACAGGCGGGTCCAACGTCCAGTTCGCGGTGGATCCGGCCACCGGCCAGCAGGTCATCATCGAAATGAATCCCCGGGTGAGCCGCTCGTCGGCCCTGGCCTCCAAAGCCACTGGGTTCCCTATCGCCAAGATCGCCGCCAAGCTGGCCGTCGGATACACGCTGGACGAGATCCCCAACGACATCACCCGGGAGACACCGGCCGCTTTCGAGCCGACCATCGATTACGTGGTTACCAAGATCCCACGGTGGGCCTTCGAGAAGTTCCCTGGCACATCCGGCGTGCTGGGTACGTCCATGCAGTCGGTAGGGGAAGTCATGGCCATCGGTCGGACGTTCCCCGAGTCGTTACAGAAGGGCATGCGGTCCCTGGAGAACGGACGCCTCGGCCTGAACGGCGATCCGGCCGAGGCCGCCTTGGACGCCCTGGACGACGACGCCCTGCTGGCCGCCGCCGCGATACCCACCCCGGCCCGGGTCACCCAACTGGAGGCCCTGCTGCGCCGGGGCGTGGATCCCGACATAGTGCACCAGGCCACCCGGGTGGACCCCTGGTTCCTGGACCAGATCCTGGCCATCAGCGAAGAGCGTCTCCACCTGGAATCCGTCGGACCCGACCACATGGGACGAGGCGACTGGAGACGGGCCAAGCAGATGGGCTTCTCGGACGCCCAACTGGCCCACCTGTGGGACCGAGACGTCGCTGACGTGCGGTCGGCCCGCGAAGCAGCTGGGATACGCCCCACCTACAAGACGGTCGACACCTGCGCGGCAGAATTCGCCGCTGAGACGCCCTACCACTACTCGACCTGGGAGGACGAGGACGAGGTCCGACCATCCGACCGGCCCAAGGTGATGATCCTGGGGTCAGGTCCCAACCGAATCGGCCAGGGCATCGAGTTCGACTACTGCTGCGTGCACGCCAGCTTTGCCCTGAGGGAGGCCGGCTTCGAGACCGTCATGGTCAACTGCAACCCGGAGACCGTGTCGACCGACTACGACACCAGCGACCGCCTCTACTTCGAGCCGCTCACCCTGGAGGACGTAACCAACATCATCGACGCCGAGGAGCCGGTAGGCATCATCGTCTCGCTGGGAGGCCAGACCCCGCTGAAGCTGGCCTCCACCCTGCCCCCCGAACTGGTCGCCGGAACCAGCCCGGCGTCGATCGACCTGGCCGAGGACCGCGAACAGTGGAACGCCCTGTGTCGAGACCTGGGCATCCCGCAACCCCCGGGAGGCACGGCGGTGGACGCCGACGGGGCCCTGGCCATCGCCGCCCAGGTTGGGTACCCGGTACTGGTTCGCCCGTCCTATGTGCTGGGTGGTCGAGCCATGGAGATCGTCTACGACGACGCCCAACTGCTCCGGGCCATGGCCGAGCTGAGCGACTTCGGCAGCCTGGGCATCGAGGGCGGCCTGTCAGCCGAACGCCCGGTGCTGGTGGACCGCTTCCTGGAGGACGCCACCGAGGTCGACGTGGACGCCGTACGCGACCACCTCGGCGACACGGTGATTGGCGCTGTCATGGAACACGTGGAGGAGGCAGGCGTCCACAGCGGCGACAGTGCCTGCGTGATTCCACCGCCCCACCTGTCGGCATCCGTGGTAACCCGCATCGAAGACCACACGCTGGCCATCGCCAGCGCACTGGACGTCCGGGGTCCCATCAACGTCCAGTTCGCCGTCAAGGACGACGAGGTGTACGTGATCGAGGCCAACCCCCGGGCATCGCGGACCGTACCGTTCGTGGCCAAGGCCACCGGCGTGCCGCTGGCCAAGGTGGCCAGCCGGGTCATGATGGGAGCCACCCTGGGCGAGCTACGAGACGAGGGCCTGCTGTGTGAACGGGTGGTCAGCGACCACGTGGCAGTCAAGGAGGCCGTTCTGCCGTTCAACCGGTTCCCGGAAGCCGACCCGGTCCTCGGCCCGGAGATGCGATCCACCGGAGAGGTCATGGGCATCGACCTGACTACCGGGCTGGCATTCACAAAGTCCCAAATCTCGGCCGGCGACGCCCTACCGGAGTCCGGGACCGTCTTCCTGTCGCTAGCCAACCGGGACAAGGCGGTGGGCCTAGAGGCGGCCCGTGGCCTACGGGACCTGGGCCTGGACGTGGTGGCGACCAGCGGCACGGCCGAACATCTGCGGGCCAACGGGGTGCCGGTCGACACCGTGGTGGCCAAGCTTGACGAAGAGGGCACCGACGCCGTGGAACTGATCCGGTCCGGTGGTGTCCAGCTGGTGGTCAACAGTCCTCGCGGTCGCGGCCCCCGAGCCGACGGCGAACACATCCGTGCCGCTGCAGGCGCCCTCGGGATTCCTCTGCTAACCACGGCAAACGCCGCCCTGGCTGCTGCCCGCGGGCTAGCTGACTGGCAGCGTTTCCCGTTGGCCGTCCGAACGCTGCAGGAGTACCACCGGGGTGTGCGCCGCCCGGAAGAGGAGGAAGAGGAGGTTGTCCGGTGAGGGGGCGTAGGCCGGCCGTCGACCTTACGACCCGTGTCGGGTCGGTCGAGCTTCCCAATCCCGTCCTGACCGCCTCGGGTACTGCCGGCTACGGCCACGAGTTGGCCGACCACCTAGACCTGGACTCCCTGGGTGCGGTAGTCGTGAAATCCCTACACGCCGAGCCCTGGGAGGGGAACCCGGCCCCCCGGGTACATGCCACGCCGGCCGGGATGCTGAACAGCGTGGGCCTTCAGGGCCCCGGGGTCGAAGCCTGGCTGACCCACGACCTACCCGCCCTGGCGGCGACGGGAGCCCGGGTAGTGGCCAGCATCTGGGGGCGCACAGTCGACGAGTTCGCCCGGGCCGCCGAGCTACTAGCCGACGCCCCGCCCGAAGTGGTAGCCGTAGAGGTCAACGCTTCGTGCCCGAACCTGGAAGACCGGCGGGCCCTGTTTGCACACTCGACTGTCGCCACGGCGGCCGTAGTCGACGCCGCAGCGGCCGCCGGGCGTCCCCGGTGGGCCAAGCTCAGCCCGAACACCCCGGAGCTACCTGAGATGGCGGCAGCCGCCGTGTCGGCGGGGGCCGAAGCGGTCACCGTGGCCAACACACTGCTGGGCATGGTCATCGACACGGAATCCCGCCGGCCCCTGCTGGGCGCCGGTCGAGGAGGCCTCAGCGGGCCGGCCATCCGGCCGGTGGCCGTCAGGGCCGTCTTTGACACCCGGGAGGCGCTCCCCGAGGTGCCCATCATTGGGGTAGGCGGCGTGGCCAGCGCCGAGGATGCCGTGGAGTTCCTCCTGGCTGGCGCCTCGGCCGTACAGGTAGGCACGGCGACCTTCGCTGACCCCCGGGCGCCGGCCCGGATCCTGCGAGACCTTGAACGGTGGTGTGACCGTCGCGGAGTGGCCACCCTGGACGAACTGATCGGAGTAGCCCATGGCTGACCACGAGGTACCCGAGGAGGTCCGTCGCCGGCTGTGCCTAGTCCTGGACGTAGACGACTTGGTAGCCGCCCGGCGAACCGCCGACCTGCTGGCTCCATGGTTCGGCACGGTCAAGGTGGGCCTGGAGCTGTTCTCGGCCGCCGGACCGGAGGCCGTGGCGACATTCGCGGAGTCCGGCTTCGATGTGTTCTGTGACCTCAAACTGCACGACATCCCTAACACGGTGCGGAGCGCCGCCCGGGTGCTGGGCACTTCGGGGGCGCGGTGGGTGACCGTGCACACCTCGGGAGGCGCTCCGATGCTGCAGGCCGCCGTGGAAGGGCTGACCGAGGGGGCAGCCAGCGTGGGGAGCACGATCCCCGGAGCGTTGGGTGTAACCATCCTGACCAGCGACGACGTAGCAGGCGCCGAAGTCCTCACCGCCCGGTGCGAGCTGGCGGCTACCAGTGGCTGCGAGGGGATCGTGTGCGCCGCCCCGGACCTCCCAACCACCGACCCCTGGTCGGACCGGCTGGTCAGGGTGGTGCCGGGGATCCGGATGCCTGGCGGGGCAACCCACGACCAAGCCCGGGTAGCCACACCCCGTGAGGCCCTGGCCGCCGGGGCCGACCTCCTGGTGGTGGGCCGGGCCGTGACGGCCGCCGACGATCCGGTCCAGGCAGCCATCGACTTGGCCGCCCACCTGGCCGGCTGAGTGAGACGCAGCCGGCCGATACCGGGTCGTCCACACCGGTCCGCCGCTGCTACTAGGGTCCTGACCATGGCAGGACTTCCTCAACTCACCGACGAACAACGACGAGCCGCTCTGGCAATGGCGGCCGAGGCCCGACGGGTACGGGCCGAGATCAAGGAGCTTCTCAAGATGGGGACGCTGTCCCTGTCCGAGCTGCTGGATCGGTCTGACAGCGACAAGATCTTGGCCAAGATGAAGGTGCTGTCCGTCCTAGAGGCGCTGCCCAAGCTGGGCAAGGTGAAAGCCCGCCGGACCATGGACGAGGTTGGGATCAGTGAGAGCCGCCGCCTGCGGGGCCTGGGTTCCCAGCAGCGAGCCGAGCTGGTAGCGCGTTTCGGCTGACACCGACTCTCAGACGGACGGCGAGCCGGTGGGGGAGAACCCCGATATCCGGACGCCGCTGGTGGTGGTGCTCTCCGGCCCGGGTGGCGCGGGGAAAGGCACGATCGCTCGGGCCCTGGTTGAGGGCGACGACCGCCTGGCCCTGAGCCGGTCCTGGACCAGCCGAGAACGGCGGATTGACGACGTTGCTGACGCCTACGTCTTCGTGGACCGGGCCACCTTCGAGGAGCGTCGCGACGAGGGCGGGTTCCTGGAGTGGAACGAGTTCCTGGGTTGCTTCTACGGAACGCCGACCCCTGATATCGACGACCCACGAGACCTCCTCCTAGAAATCGACGTAGCAGGAGGCCGGCAGGTGCTGGAGCGGCTCCCTAACTCTCTCTGCCTGTTCGTGGACGCCCCGGACGATGAGGAGTTGGTGGGCCGCCTCGTGGGTCGAGGCGACAGCGTCGAACAGGCAGAGGCCCGGGTGCGAGAGGCGAAGCGGGAGCGTGGCGAAGCCGAGCAGCTGGGCTACCTCCGGGTCATCAACGACGACCTGGATGAGACCGTGGCAAGGATCACCAGCCTGATCGGAGAACACCGCAGGTTGAACGGCTAACCACCAAAGCCCCGGGGCCGCCATCCAGAGATTTGACCCACTTGGCTCGGGGTCGCTGTTCGAGGGTTCGGACGGTCCCGCTGGTACCGTGAGGGGCCGTTCGGTCGCCCCAGCACACGAGCCGGGGGTTGTCCGGTCGAGAGTCCCGGTCGCAGGGACCGGCACCCTGAGGAACGCAGAGGAACCAAGTGCAGCGTCACGACAGCATGGTCAACCCGGAGATCGAGGGCCTCCTCGAGACGGCCGACTCCAAGTTCCGCCTGGTCACGGTGAGCTCCAAGCGTGCCCGGCAGATCAACTCCTACTTCGGCCAGTTGGGTGAGGGCCTAGGGGCGTCGATTCCGCCGCAGGTCACCTCGACGTCGCGCAAACCGCTGTCCATCGCCTTTGAGGAACTAGCAGCGGGCAAAATCGAGGCTGTGGAGCCGCCGGACGAGCCGGAGGACGTGGACACCCTGCTGGACGCCATCGATGCCGAGTTGGCTGAACAGTTGGGCGAGGACCTCCCCGAGGGCGCGGTGCCCGAGGCCGAGGCCGAGGGCGACGAGGGCGCCTGATTCTCCGCCCCCTGGGGCAGCCACCATGGGATCACTCGCCGGACGCCGGATCGTTCTCGGGGTCACCGGGGGCGTCGCCGCCTACAAGGCCGTCGAGGTCTGTCGGCGCTTGGTTGACGCTGGTGCCCACGTGGCACCGGTTCTTACTCGCGGAGCCCTCCACTTCGTAGGTCGGGCCACCTTCGACGCTTTGGCGTCAGAGCCCGTCCAGACGTCCCTGTGGGACGAACCCCACCCGATCCCGCACACTCGCTTGGGTCAGGGAGCCGACCTGGTGGTGGTGTGCCCGGCCACGGCCCGTCTGCTGTCCGACTACCGGACGGGCCGCTCGGGGGACCTCCTGACCGCCACCCTGCTGGCTACCCGGGCGCCGGTCATCGTGTGCCCGGCCATGCACACCGAGATGTGGGAGCAGCCCTCGGTTCAGGAAAACGTTGAGGTCCTGGCATCAAGGGGCGTGACGGTCGTCGGACCCGAGGACGGGCGCTTGGCCGGCGGCGACGTCGGAGAGGGCCGTCTCGCCGACCCGGCCACCGTGGTGACCGCGGCCGAGGAGGTCCTGGGGGCAACCCGGGGCGACGCCGGTGGCGACCTGGCCGGCCTGACCGTGCTGGTGACGGCCGGAGGGACCCGGGAGCCGATTTGCCCGGTCCGGTTCTTAGGCAACCGGTCCTCAGGCAAGCAGGGCCACGCTCTGGTGGCCGAGGCAGCCGCCCGCGGGGCCCAGGTCCGCTGCGTGACCACCCAGCCGGGCACGGCACCCGCCGGCCCGGGTATCGATGTCACGGCAGTTGACACAGCAGCCGAGATGGCCGCCGCGGTAATCGCTCAGGCTGTCGACGCCGACATCGTCCTCATGGCGGCCGCCGTAGCCGACTTCCGACCGGTCGAGGTGGCCACCGAGAAGATCAAGAAAGGCGACGGCCCGGTCGAGATCGTCCTGGAGCCCACAGTCGACATCCTCGCCGAGTTGGGTCGCTCTCGGATCAACGGACAAGTGCTGGTGGGGTTCGCGGCAGAGACCAGAGATCTGCGCCAGAATGCGGCGGCGAAGCTGGCTGCGAAGGGGATTGATCTGATTGTGGCCAACGACGTGTCGGCCCCCCAGGTGGGGTTCGAGCACGACACCAACGCCGTGCTGGTCATGGATGCCAGTGGCGGTGCCCGGGAGGTGCCGTTGGCGGACAAACGGGAGGTGGCCGGTGTCGTGCTGGACGCCGCCCTGGCCGCACATAGGACGAACCGGACTGGAAACGGAGACGCCAGGTGAGTGACAACTGGACCTTCACCTCGGAATCGGTCACCGAGGGCCATCCGGACAAGATGGCCGACCAGATCTCCGATGCGGTGCTGGACGCCATGCTGGCCAGAGACCCGAACAGCCGGGTGGCCTGCGAAACCCTGATCACCACCGGCACGGTCGTGGTGGCCGGTGAGGTCACCACGACGGACTACGTGGACATTCCTGAGACCGTGCGGGACACCGTCTGCGAGATCGGCTACGACCGGGAGGACTTCGGGTTCGACGGCCGGACCTGCGGCGTGATGGTCGCTCTGGACGCCCAGTCCACCGACATTGCCCGGGGGGTGGATGACTCGGAGGAGGCCCGGACCGGCTCCTCGGACGACGACGACCTGGACCGCCAGGGCGCAGGTGACCAGGGGATGATGTTCGGATACGCCTGCGACGAGACTGACGTCCTGATGCCGCTGCCCATCCAGCTGGCCAATCGCATGGCCGAGCGGCACGCCGAGGTCCGAAAGGCCGGAACCATTCCCTACCTGCGTCCCGACGCCAAAACCCAGGTCACTTTCGACTACGAGGGCAACCGGCCGGTTCGCCTACGCACCGTGCTGGTGAGCACCCAGCACAACGACGGGATCGACCGGGACTCCATGATCCGCCCCGACCTCTTGGAGCAGGTCATCCGACCAACCATCCCGGAGGCCTTCTCCAACGACGACTTTGAGGTCCACGTCAATCCGACGGGCCGCTTCGTGATCGGCGGCCCAGTAGGCGACACCGGCCTGACCGGCCGCAAGATCATCGTGGACACATACGGTGGAATGGCCCGGCACGGTGGCGGCGCCTTCTCGGGCAAGGACCCGTCGAAGGTCGACCGTTCGGCGGCCTACGCCACCCGCTGGGTGGCCAAAAACCTGGTAGCGGCCGGCGCGGCCAGCCGCTGCGAACTCCAGGTGGCCTACGCCATCGGGATGGCCCGCCCGGTGTCCGTCCAGGTCGAGACGTTCGGGACCGAGACCGTGGACCCAACCCGCATTGCAGCCTGTGTGCAGGAGGTCTTTGACCTCCGGCCGGCGGCCATCATTCGCGACCTGGACCTCAAGCGGCCGATCTACCGGAGGACAGCCGCCTACGGGCACTTCGGACGAGACGGATTCCCGTGGGAAGCGACCGATCGGGTGGACGACGTCCGGTCGGCCCTCGACCTGTCCTGACCCGGCACCCGGCATGACCGGCGAGGCCACCGACCAGGGTCGGCTGGACCTCGGTGGTGATATTGCCGACGACGCCTCAGCGACGGAGAAGCCGCCGGTCGAAGCCTCCGGAGGGGTCGACGACGCTGTCCCCCAGGGCCTTCCGGGCCGGGTAGTCCGGGTACTTCCCGACGTGGCCGCTGTAGGCCGGGCCTTCGACTACCTCGTTCCCCCTGCCTGGGAGAACGACGGAAGAGCCGAAAACCTCGGGGTCGGTAGCCGGGTGCGGGTGATCCTGGGCGGCCGCCGGGTGGGGGGCTGGGTGGTGGAAGACCACGTTGTTCCCCCGGCCGGCGTGGAACTTCGCCCCCTCTCCCGGCTCAGCGGGATGGGACCCTCAGCAGCCCTGATCGACCTGGCCCGTTGGGCAGCCCGACGGTGGGTTGGTCCGGTGTCGGGGTTCTTGGCCACCGCGTCGCCCTCCACGGTGGTCGAGGCAGCAGCCCCCGGTCCGGCACCGGCCGTAGTCCCGGAGGCCACCGGACACTGGTTCGACGGGGCGTTTACCGGAGACGACGAGGCTCCCACGGTGGTTCGCCTGCCCCCAGCCGCCAACCCGGTACCGCTGGTACTGGCCGCCGCTCGGCTAGGTGACGCCCTAGTGCTCGTGCCCACGGCCCCCGCCGCTTCCCACCTAGCCGGGCAACTCCGCCGGGCTGGCCTACCGGTGGCCTCCATGCCCCGCGACTGGGCCCGGGCTGCTGGCGGCGGGCTGGTCATAGGATCCCGGGCCGCCGCCCTGGCCCCCGTGCGGCATCTGGGGGCTGTCCTGGTCCTAGACGAGCACGACGAGGCCTACCAGGAGGAGCGGGCCCCCACCTGGAACGCCCGGGACTTGGCCGTCGAGCGGGCCCGTCGGGCCAGGGTGCCTTGCGTCCTGGCCTCGGCCGCCCCCACGCTGGAGGCCCTGGCTGCGGGACACCTCCTGGCCCCGTCGCGGGCCGTCGAGCGGGCCGGATGGCCGGTGTTGGACCTGGTCGACCGCCGACAGGACGATCCGGTGCAGTCGGGTCTGTTCTCGCCAGCGCTGGTGCCCATCCTGCGAGGCGAGGGCGGCGACCCCGTGGTATGCGTCCTGAACCGGAAGGGTCGGTCCCGACTGTTGGCCTGCCACGGCTGCGGCGAACTGGCCCGGTGCGAGGAGCACCAGGTTCCCCTCATCCAGGACGAGGACGACCGGCTGCGCTGCCCGGTAGATGACGATCGCAGGCCCGTGGTATGTGACGCCTGCGGGGCCACCCGGTTCCGAAATTTGCGGGCCGGCGTAGCCCGAGTCCGCGAAGAGCTGGAGGCGCTGGCCGGACGTCCCGTTCTGGAGGTCACGGCGGACACAGGGGCGGCCAGCCTGGACGACGGTGAGGCTTCAGTGTTCGTGGGGACCGAGGCCGTGCTCCACCGGATCCACCGACGAGTAGCCCGGGTGGTGTTCCTGGAATTCGACCAGGAGCTCTTGGCACCCCGAATGAGGACTGCCGAACAGGCCGTGGCCCTGCTAGTCCGTGCGGCCCGCCTGGTCGGCCCCCGGGAGGCCGGTGGGCGGTTGGTGGTCCAGACCCGCCAGCCTGACCACGAGGTGCTCCAGGCGGTGCTGCACGCCGATCCGGGGCGCCTGGTCGAGGGGGAACGGGAACGGCGGATGCTCCTCGGGCTTCCCCCGTACGGGGCCCTGGCTCGTATCTCGGGCGCTGTGGCCCCTGAGTTCATAGACCGGCTCGGCACACCTGACGATGTCGACGTCCTAGGCCCCCGGGACGGGGCGTGGCTAGTCCGGGCGGCTGACCACGACAGCCTGAGTGCTGTCCTGGTCGGGGTAGAGCGCCCTTCGGGTCGGCTTCGGATCGAGGTGGACCCCCGCCGGGCCTGACCATAGGGAGGGTCGGGCTACCAGTTCCGGCGGTTCAACTCGTAGAGGGCAATACCGGCCGCTGTGGCCACGTTAAGGCTGCCAACCTTTCCCAGTTGGGGGATAAAGGCCACCACGTCGCAGGCGGCCAGGGTGGCGGTTGATAACCCGCGATCCTCGTGACCCAGGGCCAGACAGGCCTTCTCGGGCAGCGGCGCCTCGTGGAGGGGCACCGCCTCGTCGGCCAACTCCACCCCGACCAGTCCGTACCCGGCGGCCCGGATGCCCTCGATGGCCTCCGAGACGTCGTCACAAGTCGTCCAGGTCAGGTAGCGGCCGGTTCCAAGGGCGGTCTTGGCCGTCTTGGCGTGGGTGGGCGCCGCTGTGGCCCCAGCCAGCCACAGGTGTGCGACCCGGTAGGCGGCAGCGGTGCGCAGGATGGCCCCCACGTTGTAGGGCGTCTGGACGCTATCGAGCAGCAGGGCCACCTCGGGTTCGTGGCGTCTCCGCCAGTCGCGGTGTTGGCGTTTGAGGCCGGTGCCGTCAAGGTTCTTCACTACACGTCCTCCCTCCGGGCCTTCCGAGCCGCCACGTCGAGCAGGCGGTATCCCTTGCGTGACGCCCGCCGGGTAGTGGACCAGCCCTGGTCGTCCATCCACCGGGCAAGCGAGTCGGCCCCCAGATGACGCTGAACCACCAGGTGGGCGGTGCCATCCGGAGCCAAGCGGTCTAGCCATCGTTCCAACAGGTCGTGCAGAGCCGCCTTGCCGATGCGGATCGGGGGGTTGGACCACAGGGAGGCCATCCGGATCTCCTCGGGGACCTCGTCGGGGGCGACCACCGCGACATTGGCCAGACCGGCTGCCTCGGCGTTGGCTCGGCACAGGTCTCGTGCCCGCTCGTTCACATCCACGGCCCACACCCGGGCATCGGGGCACCGGATAGCCAACGTGCAGGCGATAGGTCCGTACCCGCAGCCCAGATCCAGGAGGTCGACGGCACCAGCAGGCGGAGGCGGCCCCTCCAACAGGAGGTAGCGGGTACCGCGGTCCACCCGGTCGGTCGAAAAGACCCCGCGGTCGGTGGCCAGGCGCAGGTCGACGTCGGGGAGGAGCAGATCCACCTCGGATGGCCGCGAGTCCACTTCGGGACGGTCGGTCCAGTACTGGCCGTCGTTCACCTGTGGTACCGGTCGGGCATCCGGGCCTCCATGACTCCGACGGTAGCCTTGCCCCCGTGGCACCCCACGAGATCCGACTCATCGGCGACCCGGTCCTACGCCAACCGGCGGCCGACGTGGCCGACGTGGACGGTGCGCTGGTCCGCCTAACCGACGACATGTTCACCACCATGTACGAGGCGGCTGGCATCGGTCTGGCTGCCCCACAGGTGGGCGTCCAGAGGAGACTCTTCGTCTACGACCACGGCCAGGGAACTGGAGTTATTTTGAACCCGCGGATCGTGGAGTCCGACGGGGAGTGGACGTTCGACGAGGGATGTCTGTCGATCCCCGAACTGTCGTGGGAGATCGTCCGACCCAAGCAGATTCACCTGGTAGGCGTGGACCTGGACGGCAACGAGGTGTCCATTGAGGCCGACGAGCTAGAAGCCCGACTGTTCCAGCACGAGTTGGACCACCTGGACGGCGTGCTGCTCGTCGACCACCTGGACGAGGACCAGCAACGCGACGCCCGACGGGTGCTGCGCGAGATGACCATGGCCCGTGTAGAGGCCGCTGGTAGCGGCCCGTCGGGTGGGGGCCTGCGATTGCCCTGATCGCGCCGCCTCCAGCGCATCCCGGACGGCTGGTGTACCTCGGCAACCCCGCGGTGGCTGTGCCGACGCTGGACGCCCTGCACAAAGCGGAACACGAAGTGGTGCTGGTGGTGACCTCACCGGACCGTCGGCGGGGCCGACGCTCGGCTCCGACCCCAACCCCGGTGGCTGCCCGGGCCGTTGAGCTAGGCATCCCGGTTTCTCACGACCTGGAGGCGGTAGCCGACTGCGGCGCCGACCTCGGGGTGGTGGTGGCCTTCGGGCGGATCGTTCCCGTCGAGTTGCTGGCCCGGATTCCCATGGTCAACCTGCACTTCTCGCTCCTTCCTCGTTGGAGGGGTGCCGCCCCCGTCGAGCGCGCCCTGCTGGCCGGTGACCCGACGACCGGGGTATGTCTCATGGGCCTGGCCGAAGATCTAGACGTTGGCGACGTCCACGCCAGGATCGAGACGCCCATCGGGCCGACCGACACGGCGGCCAACCTCCGGGACCGCCTAGCCGACCTCGGAGCGACGCTGCTGATCGACGCCTTGGCCGGTGGGCTGGGAAACCCGGAACCCCAGACCGGCGAGGCCACCTACGCCCACAAGATAAAACGAGAGGACTTGCACCTGGACTGGAAGCGGCCAGCCGCTGAGCTGGCCCGAGTAGTCCGTGTCGGGGGAGCCTGGACCACGTTCCGGGGCGACGACCTGAAGGTATGGGAGGTTGAGGTGGTCGACGACCTATCGACTGCCGCCCCCGGGGTCCTGATCGGTGACCAGGTGGCTACCGGGGCGGGGAACCTACGACTCGTCGAGGTCCAGCCAGCCAGCCGGTCCCGCATGGCCACTTCGGCCTGGTTGGCTGGAGCACGGCCAGCAGCGGACGAACGGCTGGGCGGGTGAGCGGGGGCGACGCTCGGCGCCTGGCCCTCGAGGTGCTGGGACGAATCGAGAGGGACGGCGCC
>Ga0209228_1000612_pt1 | contig 18491 bp, 17 predicted proteins | sample METZYME_3_150m_FD_187547 | JGI IMG/M metagenome (GOLD analysis project Ga0209228, IMG submission 187547) | Marine microbial communities from oxygen minimum zone in mesopelagic equatorial Pacific - METZYME_3_150m (SPAdes) (version 2) | ecosystem: Environmental > Aquatic > Marine > Oceanic...
CCTGCAGTCGAGGAAATGAACAAACCCAGGTAGGTTCTTATCAAAAATTGAACGCTGATCAGTGACTAATTCGTCAACTATCAAAATATCCGAATCGTCAAGTTCAACCGGGTCAGTGCTTTCAAGATTCAGTCTTTTAAAAAGTATGTCATTCTCAAATACTGACTCGACCGCTTTAGCTACCGGATTCGTGTCTTTTGCAAGTAATAAAACTTTGGACATCTGCTTACCAAAATGTGGTCATAAAAAAACAGATTTACATCGTATAAGAAGTTTTAGAGTGAAAACTCCCTCCCTAGCAGCAGTTCGACATCATATGATTCATAACTCCTAACTCACGTCAGAAAGGCAGCCATTGCATGGCAATCGATTTTTCTAACCCTCGTACCCTACTCTTTGTACCCGGAAATCAACCTCGCATGTTGGAAAAATCTGCTGGCTTTAGTGCGCAATGGCTTATCCCAGATCTGGAAGACTCTGTGCCCCAGGCAGAAAAAACCTTAGCCCGAGACATCGTGGCCGAGCACATACCTTTACTCGCAACGGCAAGTAAGTTCATAGTTCCACGCGTGAACTCTCTATCATCGGGGTTGGCGGAAAACGATATTGCGGCCGTTGCATCGAAAGAGATCATTGGGATTTCAATCGGAAAAATCAGTACTGTCGATGACGTAAACATCATTGACCAGATGCTCCAAGCGGCCGAAAAAAACGCTGATATACCGATCGGACAAATTACGATCCTGCCTCTCATCGAAACTGCCAAAGGGGTAATCAACGCCTACGAGATATGTCAGGCCAGTGACCGCATACGCTGGGTGGCGTTCGGTGCAGAAGATTTTTCGGCAGATATGTCAATTAGCCGCACAGTCGACAATACAGAACCTGTATCTGGAATTGGAGCTGAACCAGGGCTCACATACCCACGTTCCGCTGTAGCCATCGCTGCACGCGCAGCTGGGGTTCATGCACTAGACACCCCTTATACAAGGTTCCGAGATCCTGATGGCTTGAAACAGGAAGCATCGCTGGCAAAAGCAATCGGGTATAAAGGGAAACTATCGATCCACCCCGTACAGTTGGAAACTATCGAATCGATCTTCAAGCCTAGTTCTTCGGAAATTGAACGGGCCAGACGGGTATTAGATATAGCGTCAGAAGCCGAAACTGCCGGCAGAGGATCTGCGTCACTGGATGGAGAAATGATCGATATGCCGGTGATATTAAGAGCCAGAAATGTACTCAGGGACGCCGGATTACAAAACTAGCAACAGTATTAGGAAATTTTACTATGACGTTTGGACGTTATTTCGAAGAATTTGAAGAAGGCGAGATTATAAAACACTGGCCGGGCCGTACGATCTCCGAAACAGACAATTCGTGGTTTTCTTTACTTACCCAAAATCAACACCCGGTACACATCGATGCCAACTATGCTAAAAATACCCAGCACGGGCAAAATCTGGTTAACGGACTGCTAGTCCTGTCGATCGCGATTGGCCAAACTGTCACCGAAATTTCAGGACGCGCTATAGCCAATCTAGATTACGAATCGGTAACCCACGATGGACCAACATTTCATGGTGACACGATATACACAGCCTCCAGAATTCTGAAGCTACGGGAAACTTCTAAAGGAGACCGAGGGGTTGTGTATCTGGAAACCACGGTCACCAACCAGCGTTCAGAAAAAGTCATGACCGTCCGACGTCACGTCCTGATACCCAAACGAAACCACCAAACTCTCGGCGACAGGCAAGAATAAGACTCAATTACCTGAAATGATCGACCCTAAACAAAAAAAAGCCCCTCTTGACGGAGTTCGGATACTCGCTGTTTCGCAGTTTGGTGCCGGCCCCTTCGCTACTTTAAATCTCGCCGATCTTGGTGCTGAAGTTATAAAAATCGAAGACCCTGCCAGTGGCGGCGACATCACAAGGTACGTCCCACCCATAATCGACAAAGCCGATTCCCTATACTTCCAAGCCTTAAACCGTGGTAAAAAATCTATAGGGATCAACCTACGAGATGCCGATGGAATCTCGGTTTTTCATGAATTGGTCAAGTCATCCGACGCCGTTTTCAACAATCTGCGTGGAGATTTACCAACAAAGCTGGGACTGACCTATGACCAACTGAAACATCTTAATCCGGCTATAGTCACATGCTCACTGTCAGGATTTGGACGCACAGGCCCTCGCACCCAAGAACCCGGTTATGACCCAATAATGCAAGCGATGGCAGGCTATATGTCCATCACAGGGGAGCCAGGCGGGCCTCCGGTCAAGGCTGGAGTATCTATCATCGACTTTGCAGGTGGATACGCAGCAGCATTGGGCCTAGTCTCGGCCTTATTAGAGACGAAATCTACAGGCGTCGGCAGGGATGTAGATGTCAGCCTGCTCGATACCGCCATCTCTATGCTGACATATTTCGCATCCTGGCAGCTAAACAGCAACTGGGAACCAACCCGCGCTCCAAACTCCTCGCACCAGACCTTGGTGCCGGCTCAAAACTTCCAAACAAGTGATGGCTGGATCGCCATATTCTGTGGCAAGGAGCATTTCTGGCGAAACCTTGCCGAAATCATCGGCATTCCTCATCTGATTGAAGATGAACGCTTTAATTCCTTTGGATCCAGATACGAAAACCGAAAAGAGTTGGTAGAAATTTTATCTAAGCGGCTTGTCCAAAAATCTACCGAGGAATGGCTTAAAAAATTTAAGGGTAAAGTGCCATCAGGCCCCGTAAACACCATCGAACAGGCGTTAGCTGAAGAACAAGTGCACGCACGCGGGATGGTGGTAAATGTTAACCATCCAACCCTTGGAATTATCAAACAGGTGGTGTCATCAATCGTCACGGACGGATCTAATCAGGCGCTCGCACCCGGTCCTGCGCTCGGCGAAAATACAGATGATCTATTAAGTGACCTACTATCGTTAAGCCCTGATCAGATCAAAAAGTTACGCGATCAGGGCGCAGTTAGCTAGTTTCTGCACATCGCGTAGTAGCAGCACACTGCTCAACTACCCTTAGAATAGTTCTTAGGCCCCCGTAGCTCAATTGGATAGAGCGAAAGACTTCTAATCTTTAGGTTGTGGGTTCGAGTCCCGCCGGGGGTACCATACTGAAATTGAACTCAGCCCTGCCCTGCTTTGGGGTGGGGTTATTTTGTGCAGATGTGCCATTTCGTCTACCAGTCGGTCTCTATTTTCCACTGTAGTGAGGTTATATCAGTACGATCAGGTAGTCCGAAGGGCTTCGGTTGGGGACAGCCTGGCGGCTCTAGTCGCCGGGTACAGACCGGCGACTCCTCCGATCAACAATGCAGCACCGAGGCCGCCAATCATAGCGATTGGCGGAACTATCAACGACCAACCTTTAACATTGGCATAAACAGCAGTAGCCGTTACCCCAACTATTACGCCCCCAACTCCACCCATTAACGCAAGTAGAAGAGCCTCACCAAGGAATTGGCTGGCGATGTGGCGCCGGGTCGCACCCAGGGCCCTGCGAAGTCCTATTTCACCACGACGTTCTATGACAGATATAACCATTACATTCGCTATACCGACACCGCCCACTATCAAGGCTATCGATCCAAGTCCTACAAACAACGTAGTCAATGTATCTTCTGCTGCCTCTGCCGCCTCCAACGCCTCACTGGGACGATCCACGACCACTTCCTCTGGAAATTCTGGGTTCGCTGTCGCAGCCAAAACCGTCATCACCTGATCAACTTTTCTGGGGTCGACTCTCACCACAACTCTCGTCGGTAGATTCTCATGATCTAAATAGGTTTCAGCGGCGCGATGCCCAACAAGTGCAGCGCGATCCAAGTCAGGTGCTAGCTCAAAAGTCGTGAGAACTCCTATCACGATGAACCATTGTTCTCCGAGCCACAACGGCTGAACTCCCGTCACCTCACGAACCCCAAGTCTTTCGGCTGCTACCGATCCTAAAACAACCGTTGGAAACCCTGATTTTGCATCATCAAACCAGACTCCGTCCGCTAAGGAACCAGCAAGGACATTAAGTAATTTACTATCAACTGCCTGAACGGATATTCCGCCGGTTTTTCCTCCAGGAATAAGGTCGTTTTTATAGACATTCACACCTTCAACAAAACTGACCATACTTGTTGCCTCAACCGGAGTTATACGGGAAATCATCGATGCAGCATCAGCGGGCAGGTTCCCATCTCCCCTTCCGAAACCACCATCCGGTTCAACCGTAAGAAGATTTGTACCTAAACGATCAAGACGGGCAAGAAGCTCCGATTTAGATGATTCAGAAAGACCTAAAATCCCGACGATTGAGGCTATACCTATCATAATCCCGATCGCAGAAAGACCTGCTCTCATTTTGCGACTTCGAATACCCACGGTTGCTGTGCGGACTAAGTCTGATAGGTGGATCCGACTAGGCGGCAATGATTTGGCCATCATAAGTAGACCTGAGACAACGAGTCTTTTTCGACCTGCCCATCCCGCATAGTGATAACCCGGGGAAAGCTATTGGCAATCTCTATATCATGAGTGATGACCACAATAGTCGAGCCAGCTGAATGAAGCTCCTTTATAAGCTCAATAATTGCTTCACTATTCTTCGAGTCGAGACTCCCTGTCGGTTCGTCTGCCAACACGATAGATGGACCACCGACGATCGCTCTCGCAGTAGCCACTCGTTGCAATTCGCCGCCAGACAGCTTGATGGAGTCTTGATCAAGGCGATGTCCCATACCAACGCGGTTTAACTCAATTTCCGCGAGTTCCCTTCGTGAACTGCGCGGTTGGCCAGTGTAAAGCAAACCGTCCGCGACATTGTCCAGAGCTGTCATTCCGCTTAGCAGATGAAACTGCTGAAACACAAATCCGATATGATGTGCCCGTATCGAAGAAAGGTCCCCATCAGACAGATCAGATACTCTATTTCCAGCAACCACAACCTCTCCACTGGTTGGACGGTCCAGTGTTCCCATCAGATGTAGAAGTGTCGATTTCCCGCATCCTGAAGGTCCAACAACTGACACTAGTTCATTTTCGATTACTTTGAAACTGACCCCGCGCAGGGCATGAACCGGCGGAGTCGTTGGATACTGCTTGTGAACATCTTCTACACTCAGCACTTGGGATGCGGTCGCAGAGTCACTCACGGTATAACTACTCGATCTCCTGGCTCCAACTCTGGAGATACGATCTCAATCATTCCATCTTCACCAAAAAATCCCGTTTCCACGCCAACGTACCGCCTGGTTCCGCTACCAGTATCTAATTCGACAGCATAGCCACCTTCAAGAAGCGCAACCAGAGCAGAAACTGGGACAGCCATAACATCCACAACAGAGTCCGAAACTACGATTACTTCAACCGGAGCCTCGTCCAGCCCCAACGCAAGCTGAGAGTCAGTTAATTCGATAACTACATCAAAGGTCGCCAATCCAGGTCCATTTATTGGAGCCTCGGCTGTGTTAGACACTGAAATCACGCTGGCTGGAACTTTAGATTGATCAGGCAACTCGACCACAACTTCGGATCCGACTACCAACAAACCTTGTTCATCAGACGGCAAGTCCATTCTCACAACTTTTGGTGAAAAACTGATATCCAATACGTTGGATCCTGCGCCTATGACATTTCCCTCTGTAGTCAACTGATCGGTAACTCTTGCCGCCCCTGGTAGAAAAACGACCTCCCCAAGGTCAATAATTCCATCGACTTCAAGTGCACCCGCGTTCTGAAATTCGATAATGGCCGCAATAGATTCAAGTGTAAAAACCCCATCCGCCTCCAATTTGCCGCCGGCATCGTACTGAAGTGCAAGTAGTGCTTTTTCCAGTTGTAGAATATCGGTCCCAGCAGCAGGCTCACCGGTGGTTACGCGTACCACCGTCCCCGTCGTCTGCGTCCCTTTTGAAACCACTTGACTGACAACCTGGGAAGGACCCGGAAGAAACACTATCTCACCTAGATCAAGTATTCCATCAACTTCCAAGCCAAATGCCATTTGAAATTGTCTCACAGCGGACGCCGTTTCAAGTGTGAACACCTCGTCTGCCGCTAGGACGCCATCAGCGTCGAAGCCAAGATCGATCAGTGCGCGCTCAAGTTGTTGAACATCAACGCCGCTTAAGTTCGCTGAAATTTCATCGTAATCGTCGCTGATTTCAACAATGTCTTGCTCGGCTGAAACAATATCTTCTTCGGCTGATTGGACACTAGATTCAGCGGTGTCAATTAGGGTTTGATTAGTCTTGGCAACAGTTGCCTGGTTGTCTTTCGCAGCGTCCACAACGTCTTGCTGGGTTTCAGCGGCGTTTTTCTCATTCTCAAGGGCATCTAACCACAAATCTTCAGCCGCTATCTTGGCATCCCACGCTGCTTGTATCTCTGCACTCGGGCAACGCCCACTGGCTTGGCTGTTTTCACAATCAAACATAATGGGATAAGGAGTCAAGTGTGTCCAGACCCATACAACCAGTTCATTCCAGGGCGTGGAAACGTCATCATCTGGGCTTTTTGCTATTTCAACCGACGATTTGAATATTTCATCAACCGTCAACCCCCATTTTTCAAAAAGCGCTGTCGGTTCAATCGCACGGTCATCCTCTGCAACTATGCTGCCAAACCATCCGGTGATTTGATCTGAATAATTACTGACCGCATCGTCCAGTGTTTCTCGTGCAGCGGAAACCAACTCTGCTTTTACTTCAGCATCGTCTTCAGCTGCTTTAATAGCATCCGCAATCAACTCCGCCTGAGTAGCAGCCGCGTCTTTCCCATCTGTCACGGCATCTGCCAGCACTTCATTAGCATCCGCCAACACATCATTAGCATCCGCCAGCGCATCAGTGGCCGTATCAATAGCCTCTTTCGCGTCTATGGCAGAAGTAGTCTCAGCACTGTAATAAAGTGATCTGTACGCGGGTAAATCACCATACAGCGCAATGATCGGCTGATCGCCAACACGAAAAATGACATCCCCTTGCTGGATCACTGTTCCTCTGTCAGCCACCCGGGTGATGGTACCGCTAAGGTAATTTTTGACATCAAAAGTGCTTTCACCCAAAACAAAGTCTCGGAAAACTGGCATCTCGCCGTACAGCAATAACACTGGCTGATCGTCAATTGTAAATAACGCTTCGCCTTGCTCGATCGTATCGCCAGGCTCAGGAATCTTGGTGATCGTCCCGCCGATTTTGGTCTTTACAGGATCATCTTTGATGGAGCCCAGCACACCGTCATACGATGTTTCCTGAATAAGGTCAGTAGTTATAACGGTGGCGAAATTCAAAGTCTCTAACTCAGTTACATCCTTGAGAGAATCATCCGCGTTTAGGAGGTAAGCAATGACAACAATTCCCACAACGAAAACAATTGCAGCGAGTATCGATAGGATTCGATACCGATGAGACTTCGTGGATGTAATGCTCTGGTTCGAGTCAGATTCCATAGGGGAATGGCCTTCGCTGGCGGATGGTGTATTGCTGGAACTCGATTTTATTAACTTCAATTTCAAATGGCATCATCGACCATTCCCGCGGGCAGGACCGCTGTTGCTACCACCCGGTGGTCCAGAACCCGGGCCTCCTCTAGGTCGGTCAGGACGATCGGAATTTCCACACTCCTCAAAAGCTTTCTGCAGAGCAGGATCTTCAAAGTCGAATTGGCCACGCCATGCACCGAGATTTTCCTGATTGGGGTCATCCACATCAAATCCTGCATCGCGGAGGCACCCGGTTACTTCAAGAAGATTGTCAATGAGTTCATTTACATCAACCCTTTCTCGCCCGAAAGTCATTCCATCAAGAGATTCTCTGCACTCTTCAAAGGCTGGCCTTAATTCCTGACGGTTAATCGATGCGCCCTCTACCGGTCGAGGAGGTTGTAAGTTCCCATCAGAATCAACCGTAGCATCTTGAATTTCTATACCTTGATCACGGATGCATTGAGTAAATTCCAGTACTTTTTCCTCATCGGTCTGAATCGGACTATCATCATTCGATATTTTGATAGCAACTTGCGTAGCTTCAGTTGTATCAATCGATGCGACATCACCTGAAGCGGAACTACATGCAAAAGCAAGCACGATTGTTATACCCAAAAGTAACGTGATGCTTTTTCTCATGTTCTTGTTCTCCGAATCCTAACAAACCAACTTTTTACAGCAACTAAATTAATGTCACACTCCTGTTAAGAAAGTATGAAGATTGTTCACAGTCTTACTAAGAAATGCATATATGTTGCACCAGAAATCCTCAGCTACCTCTGTTTCAACAACGGTTACTCATTTTCCTGTTATATCAATCCTAGAATTACAATTTTTATACGCAGCCATCACTTTTGGATCTTTCTTTATCCCAGATATCTCAAAATCAATCCCGCCATTAGTGATTCTAGGATCTTCCACGTCAATTCCTTGAACACGCAGGCAATCAGCTAAAGCGAACAGATCATCCATGGTTTGGGCATCACCTTTTTTATCCTGTTCAAATTCAAATTTAAGCGCTTGGATATGGACTTCACAAACCTCTAGTTTCTGAAAGTTGCGTTTGATGTCAAAATTAACTGGGAATCCAGGTTTCCCAATGTTGCCATCAGAATTGACAATCGGGTCGGTCACATCAATCCCTTGATCACGAAGGCAATCAGCCCATGCCACCATCTCAGCCTCTCCCCTTACAAATGATCTGTTCAAATCACCTTCTTCAACCATGGATTGTGACCCATCTTTTCTTTCAATTGATACGACATCACCTGAAGCGGAACTACATGCAAGAACGAGCATGATTATTATCCACGGAAGTAAGGTGATGCTTTTTCTCATGTTCTCCAGCCCTGTTAAACACGCTGTTTCCACTATCTACTAATTATTGTCATAATCTATCTAGGTTAAATTTAATCCTCCCCTGTTCTAGAACATGGCTATTTTGTCCCACGTCTTCACAATATCTTGACATCAATAGAATATAAATAAGATACCCGTGCATGTGATCACGACTCTAGCAACTTAACGTTTACCAATATGATTACTAACGAGCAGCACATTGAAAAAGTCGCCTTAGTCATCGAAGACGACAAGTCAGTCTCCCAACTAATCCGCCTGTATTTGGCGGAAGACGGGTACCGAGTATTGAATGCGGAAGACGGACTATCAGGACTAAAGATGGCCACTGAAGAATCTCCTGACATAGTACTGCTAGATCTCAATCTACCGGGAATGGACGGCATTGATGTGTGCCGGAGTATTCGCAAAAAATCTGACCTCCCTATCATCATGGTGACTGCCAGAGTCGAAGAAGATGATCGCCTTGACGGACTAGATATGGGAGCTGACGACTATGTCTCGAAACCGTTCTCTCCCCGCGAATTGGTCGCACGTGTAAATGCCGTAATGAGGCGTACTTCAAAGGCAAACAAAAAACGCAAGGAAATAGGCGAACATTTCAAGTTAGGAGATTTAGTTATCGATCTATCCAGACACTCGGCGAGTGTCAGGGGCGCAGAGGTGGAACTTACCCCAACGGAGTTTCGCCTTCTTGCTTTCTTCATTGAAAGTCCAAACCGCACAATATCAAGACAGCAAATCATTGATAACGTATTCGGGTATGACTTTTCTGGATACGACCGCACAGTTGACACTCATGTATCAAACTTGCGAAAGAAACTAGATGCCGCAAACCCCGATCGGAAACATCTGAAAACTATGTACGGTTTTGGATATAGATTCGATGCTTAGTTGGATCTTTGGCCTGCAGGGCAGGCTGACTCTGGGGTTCGCGTTAATACTGGTCATATCAATAGCCGGCGTTAGCCTCTATTCCGCGTATGCAACTAGGATCGAAACACAACGCTTTGCAGCTGAGATCGAACAGATGAGAGCTGAGCGGGCGGAACAACTTGTTCGCGACACATTTGAAGCCAACGAAGATTGGGATGAGGTACAGTACGCCATACAGCAAGTCGGTAATCTCTACGGATGGAGGGTGGTGCTAGAGAATGAATCTGGAATGGTCGTCGCCGACTCACACCAGTTCGTCAGGAATGCACAGGGGCTGTTTGAAACACTGAACGACCGATTTGCTACACCAAATCGATTCTCAAAGCGACCGGTTTATGTAAACAATCAGTTGATCGGGTATCTTCTCGTCGATGAGCGACCCAATAAACATGAACGCCCTCTATCGATGAAAGATTTTTATCCTGAGTCAATAGCGCGACTACTACAAAATGGCAGACCCAATACCATCAACCAGAAGCAATTAGAGATCAAAGCTACACAAGTCCCATCACAGGTGACAGAAGACCTGGTCGCGGAAGTCCTGGAATACGTAGACCCACCACTAAGCAACTTGCAATCAGCATTTCAAAGATCGCTAGTTATAGCCGGTGCAGCTGCAGGACTCGCTGGCTTACTGATCGTGACGATATTCACCCGTGAAGCTTTAGCTCCGATAAGAGGTCTCACTGCAGCAGCCAGCAAGTTAGGAACCGGTGATCTAGGCCAGCGCGTTCCGGAGTCAGGCAGCGACGATATCGGAGACTTAGCAAGAACCTTCAACACGATGGCCAGTGACCTTGAGTTAGCTGGTCAGCAACGCAAACAGTTAACAGCTGATGTTGCACATGAGTTGAGAACTCCTCTGACTAATATTCAAGGATATTTAGAAGCGATAAAAGACGGAGTGGTTGACGCTGATGAAGAAACCATTGACACCCTCCATGATCAAACCACCCATTTAGCGACCTTGATCGAAGACCTTCGAATCCTGGCCATCGCCGACGCCGGAGCGCTTACGCTACAAAAAATACACGGGTCGCCCGTTACCACAATCGAGGATGCAGTAACCACCTTCTCCCAACGGGCTCGCGACCGTGAGATCGAGCTTTCTGTTTCGAGCAGTAAAACCGCTTTAACGATGGATTTCGACGAAACTCGAATGCGTCAAATCGTCACTAACCTAGTTGAAAATTCTCTAACCAACACGCCAAATAACGGAACTATACATATCGATATTCGAGACAGCGCTGAAGATCTGAAAATCTCAATCACAGATTCTGGGGTTGGAATATCGAAGGAAAATTTGCCTCGTATTTTCGACCAGTTTTACCGAGCTGACGGGAGTCGATCTAGCGTAACCGGAGGTGCCGGCCTTGGTCTAACAATAGTGAAGAAACTTGTCGAGGCTCACAATGGTTCCATCGATGTTTCGAGCGAGATAGGCCAAGGCACTACGTTTACCGTCTCTCTTCCGATCAGTAAATCCTGATCTAACGCTTCCGAGATACTGACAGCCTAAACACGTCAATTTGCGAAAGTCTGGTTGAATGAAACAGAAGATAGATTTAGTCGCTTTTGATCTGGGAAATGTACTCTGTACAGTCGATGAAATTTCCGCTGCAAAAAAACTCGCCGCAAAAAACAATCAGAAATGGGAATACGTTCACGAAATCGTTTTCGGTCAAGATGCCAAATTACGATTCGAACGTGGAAAAATAACCTTCGATGATCATGCTCGTGACACTATAAAAACTCTCAGATTAGACATGTCAATTACTGAGTTGACTGCAATCTACAACAGTGTAATCGCCCCGTCAGAAAGCATATTCCCAATAGTCTCGAAAATCTCTAAAACTCACCGCATCGCCCTGGCATCCAACACAAGTGAGCCCCATTGGAAGTACGCCCAAAAATTCCTACCATTCAGTTCTCTACTAAACCCTGTAATCGTCTCTTACCTTGCAGGCGCGCATAAACCTGAAAAGGCGTTTTACGATAGTCTCGTGAACGAATCAGGCGTAAGGGCAAACCGGATACTGTTCATCGACGACCTTGAGACCAACGTAAAGGCTGCCCGTAAAGTCGGTATCATTGGCCTGCAGTTCAGCACTCTGGAAAATCTTGAGACAGCATTGATCTCCCGTGAACTCATTTAGCTGACGAGCCGTTCCGTATTAGCTAAATCCACACAAAATCTGCTAGATAGAGTTAGTTGAAAAACCATCAACTACGGTCGGTAATAAAAGGATCATTTTTTGAAGCCCGTACCAAATAACGAGTACACCATAATCAAGGCAGCAAGAATCTTCGACGGGACAGGAGCCAAGAATCTCAAAGGACAGGCGATCCTGATGGATGGACACAAGATCTCAGCTATCGGGCCATCGAACGAAATCTCAGCTCCTGATGGATCAAAAGTAACCGTTTGTGATTACGGAAACTCAACCATTCTCCCAGGACTCGTTGACGGACACACCCACATGATGGCGCCGGGGGATGGCACGCATGGCGATATCACCGGTGCAGAAGACGATGACATCTTGCTAATGAGGGCAGTAAAAAATGCCAAAACATTTCTTGACGCAGGAGTGACAACCGCGCGAGAGAACGGCGCCAAAAACAAAGTAGCGTTTTCTCTGAAGAAAGGAATACGCAGCGGTTTATCCGAGGGGCCTGACATGATCATCTCGGGACGCCCAATCACCATAACGGGCGGACATTTTTGGTATTGCGGTTCCGAGGCAGATGGTATCGACGGTGTACGACAGGAAGTCCGCAAGTTGGTCAAAGAAGGTGCAGACTTCATTAAGATCATGGCCACTGGTGGTTCCACGTGGTCATCTGACCCCCTGAGGCCTTCATACACGCCCGAAGAGATCGCTACTATAGTCGAGGAAGCCCATCGCTTCGGTAAGCTCACCGCCGCACACTGTGCATCAATGCAGGGCATTAAGAATTCTCTGGATGCTGGTGTCGATATGATAATTCACTGTGTGTTCGAAGATGAAACGGGAATGTACGATTTCAATGAGCCTCTCGCAGAACAGCTCGCAGCAGCGAAGGCGTGGGTCAATCCCACTCTGCACGTTGTACAGGCAGGTATTGATCACGCCGAGCGAATCGGATACAACCGGGGCTGGCTCACAAGAGACGAACAGGAAAGTATAGATTCCAGCAAGGCATCCCTTGAAACTAGAATCGATTCAGTAAACCGTCTCATCAAGATGGGCGTGAGAATGATTGCCGGCAGCGATTCCCCGTGGGGAGCTTTCCCTCCCGGTGAATTCGTAAAGGAGATGATTGCCCTCAATAAAGCTGGGTTGTCGAACACCGAAGCGCTGGTAACTGGACTCAGTCATGCTGCTGAGTCGATTGCAGTTAGCAATCAGGCAGGGACCCTATCACCTGGACGCCCAGGAGATGTCCTGGTAGTTGGAGGCGATCCAACTACCGACCTAAGCGCCCTGTGGGACGTCAAGGATGTGTACAAATCTGGCATACGTATTGAACGTCCTGTTTAATCTGTCAATCGTACCCCAACAATCGATAAACAGCGGTAGACTGCCAAACTGTATTCCTCTTAGTCGAACCCAATTAATAACACGGACCACACGAACTATAAATAACAAATGCCAACTATCGCTTTTCTCGCCAACCTTTCCACAGCCGAACATAAAAGACGCTGGGACCTACTAAACCAGCACGCCGGAAAAGACGTCAATGTAATAGTCGCAGATCCAAACAGTTCCCCTGGCGAGTTAATCGAAGCGTTGAAAGATGCAGACGCGGCCGTTCCGTGGCTTGCTTCAATTCCTCTGGATGTTGCCAAACATCTTCCAAAATTAAAACTTGTTCAACTTCTGACTGCCGGATACGACTCAGTAGACGTTATCGGTCTAAGCAAGCTAGGAATAAAAGTAGCTAACAACGGTGGTTCAAACGCCATATCCGTCTCGGAGCACACAGTATCGTTGATGTTGAGTGTGTACCGCAGGATGATGGAAGCATGGTCCAACACGAAGGATGGCGAATGGCGATCGGGTGTAGATCAACTACCAGTCCGCACTGAGATCAACGGAAAAACCGTGGGAATCATCGGATTTGGAAATATAGGACGACAGGTGTCGCGTCGACTATCGGGATTCGACTGCGAAATTATTTACCACGATATCGTTGAACTGATGCCTGGGCGAGATGGAGAGCTTGGCGCTAAAGCAGTCGATTTGGAACATCTTTTGCGGGCAAGTGACATCGTGACCATACACGTTCCGCTGAACAGCTCGACGCGAGGGATGATGGGCGCAAGAGAGTTCAATCTAATGAAAAACACAGCAATCTTCATCAACACTTGTCGTGGACCCGTTCACAATGAGGCTGACCTAATTAAGGCTTTACAAAATGGTGTGATCGCCGGTGCAGGTTTAGATGTTTTAGAAGAAGAGCCAACGGATCCAGATAATCCGTTACTGCACATGCCAACCTCAATTGTCACACCGCACTGGGCCGGCGGGACTGGCGAAGGAAACGAACGCGCCGTGGTGTTCGCCCTGTCAAACCTTGAACGAGTAGCTGAAAACCGTACGCTGCTTTCTATTGTTGACCCTGCATCGATATTTTGAGTTGCGAGATGTACAAAGCCCTAGGCTTAATCCCGGATTGAGCAAGTAACAACCGGGCATCAGCATATCGAAGCTCTTGATCACTGTGCCGTGTAGCCGCCGTCTACTGGCAGATTTGCCCCTGTGATGAACGATGCCTCATCAGAGGCGAGGAACAGGGCTGCGTTCGCTATTTCCTGAGGCTGACCAAGTCGTCCCATAGGGTGCAGTGATTTCAAACGTTCATGCATATCTGCATCTTCTACAAGGGTAGTAACCAGCGGCGTATAGGTAAATCCCGGACAGAGCGAATTCACCCTGATGCCCTCTTTTGCAAGGGCGATACTCATATCTCTAGTCATCTGAACAACCCCACCTTTGGTATGAGGATACGGATTGAAACCATCACTAATGCCCTGCGCATAACCTACAAGACCAATGATCGATGCCAGATTTACAATCGAACCTGCGCGTTTTTTCTTCATCTCATTAACAGCAAAACGAGACATCATCATAGTTCCCTTTAGATTGATACTCACCACCCAGTCCCACGTCTGCTCAAAATCCCATTCAGGCGGTGCGTATCTGGGAGTTACTCCTGCACTGTTCACTAACACATCGATCCCGCCCATTTGCTTGACCGTTTCGGCAATGAGGGATTCACACTCTTCTCTAGAAGAAACGTCTCCGGCCAATGCGATGGCGTCCCCACCCTGCCGCACTATCAAATCAACAACACGCTGAGCGGCCTCCATCTTCAAATCAGAAACCACAACCCTGGCGCCTTCGCTACTAAAAAGACGAGCGATAGCATCTCCAAGTCCCGATCCACCGCCCGTGATGTGAGCAATTTTGCCTTCAAGCCTGCCTGCCATATGAGATCTCCATACTTCGTTCTGCATTCCCGGTGTGCCGGTACGATTAACTTTCGGTGATTATTATCTAAACAATGAATCTAGAGTCGATTCTAATTCGAGTTTCTAGTGCCGTGAAAGCAACTGAGCCGTAATATTGGCGTTAAATGTCTTCAGAAAACAAAAAACGGCGAAACTCGCGGCAGCGTTCCACGAAATCTCGATCAAAGGTCCATCTGCAATCTAAAGCAGATAAAAAGTCTAGCGCCACAAAAAAACCCGACAAGGGACGCAGACCGACCGTATACCCGATGAATTTCGCTGGGCCGATGCGTCGCCTTTATGCGTTTACTATAGATTTTGGACTCATCATGATGATCATTTATGCCGTTGCGCCCGCCGCAAACGGTGCAATGTTCAACCAAGAAGCAGCGCCACAAGATCTCATATTCTTTTTCGGTTATTTCATCATTCCAACCATTATTTGGGGGCGTACTCCTGGCAAATGGGTCGCAGGGATAGTAGTGGTTGACTCGGCAGGCCATACACCAGGCCCTGCCGCCATTCCCCGAGAGATGATCGGAAAGCTAGTATCTTACCTTGCCGTCGGAATCGGAATACTCTGGCTGATATTCGATCCAAAACGACAGGGCTGGCACGATAAAATCGCGGGGACTTACGTGGTTGACAACCCATATTCTGGTGGACCCCAATTTATGAAAGATTTTTTCAAGATCGGTGAAAAGAAGTCGAATGACAAGTCAGATACAAAGCCAAGTTCAGACTCATAACATGGTATTCAACAACAGACTTTCTGAGGTGTCAGAGAGTTTTATAACAATCTAAAGGAAGCCCTAATGGCAATTTCTCGAAAAGTTCGAGAACAGATGAACGACAGTTCGTGGATCCGACGAATGTTCGAAGAAGGCATCGAACTCCGCAAAATTCACGGTGCCAAAAATGTATTCGATCTATCATTGGGGAATCCATTACTGGAGCCACCCGATGAGTTCCGTGCTGAATTGGCCCGCCTGTTGGCCAACGAAGCACCTGGAACCCACCGCTACATGCCAAATGGCGGATTCCCTGAAGTGAGAGCCAGCGTTGCCGAAGTCCTGGCCGAAGAATCAGGTGTTCCGATAACCGGAGATGAGATCCTGATGACGGTTGGCGCTGCCGGAGCGATCAATACGATCCTACGATCCATCCTTGATCAAAATGATGAAGTAGTACTAATAGCGCCTTACTTCGCCGAATACATTTTTTACGTTCAACACCAAACTGGTGTAGTAAAAGAAGCGCAGTGCGATGAAAACTGGCTACCGGATATTGAATCACTTGAGGCTGCAATCGGGCCACGCACGAAAGCTGTAATCATCAATTCTCCGAATAACCCAACAGGTGTCATTTATCCTGAGTCATCAATCGCGGCAATCGCAACTGCGCTACAGCGGGCGGAAGAAAAATACGGAATCGAGATATACCTGATCTCCGATGAACCCTACAGAAAACTTATATACAGTGACGCGCCCTACCCGTTCATCTTCGACCACCATAAGCGTTCCGTGGTGGCAACATCCCATTCAAAAGACCTGGGGCTTGCAGGAGAACGTATCGGGTACGCTGCGGTAAATCCTTACGATCCTGGTAAAAACGATCTCATGGACGCTATGAACTTCTCTCTACGCACACTTGGATTTGTGAACGCGCCCGCCCTCATGCAACGAGCGGTCGCGGGTATTCAACGAGCCACTGTCGATATCGACATCTACCGAAAAAAACGTGACCTGCTCCACGGAGCGCTCACCGATATCGGTTACGAATGTGTAAAGCCTGATGGGGCCTTTTACCTATTCCCAAAATCTCCGATTCCGGATGAAACAGATTTCGTCGCACAACTGCAAAAAGAACTAGTGCTCGTAGTCCCAGGCGTCGGGTTCGGCACTCCCGGATTCTTTCGGGTTTCGTACTGCGTTGAGGATTGGGTTATTGAAGGATCGATCGAAGGGTTCCGAAAAGTTTTTCAAAAGACTAGCGAATAAAGAATCGCGTATCACCGAATTAATCATCGACCTGCTTTAAAGGTTCCTTGAGCCCAGATCCAGTAACTGGCACGCAAACGTTTGAGTCCAGTTCTATCTCACCCGATTCGATCAGGCTTTCGAGTCCGGCAAATGCGCCCGCAGAAGTCATCTCAGAAAACAGGCCTTCGGACGAGGAAAGTCGTTTCTGCCACGCACTCAGGGATTCTTCTGAAACAGTGATAGCGCTTCCAACAGTCAACTTAATTGTTTCGAGCATTTCCGCGAGACGAGGTGGTTTCGATACAGCAATTCCTGATGCATCAGTCGGCAAAGCATCACGGTGAGACCAGACCTCCCCATTGAAAGCAGCGACCAGAGGTCGGACCGCATGCGCCTGAACACAATGAAATTTCGGAATCTTGGCGATCACTCCAGCGGCTAACAATTCCCGGTATCCACGAACCATGCCAATTAGAAGAGATCCATTACCTACCGGCAGCACCACATGGTCAATATCATCGCCTAAAACATCCGCGATCTCATAGCTAACAGCTTTCATACCTTCCGAAAAATAAGGGCTTAGGTTATGAGATAAATAGCAAAGTTTACGTTCCCTGACGAATTCTTCGGCAGCGTCCGTGCTCGCCTGTCTTGGTCCATCGATTTTATGGAGACTCGCACCAAATATCTGTATCTGATCCAGCTTGCCAGCGGCTGCACTGGATGGTGCGAAAACATGGGCCTTCATTCCGGCTGCAGCTGCATAAGCCGAAAGTGAAGCTCCTGCATTTCCAGAAGAATCCTCGATAAATTCGGTAACACCTAAATCGCGCCCTATCGTCGTGAGAACTACAGAGCCGCGATCTTTGAAGGAACCGGTTGGGGCCATAAATTCAAACTTCGCCCATAGAGATTTCAACCCAAGTGATTCTCCTGTTTTCTCAAGCAAAACAACTGGGGTGTCACCCTCACCAAGCGAATTCGATAGTGCGGGGTCATCCATGGGCAATCTTGGTGTGATCCCATCAGGAGCGTCTAAATATTCAACCTTAAATAGGCCTCCACAAACTTCACAATACAGATCTTTCACTGACGGTTCACGGGTCGACGAACAGTCGACGCAGCAAAGCAGGTGATTAAAAGCGTTCAAGCTAAATCCCCATTCTCAGTTTTTGCGGCAACATTTTCCGACATAACAGTGGCAGGGTCTTTCTCCCCAACGGACGGTCGGA
>Ga0209228_1000617_pt1 | contig 18386 bp, 10 predicted proteins | sample METZYME_3_150m_FD_187547 | JGI IMG/M metagenome (GOLD analysis project Ga0209228, IMG submission 187547) | Marine microbial communities from oxygen minimum zone in mesopelagic equatorial Pacific - METZYME_3_150m (SPAdes) (version 2) | ecosystem: Environmental > Aquatic > Marine > Oceanic...
GCATGGTGGGAATGCCAGTCAATAATTACGTAGATCCCCATATCAATCGCAGCGTCCACAATGGTTATTACACGATCCTTATTCACCGGTTTATTATCTAGGTATCCACCTGGGTCTTCCACGCCCATGGCAGCCCGTACGATGGTTGTATTCCAGTCATCCTTGAGCCAGGCGACCACTTCAGGTGTATAATAGCGTTCTCCGCCCCAGTTGTCGTTGCTCCAGAAAAAACTGTTTCCAGCAAGAGACACAGGCTCACCATCTTTATTTACAATTTTGTTTCCGTCCACCTGCAACAGACCGTTTATAGCGACAATCGTTGTGTCTGGTCTGGTTTCAGGATTTTTTTCTGTATTGTCTTCTTTAGTACAGGAAATAATTACACAAGAAAGAAAAAGATAGATGGAGAATTTTGAAATCTTCAATGTAGCAGATACACATTCCATAGCCTTAGGAGTATATGGCACAAATAATGACATATTAAATATTAAGGATTGATGGTTTTATAAGGTATCGGTTTTATCAGTGGCTCGGGCCGGAATCGAACCAGCGACACATGGATTTTCAGTCCACTGCTCTACCAACTGAGCTACCGAGCCACAAATGAGTTGGGATCTCATAAAAAAGTGGGGAAAAATTACCGGAGCACCCCTGGAAAACAAAAAGATTTGATTGTAAAACCACTCAAATACTTACTCCTTGACTCATTTATAGATTGCACATAGGTTTCCCGGCATTTTTAGCAGGGTTTTGTTCACCATGTCTCGACGAAGAAAGCTGGTTTTAGCAACACATAATTCCCATAAGCAAACGGAAATGAATACCCTTTTGGCTCCAATGGGAATTAGTATTGTGGGATTGGATGATTTTCCCCAAATTGGAGATATTGAGGAAACGGGAACCACGCTCCTTGAAAACTCATTGATCAAGGCACGGTCTGTGCATCAAATAACCGGTTTGCCATCCCTGGCGGATGATACAGGTTTAGAAATAGATGCTCTTGGTGGTGCCCCGGGTGTTTATTCTGCCCGCTTTGCCGGCGAAAATCCAACCTATGAAGATAACGTCAATAAATTGTTATCAAAACTGGATGGTGTTTCTGCCGAAAAACGGACAGCTAGATTTAGAACGGTTATTGCTTTTGTAGATGACAAGACGGAACTCTTTGCCGAAGGCATCATAGAAGGATTGATCACGCTTGAACCCCGCGGACATGGGGGGTTTGGATATGATCCTATTTTTTTGCCTGCAACCGAAGGTAAAACATTTTCCGAAATGTCCCAGGAAAGGAAAAACCAGATTAGCCATCGGGGACGGGCCCTGGCTAAAATGCAAATAAAATTAAACAATTATTTTAATAAAGGAGAATCTATCGAGTAGAGCGGTATCAGTTTAATCAAGACTGAACTTGATCTTTCGACATACATATCAGCCCATTTTTGGCCGGATTATTTATATCGGTCTATGGGCATTCCTCGCCCTGGGAACCTTGGTTGCCCAGGAACCTGACTCTGTGGTTATGACAGAATCACAGCAGATCTTATTGCCCGAGTACATACCATCAAACCCATTCGTATTTGACCCGTTTCCTCGGTCACCTGTTTCCCTGATCCAGCCCTTGGATTCCATGAAAACTCCTTTGGGTATTTTAACATTTCCTTTTTCGCTCAGAAAAGTCACGGTTGAATTATCCTGGGATTGGTCAACCATTACCATCTCAGAAATTGTAGATGGAGAACAGCGCCAGATACCGTTTACATCATCTGTAAAGTGGTACCTGGAAAAGATCCAACAGCAGAAGTGGCATACTAAGTTTCTTGAAGTCATGCAAAAAGACTCTAAGGATGATGATCAGCGACGCCGTGGGCAGATGCTGGAAGTGGTTGGGGTGGATATTGGCCGCCTGGGAAGAGCGTCCCTGCAGGTCAGCGGGAATGTAAACATTAATGGTAAAATGGTGTTTCAGGATCAGGAGCTGGTTCGTTCAACCTTAAACCAGACCCAGAATACGCATCTGGAATTTGACCAGAAACAAAACCTGAATATCCAGGGAAAGATTGGGGATCGGATCACCGTGGCCATGGATCAGGATTCTGAGCGCCAGTTTGACTGGGAGAATAATATCCGCATTTCCTATGAAGGGTATGAAGATGATATTGTTCAGAAAATAGAAGCAGGAAATATTTCCCTTTCACTGCCATCCACTAAGTATGTCACGTTTTCCGGAAAGAACCAGGGACTGTTTGGAATTAAGGCTATTTCTAAACTGGGTCCAATAGATGTAACCACGATTGCATCCATCGAAAAATCACAAAAAGAGCAATCAGAGTGGGAAGGGGGAGGGCAAAGCAGTACCCAGCAGATTAGAGATGTGGACTGGATGAAAAATCGTTATTTCTTTATCCATCCCTGGTTCCGTGAAGGTATAGATACATTCTCTGTGACAACTCCAATTTCTATTCCTTCATTTTATCCTTTGAGAAATGGCCTGCATTCGATTGGTGATGTTGTTGTGAAAAATTTTGAATTGTATAAATCAATCAATATTAATGATCCTAGTGCCATGACCGGTATGGCTTATGTGGATCCAACGGATACAACACAGTATACGGAAGAAAATGAAGAAGGGAGTTTTATACGTTTGGAACAGGGGACCAATTATTATGTGAGTCCTGACCTGGGGTTTGTAAGGGTCCGTGAACAGGTATCACAGGATATACTGGGCTGTACTTTTACCCTGGCCGATCGGCAGACAGGGGAACCCTTGATGGAAATTGGTTCCGGTCCAGATTCCCTGGGTACAAACCTTGCCCTGATGATGCTTAAACCCAGGAACAGCCATCCCAATCATTCAACCTGGCCCCTGATGTTCAAGAATGTGTATTACCTGGGAACTTCCCAGATTAACCCGGAAGGGTTTGAAGTTAAGATATTAAATAAGAATGCCACACCTGTGTCAGAAAGAGATAAAGGTTCAAGCTTCCCCTATATCACCCTGTTTGGACTAGATAGCCTGGATGAAAATGGAACCCGCAATTACGATGAAATAATCGATAAGGAAATGGCTAACATTATGAATATGATGGATGGGGAGCTTATGTTTCCAGCGCTTCATCCTTTTGCCAATGGAGATTCTTTAAACGGTGGGTTGACATCTGAACAACTGGCTACACAACTAGGTTCCGGGACTATGTATACTTCATCTTCGTCTTCAGAAGTAAATGCGGATCATCGCTGGATGATCGAAGCTGCTTATACAAACCAGAGTTCAACAATTAATCTTGGATTTATGCTCATTGAAGGGAGTGAAGAAGTGATTCAGAATGGTGTAACCCTGAAGCGGGGATTGGATTACAATATTGATTATTTTACGGGTACCATTGTGTTGCTGGGAGATGCTGCCAATGATCCGAATGCAAAGCTGAAGGTTAATTATGATAAGCATGAGCTGGTTTCTTTTGATAAAAAAACGATTTTTGGAACACGTGCACAGATGGACCTTGGAAAACCCAATTCCTTCATTGGTGCCACGGCCCTCTATTTTAACCAATCCATCATAAATGAGAAGGTAGAAGTAGGTTATGAGCCATCCCGAAATTTTATCTGGGATTTGAACGGACGCTACGAATGGGAAATGGACGGTATGACACGTATGCTGGATAAATTACCGCTAATTGAAGCAGAAAAGATGTCATCATTTTCTGTTGAAGGTGAAATTGCTCAGGTGTTGCCCAACCCGAACTCCATCAGCAATTCTGAAACTGGAGACCCTGATGGGGTTGCCTTTATTGATGATTTTGAAGGCAGTAAACGAACCACATCGCCATCTATACAGCGCCGATTTTGGAAAGCATCATCATCACCACTTTACTTCAGCGATGCCACATCAACGTTTGGAGAAGAGTTCAGGCAAAGCAACAGGGGGAAACTGCACTGGTTCAACCCCTACGTCCCTGTACGTACTAAAGAAATCTGGCCCAACCAGTCCACATCACTTCGTGCTGGAAATGAAACCACTGATGTACTAGTACTGCGATATAAATCTAGGGTGCATCAGAGAAATGTGAATCCTGATTCGTTATGGGTGGGGGTTACTACATCTCTCTATTCTGGAGATTACGATCAGATTCAGAGTAAATTTTTTGAGATCTGGGTCAAGGGAAACTCTGGACGCATTCATGTGGATCTGGGTAAAATATCTGAAGACAGTGACGGAAATGGACAGTTGAATACCGAAGACATACCCGGGGCTGGTCTTACTCTGGGGAATGGATTTTTAGAAGACGTGGAGGATACAGGTCTGGATGGCTGTTTCGATGAGACCGAAAATGGCTGGGGCAGTTGTCTTGAAAGTGGGACCTATGCCGATCTTCTGGCTGTAGGTGAAACAGTGCTTATTAACAGTGCCGGCGATGTGGATCCAGATGACCCCAATGGTGATAACTGGGACTATGAAGCGGGGAGTTCAGATTATTCCAAGGCAAATGGTACAGAATCAAACGGTACAGGTTCTAGGATACAGGAAGGAGGGAAATATCCTGATACAGAAGATCTGGATCGTTCAACCTTCTTGGATAAAGCAAATGATTATTTTTCAACCAATTTTATGCTGACCGACACAACCTATTTATCTGGTGTAACTGAAAAAGATGGTCAACCAACCGGTTGGAAACTTTTCCGTGTTCCCTTGTCAGAATTCAACAGGGTTAAGAATATTGAATGGAATGAAATCCGGTATGTACGTCTGTCTGTTACAGGCCTGGATTCGATTCAAAGACAATTGCAGGTTGCTAAAATGGAAATTGTTGGAAATGAATGGCAGGAAATGGGGATTATAACAGGGGATATAAATCGAGGGGAGATTCCATCCGTGGATAAAGACCTGCCTGGGAAATTAGATCCAGTGTTTACAGAAGATGAAGACGATGAGTATCCTACATTTCAGGTTGCTGTGATCAATACAGAGGATAATGCAGACTATATTCCGCCTAAGGGAGTAAAAGGTGAATATGACCGGTTAAATGAAATTCGTTCCAAGGAACAATCCCTGGTTTTAAAATTTAATAATCTTCCATCCAAGCAAACGGGTATCGCCCAAAAAACACTTTATACGTTAAATGATAATCAAAAGCGCAGCTTTATGACGTATGATTTCATGAAGATGTATGTTTATGGTAACAGCTCCTGGATTACATATTCAGAAACGGATGTGGAACTCTTTTTGAAATTTGGATTGGGAGATGACTACTATGAAATCACGCAGCCGGTTTACACAGGTTGGGATGAAGACGAGAAAAGAAATAGTTTTAAGATTGATCTACAGTGGCTTACAGCTCTCAAACAATCTGACACATCCAAAGTCAAAATTCTACCAACAGACATATTAATTGATTCTGCTGATGTACGAAAATATTTATACACCGATGCTGATGGTGTATTAACCGGGAAAAAAGTCAGGATCGCTGGTAAACCAGCCTTAAACCGTCTCCAGTATTTTTCGGTTGGAGTGAAAAATACTGGAGATGAACCGATCAGTGGTGAAGTCTGGTTGGATGAATTGCGCTTAAGTGGTGTAAAAAAAGAAAAAGGGGTGGCCATGCGGGTACAGTCCAGCTTAAAACTATCAGACCTGGGTTCTACTACGATTGTGTACAGCAGGCAGGACGCTGATTATCATCGGCTTCAGGAACGTCTTTCAAAATCAAACAATACATCTGAGAACCTGAATGTAAATAGTAAAATTGACCTTCACCGCTTTCTGCCTCGGTCCTGGGGTATATCCATTCCGTTAAACGGTTCCTTTACGCAGAATCAGAGTCGCCCAAAATATTTTTCTGGTGAAGATATCCTGGTAGACCCAGAGAACACACCAGATTCTATCATGATATTAAGCAACTCTGTATCTTTGAATACATCCATTAAAAAAACGGGAAAATCGGATAACCGACTCATGAAGTATACCGTTGATAATGTGTCCTTAAGTTTCAGCGCGTCCCAATCCCGATCATCTGATGTAACGTATAGACAAAAGTGGTCCGAAACATATTCAGGGAAATTTTCATATACCATACCCTTTGGAAGAAACAACTACATTAAACCCTTTTCCTGGGCTGAAGATTTTCCGGTGGTAGGTAACTCTGTAAGTGATTTCCAGGTGTACTATACTCCTTCTTCGTTTAAGACCGGGTTAAACCTGAGCGAAAAATTAACCTGGAATGAAACAAGGACCGGTGTTAAGAGTCCGGAAACATACAATTTTGGGTTGAATCGTTCCTTGAACCTAGATCACAAATTTACCAATACACTTTCAGCGAAATACGCCTGGAGTGGACAAAGCAAATTGAATGAATACCGGGGCTATGCCTGGACTGCGTTAAAGGGACTGGATCCGGGTATAGTAACCCAGACCACAGAAAGTTTTAATACAACCTATAACCCTGCCATTATGAAATGGTTGAAACCTGCATTTAATTATACAGCAAATTTTCGCTGGTCCGATGATTTAACCCGGGAAGGTCAAAATATCAGTACTCAGTTGAGGTTCGGATCCAACTTCACTCTGACACCCGTCCAGTTGATTGAACTGATCTATAAACCAAAATCTTCTTCCAAGGGCAAAACCGGAGGAAGATCCCGAGGGGCTCGAACCCGCGGCAACAAGAAACCCGAATCCAAGACCGAAGAACAGAAAAAACAAAAAACAGCTTTTAATCCACTCAACCTGGTCCATGGTTTATTTAAGAAGATTAATCCAATTTCGGTCAGCTACACTGAAAATCTGAACCGGTCTGCTAACCAGATCATTGGGGAAGTGCCCATAGGCTATAAATTTGGCTGGTTGCCTGATCATGGATTGGACCAGTCCACAGAAGTGGGGAGTAATCTGGGAACCTGGGATCATAAAAGGGACGGATCCATTCGGAGTGGCATCAAGCTTACCCGGGCAGTAACCATCAGTACTAATTTTTCTCAGAATTTTTCTACCACCCGTTCAAGCACAGGGCTGGAGCAGCTGTCCATGACCCGGGATTACTTTGCCTATGGAGATCTCTTTGGTGAAGGGCTGCCCTTTCCTTCGTGGAGTTTCAGGCTCAGCGGGTTGGAAAAATGGCCCATCATTAAATGGGTCACTAAGTCTGCATCTCTGGAGCACAGCTATTCCGGAAAGGAAACACGGTCATGGCAGTTTGAAGATACATCACCGGAGCAAATGAACTTTTTTAATTTTGGATCTTTTTCTGAAACCTATAAGGATTATGAACGGTCATCCCGGATGAACCGTAATTTTTCACCGCTCATTGGCATGAATATGACCTTGCAGAAAAATATTTCAGTTACATTCAGGCATAATCGCAGTAAATCATTGGATGAATCACCTACCGGTCTTACCATCCAGCATGATAATAGCTATACGTCAACAGGTACTTATACGCACAGAGGCGGGATGAATATTCCCATTCCCTTTTATGGCGATCTCAATCTGAATAATACCATAAGTTTCACCCTAAATTTTGACCTGAATGAAAGCCGGGAAGAACGATCAGGTGATAAAATAAACCTGGAAGTGGGGTCTTTTTCTGAAAGTTGGAAAACTGGACTCAGGATGTCTTATCAATTTTCAACAAAGGTTAGCGGCGGAATTCGTTACGAATATCGTGAAAGTGACACAAGAACCACGGGTAAAAAAATCGACAGGGATTTTGGATTTGACGTGAACCTGGCTATTTCCGGATAAGATGATAAGATTATTAACTACACTATTATTCCTGGCCTTTGGCTGCGGTCCAAGCGGTCCTGGTTTTGATGAGGATCATGCCTTTGAATACCTGGTCGCCCAATGTGATTTCGGTCCAAGGAATCCAGGCTCAGAGGGGTACTATGCCTGTCTAGACTTTATAATCACTGAACTGGATCAATCTGCAGATGATATCATTTTACAGGAATTTAGGTACCAGGAACAAAGATACAGAAAACGTTATGACCTACAAAATATCATTGCCCGGTTTAATCCTGATGCATCTTTTCAAACCATTATTTCTGCACATTGGGATACCCGACCATGGGCAGATCAGGAAGATAATAGACGGGACCGGAACCAGCCTATTATAGGGGCAAATGATGGCGCTTCAGGAGTGGCAATCCTTTTAGAATTGGCAAAGATCATGGGAGAAACCCCACCACCTATTGGGGTAAACCTGGTCTTTTTTGATGGAGAAGATATGGGTGTCCCCGGAGAAAATGAAACCTATTGCCAGGGATCCAGATATTTTGCGAAAAACCTGCCCATACCCCGCCCTGATGAAGCCATTAATCTGGATATGGTCGGGGATAAACAACTGCACCTACCTGTAGAAAAATATTCTCTGGAATATAATCCAGAACTTGTTCGCTATTTATGGGGTCGGGCGGACGACATGGGCCTAGACGCTTTTGATATAACACCTCAATATGCTATTTATGATGACCATGTTCCCCTGCATGAAATAGCCGGAATTCCTGCTATAGACCTGATTGATTTTAAATATCCCAACCCCTATGCAAACTTCTGGCACACCATGAATGATGTCCCGGAAAACTGCAGTGCAGAAAGCCTTGAACAGGTAGGGAAACTTATGGTGGATTATATCTATAACAGGGAAAACCAGAACTGGAGTGAATAGTGATAGCCTTAAATCCTAAATTACACTCTATGCGTTTCCACATACTTTTGACCTTTGGCATAGTAGTTTGGTCCTGTTCCGGATCTGAGGATGATCCAGTTCCCATTCCAATCCTTTTTCAGCAATTCACCTTTCATCAGGATATGAATAAACTATACTACGGTGTAGGCGTTGAGTCTAAATACGAGGGACAGATGCTGGATAGTGTGATGATTCACTGGTACGGGACAAACCGTGGTAATACAGCGGATGCCTTAACATTATTTGATGATGGAAGCCACGGTGACATTATAATGAATGATGATCTTTACAGTCGTAAGATCCCGAATGATTCCACAACTCTTGTAAATATTCTGGGTGATGATTCAGGCTATGTTTTCATGGATTATGTTGCCATGTATGGAACTGAAATAGTTACGGTATCAGATTCATTTAAGATAGGGAACATCATTCCCAGGATTGAGTCTATTTTTGCCCCGGATACAATCATACGTCCAGCTGATGCTACCGTAAGCCTGCATTTAATCAAGGCAGAAGTTTATGATGCAGATGGGCTTGAAACCATTAAATGGGTCGGGTTCACATCCTTCCATGTTGAAGGCGATTCCATGATGAACGGTGGAAACTATATTTATCTTCATGATGATGGTAGCGATGTGGTTTTGTATGAACCCAATATCACCAGCGGCGATTCCATCCAGGGTGATGGAGTCTATAGTTTCAGGATACCGGTTTATGGGACAGGGTTCACAGATCCGGATTTTCAGACCAAGGCGGGCACTTTCAACTGGCGATTTTTAGCGCAGGATTTATCCAACGATTACAATGAAGCGGTGGAGCATGAGATCATTATCCAGTAAACTATTGGTTCTGTTGCTGGCAGGGATTCCCCTATCCGCTCAATTGGAAACCCCAACCAGGTTTTCCATGAAATCTGCGCTCCAGGATACATTCTTATCGGAAGGCCTGTTGAGCAATATTGTGGCAGAGATCCGGCTCATGGGAGACTCACTAACCTGGTTTGGAACAGGCCAGGGCCTGGCCCTTCATGATGGACATCGTGTTTATGCTTACCAAACGTCAGTTGATTCTCTGGATGATGGCCAGTACACCAACCTGGTTCCCCAGGGAGGGATCCCTGCCATTGCTGTTATGGGTGATACAATGGCTGTGGCATACTCGGGAGATAATGGGACCATCCAGGTAGGATACGGGATGACCCTGACCTATGCGGCGCAGGACACAGCAGGGATCTTATGGACTTATCTGAAACAACCGGTGGATCTGGATACAGATACCTTGAAGCCCTTTGGCGAAGGGTATTATAGAAACCTTCCAGTAACGGTTTCAGAAGCCAATGTGACCTATGATGCCTGTTTAGCCGGTGATTTTTTGTGGACGGCGAGCTGGGCAGGTGGACTCCGGCGGTATCATTTGACCAAACGGGCCTGGGAAAATGTACCCATGCCCATGGATACCCAGGATTCACTTTCCCTATGTGAAGGGTTTGATGAAATAAACTCTGAAGGTAAGGTTATTCTTCCAGGTTATTACCTTAACCCGAGAGATCCCGGTGATGGCGGAAACCATAACCATAAAGCCTTTTCCGTAATTGCCTATGGGGATACGGTCTGGGCGGGAACCGCAAACGGTATTAATAAAGGGATCCTGATCAAAGAACTCATTGAAGTTAACCCGGGGGTGTTCGAGATCTACAACTGCCTTGAATGGGAGCATTTTTCTTATCCTGATGATGGATTATCGGGCAATTTTGTTGTGGGTCTGGCAAAACAGACCTGGAACGGGCAGGTTACAATCTGGGCGGCAACTATGAATGCAGATACGCCTGGTGAAATGCGGGGATTGAGCTATACCCGGGATGGAGGGATGAGCTGGCAGACAACTCTTCTGGGTGAACGGGTGTACAATGTATTTGCAGAAGGTTCACTTGTTCTGGCGGCAACTGAAGCAGGTCTCTGGAAAAGTTTTGATGGCCAAAACTGGGCACTCTTTGATCCGGCTATCGATACAACATTCATGGTTCAGAACCAAATATTGACCAATATTGTATATACGGCAGCACTGGATCAGCGTGACAGCACTTCCAGTTTATGGATTGGTACATCCAATGGTGCCGCATTGTCTTCAGATCTCCACGGTTCCAGCTGGACCATATTCCAGGCCGAATACGACACAACAGAATTTTATGCCTATCCAAATCCTTTTTCACCTCTGAATCATAACCAGTTAGGAGATGAAGGGTATGTCCAATTCCATACTGGAAATATTGTTAATACAGAGATCAAGCTGGATATTTTCAACTTTGCCATGGAAAAGGTGTACAACCACACCTTTAACCTGACCAGTTACAATGGCGCCCTTAAATGGAATGGTCGTGATCTGAACGGAAATTTAGTGGACAATGGAGTGTATTTTGTGCGGTTGAATTATGCTCAATCGCGGAATAAGAGTCCCCAAGATTTCTGGGATAAACTGATCGTTGTAAAATAATGAAGAAGATTATAATAATACTGGTTCTTCTTTCTTATGCAGGAGCACAGGACTGGGGTGGCCAATCCGGTGGTTTCTTAAGAATGGGTATAACAGCCCGCTCCATTGCCATGGGCGGTGGGTTTACTGCAGAGCTGGATCGGAGTTTTTCCACCTTTCATAACCCGGCCTGGGCAGCGTTTTTGATTCATCGTCAATTGGGGAGTTCCTACACAAACCTGACCATGGATCGGCGTCTGGCGGCCACCAGTTTTGCAACATCACTTCCACCAACAGCGGGAGTTGGCGTAGCCTGGGTATTTGCAGGGGTGAATGATATTCAGGGTCGCTATAGCACGGGGATGAAATCATCTAAAATGCAAACCGGTGAGAATGCGCTGATGATTACCTTTGCCCAGCGAATCGTACCCTGGATCTCCATAGGTGCAAATTTCAAACTGTTAAGGTATGACCTGCCAATCACTGAATCGGACCAGATATCCGGATCGGGCATTGGGTTTGATATTGGATTATTAATCAAAGCAGGTACATACAGCACCTTTGGAATCATGGTTCAGGACCTGAGTTCGAATTACCAGTGGAATACCAATGAAATCTACACCCAGGGAGGTCCCTACAAGGATGAATTCCCAACGATATATCGTATTGGTTCACGGTTCAACAATAAAGGATTGATCATTATAGGGGATGTGGGCGTGATCACGGATCATAATACGTATACAGGATTCTTGCCCAGGCTTGGAGTTGAGTATGGTTTTTTGGACCAGTATTATTTTCGAGGCGGTTATGGTAATGGCAGGATGGCGTTTGGAATCGGGTATGAATATGGTTTATTCAAACCTCGGGATTCTCACATAGATTATGCTTTCTCCATGGACTGGGTTTCCCAGACCGCCCATACGATCTCCTATGCATTCAGTTTTTAAAATAATACTGACGTTTCTGGTCCCATTGTATGGGATGGGAACCCAGTTTATGGTTTTACCATCATCGGCAGAGGAACTGAGCATTGGCAGTCATTCTACCCTGCCGGGTTTGTTTCCCATAAACCCGGCCCTGTTCATTGCTTCTGAAAACCATCCGAACCTTTCCATAAATCGGGGAGTCTGGCTGGGAGATGTTGTTTTAGCTCAGATTGGATACAACCAGGCTATGGAGAAGAAGGTCATCCATGTTGGATTAAAATATTCAGGCTTGTCTGATCTTGAATTCAGGGATGATATTCCTCGGGACAATGCGTTGGCTGAATTCAGTTCTTTTGGACTGGCACTGAACGCAGGTGTGTCCATTACCCGTGAAACCCACAAATTTGGTTTATCCCTTTCCTATATTCACATGGGGCTTTACACTGAGCAGTCTAAAGGAATGGGATTAAACCTTGGCTACATGCGGATCTTTAAACGTGGACTTAGAATGGGCCTTGCCCTACAGAACCTGGGGAAAATGACAAAACTGATTTCAGAATCACCGGCTCTGCCTACACGGTTCACAGCAGGGATATCAAAACAGCTGCAGTTTAATGAATATAAGAATACAGTGTATGGATCCCTGGAGCTGAATCCGGTTACGTCCACATCCAAATATTATTTTGGAAACCAGTTTAGATGGGATCGGCTCAGTATTCTGGCTGGATTTTCTGCATCTGATTCTGTAATCGAATCATCATTGGGTTTTGGCCTTCACTTGAATCGCTATCAGGTAACCTACGGAATAAAGGTGGGGTCCCAGAACCTGGGATTGCCCCAGATCGTTTCCTTAAAATTAACTCTTCCATGAAAAAGTTCGACCTGCGCACGCCCATCATTTATGTCCTGACAGTCATAATAGTGATCCTGTTGATCATTTTAAAGAAAATGGATGACCGTGAGAAAGAACAGCAATTAGAAAAAAAGATGGAACAGGTTGAAACAGAAAAGGAAGACAAAGCTCATAAAATTTCACCTGAAATTCCGCCGCCGGTTCTGAAAGGTAAAATTGGAATCATTATTGATGATTTTGGCTACCGCAACGATGAAGTGTCTGATGGATTTTTAGAACTGGATGCTTATTTAACCTATGCGATTATTCCCGGTCACGAGTACAGTACATTTTTTGGAGAAAAAGCAACAAAAGCGGGTTATGAAGTGATTGTGCATATGCCCATGGAAAATACAGGTAAAACATATGGTGAAGAGGAGTTTGTACTAACAACGGAGATGGATAATGAAACAATTCAACGGAGGATTAACACTGCCTTTAATCAGATACCAACTGCAGTTGGTATGAATAACCACCAGGGCTCCAGTGCATCTGCAGACCAGCGTGTAATGTCCAGTGTGGCACGGACCATCAAAGAACGAAACTTATTTTTTATTGATAGCAGAACCACCGTGGAAACGATTGCTGAAACTACCATGGAAGTATTTGGGGTGCCCACAGCCAGGAGAAATGTATTCCTGGATAATGATGATGATGAAGAAAAAATTACAGAACAGTTTATGAAACTGGTGAAAAAATCCGAAGAATTAGGAAGTGCAATTGGGATCGGTCATGTAAAACCAAAGACCCTAAAAGTATTAAAAAAACATATACCGGAACTGCAGAAAAAGGGATTCAAATTTGAGTTTGTCTCTAAAATGCTTCACTGATTTTAATGCCCATTCTTTGCAGAGTAACCCGTGGCGAACTGACTGAAAGTATTCATGTTGCTTTTGCGGTTGCTATAGATGAAACCGGACAGCCTTTTTATTCCACCGGCGATCCCCAGTATCTTACCTGTATCCGATCTTCCTTAAAACCATTCCAGGCTGCAGCATCTGTAAAAGCAGGCGCTGTGGATGCAGCCGAGTTTAACGATGAGGAGCTGGCCCTCATGTGTGCATCCCACAAAGGTGAAGAGATGCATGTCAAAACAGCCCAATCAATGCTTACTAAGCTAGGGCTCACGGTGGATGATTATGAATGCGGCTCCCATTTTCCATCAGACACCCTTACCAGGCACAGGATGATCAGGGAAGATAAAGAAGCACAGCCTTTGCACAACAACTGCAGCGGTAAACATGCTGGAATGCTGGCCCTTGCAAAACACCTGGGACAGGGCACAGCCAATTATATTAAAAAGGATCATCCCGTCCAGCGCACCATACTTAAATATGTTCAAGATGTATCGGGTGTGGAAACGATCCCCACGGAAATAGATGGTTGTTCTGCTCCCACACCGTTCATGACTTTGGAGACAATTGCCGGATTGTTCCAAACCTTAGCTGCAGGGAGCGAACCAGAGTTGAAACGAGTATTTAAGGCCATGTCATCGTGTCCTGACCTTGTAGGGGGCAGCAATCATTTTGATTCATATTTCATTAAATCTTTAACTGGTCGCGGGGTAACCAAGGTCGGGGGTGAATCTGTCCGAGGGATTGCCTTAAAAACTCAAGAAAAAGGCCCGGTTGGGATTGCCATAAAAATTCTGGACGGAAACTTTCGCGCTCTGCCGGTGGCCACCATGAAATTATTGGAACACCTGGAACTTTTGACTGAAGAAGAATTGCAAAACTTGGATAAATTCAGGACGAAAATATTAAAAAATCATAACCAAATGGAAATCGGCCGGATCGAGGCCCATGTAGAATTTTAAATGAGATTATTTTTATATTTAATTTTATGTTGCTCTGTTCATGCATCCACCGCTCGCATCATGACCTATAATCTGTTGAATTTTTCAGATGAAGACGATAGGGAAGATGATTATATAGCCGTCCTTGAATTTGCAGAACCTGATTTGATTATTGCACAGGAAGTGGTGGGACAGACGGGGTTTTCAAAGTTCAAATCTGATGTCCTAGATATAATTGATCCGGATGCCTGGTCCAGTGCACCTTTTACCAGCCAGAGCGCCCAGCAGGATATAGCGCTGTATTACCATCATGATGATTTTACTTTCGTAAGTACAAGTACTATTAATACAGCACAATCATCCGGCACCCGGGACGTCATTGAATGGATTATGGTTCACACCCAGTCCGGGATAGAATTCAATGTATATGGTGTCCATTTAAAGGCAAGCTCCGGTAGTTCCAATGCTGCAGTACGATTGGAAGAAGCAACGGTGTTGCGCAATTATTTGAATCAATTACCTGAAAACAGCCAATTTATTGTTGGAGGTGATTTCAATATTTATTCCAATGATTCTTCTTCTGAGCCGGCATTTGATATGTTAACCGGCAATAGTGATGATAATGACGGCCAGTTATATGACCCTATTAATCGTATAGGGCCCTGGCATAACAACAGTTCTTATGCGGATGTTCATACCCAATCACCCAGGACATCCAGTTTTGGCGGAGGTGCAAATGGCGGCATGGATGACCGTTTTGACTGGCTCTTTGTATCAGATGGTATCCTGGATAATTCATCTGAAATGTGGTATATAGAAGATACCTATTGGGCAGTGGGGAATGATGGTAACCATTTCAATGATGCTATTAATGATGGGGAGAATACGTCTGTTAGTGATGAAATTGCCGATGCGCTCCATGATGCATCTGACCATTTGCCTGTTTATATGGATGTGTGGTTTGATGACCTTGTGTATACGGACCAGGGCGTTGTGATCACAGAGATCATGGTAAATCCCGCCGCCGTTTCCGATTCCTACGGGGAATGGTTTGAGATTAGCAACACCACGGATACAACAATCGATATCTATGGCTGGACGATCAAGGATGGAGACGGTGATGAACACATGATTAGCAATGATACCATGGCGGTAACAATTACGCCGGGTGATTACTTTGTATTGGCTCGTAATGGTGATTCAACACTTAACGGAGGCTTGAGCGTGGATTATGATTATGACGATATATCTCTCTCAAACAGTGAAGATGAGATCATTCTTTTGGATGGATCAAGTGCTATTGTAGATGAAGTTCAATACACCAGTTCCTGGGTCTTTTCAAGTGGTGTATCCATGGAGATTCATGATCTGGATATTGATAATAATATTAATACCAACTGGTACGGGTCTTCATTGACCTATGGTGATGGGGATCATGGCTCCCCTGGAACCCCTTATGATGGATCTCTAGGTACCGATTACCCTGGGCCCTTTCCTGAACACTTCAGTTTATCTCAACCGTATCCCAATCCTTTTAACCCTGTAACAACACTTCAAATCCATAATAATATTGGTGGTGTTTTATTCTTACAGGTTTTTGATGCTAGTGGACGATGGATTCAAACTATAACTGATAGCTGGGTCCACCCAGGATTTCACGAATTCCAATGGAACGCACAGCACCAACCCAGCGGGATATATTTTATTAAACTGTCTGACGGTCACAGTTCCCATATCCAGAAAGCAGTCCTGATCAAATAAATGCGGTTCCTGTTTTTCATTTGCATGCTAGTTTCCCTTTTAACAGCACAGGGAAGAAGCATCAGCAGGATCCAGACAGCGTCGGATGAGTATGATAAATTTACATCTGTGGGGAACCTGGGACTGACCATTACTAATTTTGGAATCCTAGGAAACGGTTGGAACCGCATGGAAGACGGGAGCATCCATCCTTCATGCCAGTATAAGCAGCAGACTGAAATAGCACGTGAGCAGATTGAACATTTTTCATACGCGGGTCTTTGGGTTGGTGGTATTGTAAATGGACAGCGGCGGGTCTCCACGTCCATCGTGGACGGCGTTTTCGAAGCAGGGAATGAGGGGTTTGAACTTTTTGCCGAGACACCCATCACTATTCAATCATCCATTTCATCCACAACCCAGGATTCCATGGCCCAGTATTATTCGCCGGATGCTGTTTCCCACCAGGACATGATAGTGAAGTTTAAAGATTATGGAGAAACTGAATCAGATAATATGGGTATTCCGAACCATAATCCATTGGGATTGGATATTCATTTAGATGCCTATGCCTGGAATTATTCCTATGCGGATGCATTTGTCATCCTGAACTATAACTTCAAAAATGTTTCATCGGATACGATTCATAATGTCTATGCCGGGATCTGGGCCGACCCATCCGTGGCAAATTTTAATTATACGGATTATTACACACCTGGGGGAGGATTTACCTGGTATGATAATTTAAATGGCTTTGATGAAACAGAAGATGCAGCCGGCTTTACACGGGATATCGCCTATCAGTATGATGCTGATGGGGATGATGGCTGGGCAGAATCCTATTTGGGGATGTCTATCCTGGGCAGCAATATCCCCATGGATTACCTTGAAACACGATATTCTCAATGGGTTTGGACAAATTCCAGCAACAGCGACTATCCTGCCTACAGCATGCCCATCAACGATGATGAACGATACACAAAAATGTCTTCGTCTGTACCAAAAGGCACCGGTCCTGAGTATACATCAGAAGGGTATCCTATAGCTGAAAACAGCTGGCTCTTCCTGGTTTCAGCAGGTCCAATCGGCTCTGTACCAAATGCGGATACAACCGCTTGGACACTGGCACCGGGAGATTCCTGCAGTATCGCTTTTACGGTTGTCTGTGCCATCTGGGCAGACGGATTTGGAGGGGATTCTCCTGGACAAAGAGGGAACCTCTATGTGAATTATGACTGGGCCCAGAAAGCCTACGATGGAGAAGACAAAAACCGAAATAATATTCTGGATGAAGGCGAAGATGTTAATAACAATCAAATAATTGACCGGTATATTTTACCTGCGCCGCCGCCGGCACCTAATATATTTGTAGATATAGAATCAAAAAAAGTCACCTTGTACTGGCAGGATAATTCAGAATCATTCTTAGACCCTATCAGCCAGGAAGCTGATTTTGAGGGCTATCGGGTCTATGGAGCTAGGAAAACCAGCAATGAGACCCTGGGTGAATTTTCCCTACTTCTGGAAGTCGATTTGGAGAATGGCATAGGATATAACACAGGATTTTCCACGGTTCAGATCACCAATAGTTATGGGGAACAGGATAGTATTCTTATTGGTGGTGCCTATTACCACTATAAATTTGAGAATTCAGATATTAAGGATGGATGGTTAAATTACTATGCTATCACAGCCTATGATCAGGGAGATCCTGATGCAAATCTTGAAAGCCTGGAAAGCTCGATCTATTCTAACAGGGTATATGTTTTCCCCGGCGAACCGGCAGCAGACGAAAATGGTTGGGCAAATGAACCCACGGTATACCCGAATCCGTTTAAGGGGCAGGCTCTCTGGGATGGATACGGGAGTCGCAGTAAAATGCT
>Ga0209228_1000619_pt1 | contig 18366 bp, 23 predicted proteins | sample METZYME_3_150m_FD_187547 | JGI IMG/M metagenome (GOLD analysis project Ga0209228, IMG submission 187547) | Marine microbial communities from oxygen minimum zone in mesopelagic equatorial Pacific - METZYME_3_150m (SPAdes) (version 2) | ecosystem: Environmental > Aquatic > Marine > Oceanic...
AAGTTCATCGCAGAAAATGATATAGAGTATGCAAACGGAATTGATACTTCAGGATTAATAGCGGTCGATTTCGGAATCACTGGCATCCCTGAAAAATTCTTCGTCAATCCAAATGGTCAAATCGTCAAAAAAATCGTTGGGCCAAACACCATCCACACCCTCGATCGCATCCTTACCAAAATGACGGATGACGCTCTTGGTATCACCAGTACACACTGAAAAAGAAGTGTCCTAATTCATCCTGATCCCACCATCGACATTGATTGCCTGACCGGTGATAGATTTTGCTCGATCTGATGCAAGAAACGCTACTACGTTACCAACATCTTCAGGTGTCTGCTCTCGACCCAAAGGAACTAATTCAGCAACCGTCCGTTGGAATATCTGACGTGGATTCAATTCAGTGCTCTGCTCTTCAGTTGATTTACGCCATTTAGCAATACTGTTCCAAAGTGGGGTCCATATAAGGCCGGGACAGACCGTATTAACATTGATCCCATATGGAGCTAATTTGAACGCCCATGCCTGAGAAACGTTTATCGCTGCAGCTTTAGAAGCAGCATACGTGGCAAACCCGGGCCGACCTGTACGACCCGCAATCGAGGAGATGTTGACGATCTTACCGTAACCTTGATCAACCATATGGTTCTCAACAGACTGGCTACAGTTCACTATCCCAAAAACATTGACATCGAACGTTTGCTGCCAGTCTTCAGTATTAGGAATTTTGCGATCGGTAAACCCTAATGCTCCGCCAACACCCGCATTATTGACGAGCACGTCCAAATTCCCATATTCCTCAAGCGTAGCTTCAACCATTTGATCCGTAGACCATTGCTGAGTTACATCGGTTTCGGAAAAATACGATTGAGATCCGCCAGACTTGATTTCATTAACAACACTCTTGGCCGATTTCTCATCCAAATCAGCAATAATTACGTTTGCGCCACGACCAGCCAACGCAAGCGCGATACCACGACCGATACCTCCGGCTCCACCTGTAACAATTGCTGTTTTGTCTTTCAAATCCATAATGGGTTTGCGCATTAACGCATAAAAAAGCCACCATCAACGTTGAGCGTTTGACCAGTAATGTTTCTGGATTCTTCGGATACGAAAAAACAAACCGCATCTGCTACGTCGTCTGGGGTTTGTTCTTTTTTCAAAGGAATTTTTTCTTCCACCATAGTGTCGAAAACCTGTCGAGCTGACATACCTTTATACGCAGGGTTATTCTCCGTGTATCGGCTCCCAACTTCTTCCCACATAGACGTCCAAAGTAATCCCGGGCAAATTGCATTAACCGTTATGTTAAGTGGGGCGAATTCTAACGCTGTAGATTGGGTCAAGCTAATTACAGCAGCTTTGGACGCGGAATAATGAGGAAGGCTAGGACGGCCTTCCCTGCCTGCAATAGAAGCGATATTGACAATTCGCCCAGATCTACGTTTCTGCATCTGGGCACGAAATGCAGATGTGACATTAGAGATGCCTATGACATTAACCTGATATGTCAATTTCCAATCTTCCTCCGTGGAAAATGAGCGGTTTTGCCAGCCTGATGAACCAGCAATCCCAGCATTGTTAACCAGAATGTCTACTGGACCAAGAGAATCAGCCGTTAACGAAGCGAGTTCCGTACATAAATAGGGATTTGTCACGTCAGTGCAATGCACAGCTGCGTTACCAGATATTTCTTCTACTTCTGTTGCAGTAATCATCGCAGCATCTTTATTTGTATCAGCGATCATCACTGCAGCACCTTCATCGGCTAATTTCAAAGCGATCGCACGGCCAATGCCATTGGCACCACCAGTAACCACTGCAACCTGATCTTTAAAATTCAATGTTAAATACACCTAAAGTTTTTTCATCAAGCTAAATCAACTCCATTTTCGAGGTGAGATTATACTTGTCTATAGTTGATTTCGAGCCTCAATATAGTTCAATATTGAGGCTCGAAACGTATATGGAACAAGAAATTGACCGTTTCCAGAAAACAAGCACTCAAGCACGGATACAAGCTGTTAGAGCATCCTCGCTCTCATATAAGAGTGGAATTAAACCAAGATAAAAGTGGCGTAAGTGTCACACACAAAGGTCGTGTAATAACACGCGTGTTCTTAAATCGAAGCGGAATGAATGCTGCTGTAGCAATATCCGAAGCCATGGGCGTAAAACTTCCTGCACTTGGTAGTAGTAACAGTGGCTTGGTGTCGACAGGTTTACTTTACAGAGTCCTAGCTTTGTCCCAACTCGACTTCCGAAATCCTGCCGCTTACGAATTAGCAAATGAGCTAGTAGACGAAGCCATATCCATGCAACGAGGTGGAGGAAAAACGAGTGGAGTTTAAATCCTAATCGTTTTATTTTTGCTCCACGGGCAGGGTAATTCTACAATTACAGTTCTTTAAGATCCCTTCCTGAAACAATCAAACGTATTTATTGACTTACCCTCTAATATCAACAGCCACTGTTGGACATGAATTTGGACCGTATGATGTGACTATTTCATCTGATACGGTCAATCTTTATACGAAAGCCATAGGTGGAGGTGAATCACCTGATTATGGCGATTCTCAGGCCCCATTAATCCTCGTAGCAGTAGCTCTAACAAAGTTAATCGATGAGCTAGGGCTCTTCTCAGGAGGTCTGCAAACCATTCACGCAGGACAAGAAGTCAGTTGGACTCGACCCGTCAAAATCGGTGAAAAAATCTATGCTAGAGGAAAGTTATCTGGAAACTCTGTGCGTGGCAATAATCGCTTCGTTACGGTAAAGGTTTCTTATAACGACGAAACCAGAACAAAGGTCGGAAGTTCCTCTTCTACAATAATTGTCAACACGGAACACTCCTGATGACCCATTCAATCGGCGACAAGCTTAGTGGGTTCAAGAGAGAAATCACCCAAGAACGCGTGAATTCATACGCCGAGGCATCTGGAGATCACAATCCGATTCATCTAGATGCAGCGTACGCTGCTTCGACTCAGTTCGGTACGCGTATCGCCCATGGCATGCTCAGCCTCGCTTTAGTCACAGAAATGTTAGCTATAGATTTTCCTAAGACATGGCATTCAGGAGGAAATCTAAAGGTGAGATTCAGTGCTCCTGTGATCTCGGGAGAAACTGTAAAAATATATGGAGAAATTACTGATATCACTAAAACCAATCTTGGATTGATCGCTACTTGCTCTATCGGATGCAAAAAGCCCGACGGGACCAATGCAGTTGTAGGGCAAGCTACAGTACCGTTGGAATAGAATGAACTAGTAACTTTCAGGTAAAAAAAGTAACTCCGTAATACCAGACGAAATATGACAGGTACTAACGAAAATATAACTTCTATCGCTCTAGATGCAATGGGTGGGGATCACGGACCTAAGATCATGATCCCAGCTGCTTTAAAAGCTATTAACAATGGTGAGGTTGCTGTGTCGCTTGTCGGAGACCAAACAGCAATTCAAACCGAGCTTGATAAATACCCTAAGCCACCCGAACATTTAATCAAAATCGTTCCTGCTGAAGGCATCGTTCAAGAAGATGAAAGTCCCGCCCTCGCATACCGCACGAAGCCTAAAGCCTCTGTCTTTGTTTCAGCCGCCACAGTGAAAATGGGCAAAGCAAAGGGATTCGTTAGCATGGGTTCAACCGGAGCTTCAATTGCTGCGGCCACCGTCGTTTATGGCACTTTAGACGGAATCGACCGCGGCGCCCTAGGCGGCCCTGTCGTTGGTTATGCCCCAAATACGGTCATTATTGACCTCGGAACCAACGTAGATACCAAGCCAGGCCTACTAGTAGATTTCGCAGCTTTAGGCAATGTGATGTCAAAGTTGATTTACCATAATGACCATCCCCGTATCGCCCTTCTCAGCGTGGGATCCGAAAAAGGAAAAGGAAACTCCCTTGTAAAAGAGACAACGGAATTATTTAACGCTATCGATTTGAACTTCATAGGAAATATTGAACCGAACGATCTACCAAACGGCAAAGCTGAGGTTGTTATATGTGATGGATTCGTCGGAAACGTAATTCTCAAGCTAACTGAAGGTCTTGGCAGCGCCATAGTAAACCATGTTCATAAAACCCTTGGAGATACGGCAGCAAGTAAAAAACTATCGAAAGAAATTTTCGAAAAGATGAATATTTTAGAAGCCTTTGGGGGTGGTCCCCTACTAGGTGTAAAAGGTCTCGCCATTGTTGGGCATGGGTCCTCAGGTGTAGATGCCGTCGCAAACGCTATCGGAACTGCCAAGTATGTAGTAGAGACGGGACTGATCGAAGCACAACAGGCTGAACTCGACAGAATCAGAATTACAGTTAAGAATTAGTTGCACTGTATCTTGTACTGTGTAGCGTAAGGAACAAAAATTGGGTGGCAATATACCAAGAAGCGCATTAGTAACCGGAGGGTCACGCGGAATCGGACGTGCTACCGCCATTCGATTAGCAGCAAACGGGCATCGAGTAGCAGTTAATTACAACAGCCACCCCGAAGAAGCTACAGCAGTTGTAGAAGAAATACGCGCCACTGGAGGCACCGCTATTGCAGTAGGAGGGAGTGTCGCCAGTAAAGAAACTGCTGTCGCTATGATCGATGCGGCCGTCGAAGCGCATGGACCGATAGAAATATTGATTAACAATGCAGGTGTTATCAGCGATTCCTTACTTATGAGAATGAAGGATGATCAGTTCGAACACACCATGGGCGTCAATATGTATGGCACCTACTATTGCACCCATAAAGTGATCACCGGCATGATCAAGGGCCGGTGGGGTCGAATCGTGAATGTTTCTTCCGTGGTGGGTATGAGAGGTAACATAGGCCAGTCCAACTACTCGGCTTCGAAAGCAGCTGTACTCGGCTTCACTCAATCGATCGCAAAAGAAGTTGCTACTAGAGGAATAACTGTGAATGTCGTCGCTCCTGGATACATCACAACTGCAACTTCAGCGGATATTTCTGACAAGCAGCGAGATACAGTTATGACATGGATCCCCCAGGGACGGTTTGGGGAACCAGACGAAGTAGCACCTACAATAGTGTTTCTGACAACTGATGAAGCTCAGTACATCACAGGCGATATCATTCGCGTCGATGGCGGAATGGCAATTTAATCCTCAAACTTAATGCAAACCGAACACTGCTACTATTTAATCGAGCAACGCCTCGAATTAAACACGGATCAAATCCTTGACAATTAGCCAAAATCTTTCGGGGAAAATAGCATTGGTAACCGGCGGTTCCCGCGGAATCGGCAAATCCATCGCTTCGGAGTTAGGTCGTCGTGGAGCGACGGTGATTATTAATTACCTCAAAAATCATGAAGCCGCTAAAACTACAGTCGAGGAACTAAAGCTACAGGGTATTAAAACAACCCGTATAAAGGCCCACGTTGGAGAAGAAGCTGCAATTGATTCATTGGTCAGTAAAATCGAAAATCAATTTGGTCAGCTAGATATCTTGGTTAATAATGCCGCTTCAGGCGTTATGCGCCCAACTACTGAACTTTCGGTGAAGCACTGGGACTGGACCATGAATATAAACGCGCGTGGTCCTTGGATGCTTTCTGTAGCAGCATCTAGGCTAATGCCAGATGGCGGCAGGATAATCAATATCTCAAGTCCTGGATCAACTTGGGTATTACCAGCCTATTTCGCAGTAGGCGTATCAAAAGCAGCTATAGAGGCTGTAACTCGTTACCTAGCTGTAGAACTCGGTCCTAAGGGCATTGCTGTGAACACCGTTTCTCCAGGGTTCGTAATGACAGAAGCTCTGAATGCATTCCCCGATCAACTCGGAATAAGAGATATTGCATCTCGCCCAACCCCTGCAGGGAGAACAATCACCCCTGAAGACGTCTCGAACGTTGTCGCTATGCTATGCAGTTCTGACGCAGAAATGATCCGAGGGCAAGTAATCGTCGTCGATGGTGGAGAAACTTTACGACACGAATAATCCGATTAACGAACCACCGCTGAGATACCTTGGGAGTCCACCACTGACGCTGTTTTACAGAATGCTTTTCGGACTAACGCTAGACTCAAGTAACGTCCATCAAGGCTAGCCAATGAAGAAGGACTCGTCACAAAACCCGCCAATTTAGATCCTGAAGTGAGCTTGGCGCCTTTTGCGAGCGGTGACTTCGATTCTAGTACTTTAACACTACGTTGTACCTTCTCATAGGTATCAAGCCGGGCGATCACTTCTTGACCGACATAACAACCTTTATCGAAATCTATAAGAGAGTAAAGCCCTGCTTCTATAGGATTGGCATGGTCACCGTATTCACAATCCCAACCGGGTATTTCATGCAATATTCGAAATAACTCAAAATTATCCGAATTGGTCTCGACTGCACCAGCTGATAGCAATGCCGACACTAAGCCCACCTCAGGCGAGCGAATTACAACATCTACCCAGGTAACACCACGTGAGGTATCTGAAGAAAACGTCACTTCTGAATCGTGATAATCCATGTTTAGCACTTTGTCAGAATCAATGTTGATCCCTAATCCTGACGCCACAACTTCACGGGTTTTTGGACCAATTAATGAAACCCTAGCGTAGGATTCGGAAAGATCTTTTAGCTCAGAATCTTCAGCGATTGTAAAATAATCTATTCCGGAGATCGTCCTCGTTGGATCCTTTGAGTCCGAAATCAGAAGCAATGTATTTTCAGAAACGTGTGCAACGAGAAATACGTCTATAACTCGACCCCGATTCGAAGTTAGTACAGTCCGACGAGCTGTACCTGGGGTAACAGTCAACAATTCTTTGGTCGTGAGCCGATGAAGAAGATCTAGGGCATCTCTACCCACCATCTTAATAATCGTCGGTTTAACCCAACGAACTATCGCACACCCTTTTTCAAAAGCGTTTAACTGATTGTGATTTCCATCAAACATAGATGATTGGACACTGCATACAAAGAATCAATCGGCAACTCAAACCGCTTACTGAAAGGATTGACCGAAATTAAACCGAAAAAGAGGTGCCACACCCGCAAGTTTTAGCAGCATTAGGATTGGCAAATTCAAATCCCTTGCCATTCAACCCATCTGAAAAATCCAACACAGTACCGGCAAGAAACACGAATGCCTTTTTGGGGACGTAAACTTCAACCCCGTGATGTTCTATCAACTTATCATCAGCTTCGGGGCCATCCACGATTTCCAACACATACGTCAACCCCGAACAACCACCACCCTTAACTGCAACCTTAAGGCCAAATTTCACCATGCCTTTATCAGCAGCGAACTGCCTTACTTTGCTGGCTGCTTTTTCGGTAATCTGAATCGTATTGATTGGTACAGAATGTTGCGGCGACATTGTCGTCATGAATTCTTCACCTGCTGTGCTATTTAACTATTCCCACTCTATTCTCGCGTGTATCGGACTTTCACGCAAAAATTTTGCCATAAATTTTGTCTATAAAACACTGATTTAAGAAATTACGAACTACAATCAATAAGGCAAACTAAAATTAACTTCGCGTACATTCATACTAGAACATACATATGACTGAAAGCTTTCTGGCCCCAAAAATTGTCATTATCAACACTCGTGCGGCTAATGTGCACAGCGTTGATAAGGCTCTACGAAAAGTTGGAGCAAATCCAGTCATCACATCGGATCCAGAAGAACTGGCATCAGCCGATGCAGCTGTTTTACCGGGCGTAGGAGCGAGTGACGCAGTGATGACAGCATTGAATTCACTCGGATTAACTGACCCAGTGAAACAGTTCGCTGCTTCAGGAAGACCACTCCTATGCATTTGCATCGGTCTACAGGTTTTGTTTAACAGCTCTGAAGAAGGTGACTTACCAGGCCTCGGTCTCGTCCAGGGAAGCGTCAAACTCATTCCATCAGGAATGAAAGACAAACTTGGAAACAAGATGAAAGTTCCCCACATCGGATGGAACGAAGTACATTTCACTGATGGCGAAACCGAAAGAAATCCTATTTTCAGAGGAATACCACAAGGTTCTCATTTCTATTTTGTTCACTCATATCGTTGTGTTCCGGATGAGCAATCAGAAGTCGCAGCCACCGCTAACTATGGAGTTGAAGTCTGTGCTGCGGTTGTCCGAAGAAATGTTATCGGAACCCAGTTCCACCCTGAAAAAAGTGGTTCCATTGGTCTACAAATTTACAAAAATTTTTTCAACCTATCTTTATCTACGAAAAATAACGAAAATCAGCCAATGGCAAATTGAATGGATATCCTCCCCGCAATCGACCTAAGAAACGGATTATGCGTGCGGCTGATCCAAGGTGACTACGAAAAAGAAACCGTGTTTGACGATGATCCAGTCGCTGTGGCTCAAAAATGGGTCGACCAAGGTGCGCGCAGAATGCACATTGTTGACCTCGACGGAGCCAGAGATGGAGTGCGGGGTAATAAAGATGCTGTTTCAGCGATTGCGAAAGCTATCGATATCCCGATTCAACTGGGTGGTGGAATAAGAGACGCTGCTGAAGCCCGCATGATCCTAGATATGGGTGTTGACCGAGTAATTATTGGAACGGCAGCTATTGAAGCCCCGGATGAAGTTCAGGCCGCTGTTGATGATCTTGGTAGCGATCACATTATTGTCGGCATCGATGCTAAGGATGGCATAGTCCAGACTCATGGTTGGATGGAACAAACGAAAGAGTCCGCTATCAATCTCGCAAACCAAATGGTCAATCGTGGAGTTCGGAGATTTATCTACACGGACACCAACAGAGACGGCACAATGGGGCATCCAAATTTTGCTGCAATTACCGAACTAAAGAACAACCTGCGATATCCTATTATTGTCGCTGGTGGAATAGCTTCCGTGGAAGATCTAGTCCATCTGTCAAAGATAGGTGTAGAAGGTGCCATTTCGGGCATGGCAATTTACTCTGGTGCGCTAGATTTAAGGCATGCCATAAAAACAATTGATTCCATGAAACTAAATGGCAAATGAAGCGGTACAGATGAAATGTTCGAACGGAATAGAAACGAATGCCAACAAAAACTTCGGTAAGTAAAGTGAATGCTCTGCTAAACCCGACTCTTGAGGAAACGTACGATCCACAATCAATGATCGCATTGGTTCCCATACATGCCGATCACAAGGTTGCCGATATTGGCTCTGGTCCCGGCTGGCTATCAATTCCCATAGCGAAATATCTATACATGGGGACCTGTTACGCCATTGACGTACAAGAAGAAATGTTGGAGCACGTCAAGGCCCAAGGAAAAGCTGCCAGACTCGGCAACATTCAAACACTGGTCTCGCAAGAAAATAGCGTGCCAATGGATGATGAATCGCTCGATGGCGTCGTGTTTTCAAACGTATTGAACGAGGCAAATCGCCCAAAGACCTTAATCAAAGAAGGCGCTAGGCTGTTAAAAAAATCGGGTTGGATGTCAATCGTAGAGTGGCTTCCTATAAAAGGTAAACCTCAAGTCGGACCTGCGGCTTCAAAACGATTAGCCCAAGAGAATTTGAGAAAAGCCGTGGAAGCTCTTGGCTTCACCACTCTTACCTCTCGCCAACTGACTCCTCACAGATACATCATCGTCGCCCGTAAGTAGACCGGAGATTCAGCGATGTTGACGCGCCGTGTCATTCCATGCCTAGACGTCGATGCTGGCCGCGTAGTGAAAGGCGTCAGTTTTGTCGATATTCGAGATGCAGGCGATCCTTCTGCACTTGCAGCGTTCTATAACGCTGAAGGTGCAGATGAATTGGTGTTTCTCGATATCACTGCGTCTTCTGACGCACGAAATATCATGGTCGAGGTAGTCGAAAAAGTTTCCTCAGAGGTTTTCATACCACTAACGGTGGGAGGCGGCATTCGTTCCATCGATAATATGAGAAAAATGCTTGAAGCTGGAGCTGACAAAGTTTCCATCAATACCGCCGCTATCATAAATCCTCAATTAATTGAAGAATGTGCAAAAGAATTCGGATCGCAATGCGTAGTTTTGGCGATGGATGTGAAGCGAAACAGTGACGAAACCACAAAACGCAACAACCCCTCGGAAATAGCAGAAGGTATTTCGTGGCAGGTCTACACCCACGGTGGACGCAAGCCGACTACACTCGATGCTACCCAATGGGCAAGAAGAGCTGCCGAATGCGGAGCAGGTGAACTACTTGTTACGAGCATGGATGCCGATGGTCAAAAGACAGGCTATGATAATGATCTCCTATCATCAATTTCAGACTCCGTGACTGTTCCCGTGATAGCTAGCGGAGGCGCTGGTGCTTTAGAGCATTTCTACGACGCGCTGGTATACGGTAAATCGGACGCTGTTTTAGCTGCGTCTCTGTTTCATTTCGGGGAACTTAGAGTTTCAGAAGTAAAGTCTTATCTTTCAGATCGTGGCATTCCAGTACGAAAGGTCGAGTAATTGGCAGTTACTTTGAGATCAGGAACACCCAATTTACCGCAAGCAATCGCATTCGACTGCTACCGAACATTGTTCGATAACTCCCATGATGACTGGAAGACCACATTTGGTGAAATCATCAAAACCCAAGATCTTCCACTCACTGCGGAAGAATTCTGGAATCGGTGGAGAAAGTACGAAGTTAACTTCCGTAATACTCGAACTGATCTAGGAAGACCATTTAACAGCCCACCCTTCAAGTCTTACCGACAAGCGTGGACCGAGTGCTTTGAACAGGTATTCAAAGATATCGGTGTCGATGCAGATGCAAACGCAGCAGGTGATCGTGCGGCTTTACACATGACAGACAGACCAATATATCCGGAGACGTTAGAAGCTCTAGATTTATTGATAGGCAGAGTGAAACTAGGGGTTTTTTCTAACGCAGACGATGAGGGCCTTCTACCACTACTTGCAAGTGAAGGACTCAAGTTTGACTTTGTCGCCAGTTCACAATCTGCACAAGTATATAAGCCAGCACTAGCTGCATTTCATCACCTGTATGCTGGTCTTAAAACTGACGCAAATAAAACCTGGTATGTCGGCGACCAGTTGTTCGATGATGTACTTGGGGGTTATCGTTCAGGAGCGACCACAGTTTGGATAAATAGAAACGGCACAAAGATAGATCGTGAACCTGTTCCAGATATTGAAATCACCGATCTACGAGAACTGTCCGCGATACTCGAACATATCGGTGGGTAAGTCGAACCCTGTTGGTCTAACCTACCACCAGCCTATCCAAAATCAATTGACACATGAGGAAATCCGAAAATGATTCAGCTAGATGACCGAGGGCTGTTACCGGCGATTGTCCAAGATGCAGTCTCAGATCGCGTTTTGATGCATGCATACATGAATGCTGAAGCGTTGAAGCGCACACTGGCAGGTCCAGACGCATGGTTTTACTCACGCAGCCGACAAAAATTGTGGCACAAAGGCGAAACTTCTGGGAATTTCCTCAAAGTCGTGCAAGTTGAACACGATTGCGATAGCGATACCATTCTAGTGAAGGTAAACCCATCAGGTTCTGCATGTCACACTGGATCAGAATCCTGCTTCGACTCCGGTGTAATGAATAAGGACTCCCTGAATGTTGAGGATATATCCAATAACCTTGGTCCTGGGATCCTGACTGAGTTAATTGATGTAATCAAACAACGCTCCAATGACAAACCTGAAGGCTCTTACACCGTTGAGCTTCTAAAAGAAGGTACCGGCCGTGTGGCCCAAAAGATCGTAGAAGAAGCGGGAGAAACTGCGATTGCATCTGTCAATCAAACCTTAGATGATGTAGCTAACGAGATGGGTGACTTGCTATATCACTGTATGGTACTGCTGGTTTCCCTAGGCATGCCAGCCGAGCAAATATGGGCAGTACTTGCAAAACGGCGCGGCTAGGTATCAGGTGTTTTGATCTTCGAATCCGACTCTGATCCGGTCACTGTAATACCGCTGACAGGCTCAAATGGATCTGAGGACAATTGTGACGCATTATCACTGGGGCTGGCGCGACGCTCATCGAGAGCCATAGCGTATTCAATAGCGACTATGGCAACCTCCATCATGTCGTTGTCTGGCTGGCGAGTGGTTAAATCCTGAAGCAAAATATTTGGGTAACTAGACACCCTAACCAACACATTGCCCTGATGGGTCCCTGCATAACGAATAAACTCGTAGCTCATCCCAGCGATAATTGGAATCAGTACGATTCTTGAAACTAACAAAACCCAAAAAGGGTCCCTCGGAAAAAACATGAACATGATGATAGACACAAGAACTACTGTCATCAAAAATGAAGTCCCACAGCGTGGATGAGCTGGTGGGAAACGCCTGACTGAGTCAATGGTTAATGGCTCACCGGCCTCATGGGCGTGAACGACCATGTGCTCGGCTCCGTGATAACCGAACACTCGTTTTATGTCGTCCATCCGACCAATTAGCCATACGTACGCGATGAACAGACCGAATCGAATACCACCCTCTACAAAATTTGCTGTGAAATTATTGGCACCAACGTTTTCAACTAGTCGTGAAATGAACACTGGAATAAGAAAAAACACAACTATCCCAAGTGTTATTGAAACACTGAGCAACCCGGCCATAGCAAGCGAAGAAAACTCCTGCTCTTTTATCTCGTCTTCACCAGCAGCAGATTCATTGGCTGAAATAGTCAAAGATTTCATACCAACAATAAGAGTTTCGAGAAGAACCAGCACCCCTCTGAGAAACGCTATCTTACGAAGTGACGAGTTGGCCCAGCTTTCAAGAGGGACAGAACGACGAACAATCAATCCATCTGGCCGTCGCACCGCCAAAGCAGCGCGGCTTTGCCCCCGGATCATCACACCCTCGATTACCGCCTGACCGCCATATAGAACTGGAGGTTTTGCCAAAAACTATTTAGCTCTTATCCGCAGAACCGCCAAGATTGTATCGACGCATCATGCGCTCAACACGACCTTCAGTGTCGACGATTCGCTGTTCACCAGTCCAAAAAGGATGGCATTTGCTGCAGATTTCGGTTCGCAGGCTTTCTCGTGTGGAACCGACTTCCCAAGAATTCCCACAAGCACAATTCACTGTGGCGCTTTTGTGATATGTCGGATGTATGTTGGCTTTCATATTTTTGTTACCTGGCTAAGAAACAGATGGATCGACGTTAACTCGCTTCGCATCTTTGCGAGCGTAATCGAATCTAACCACCCCATCGATTAGTGAGTAAATGGTGTGGTCCCGACCGATACCTACATTGTCTCCAGTGTGGAATTTTGTGCCACGTTGTCGAACAATGATAGACCCCGCTATCACCTGTTCGCCAGCAAATGTCTTAACGCCCAGTCGCTTGCCTGCACTATCTCGACCGTTTCGAGAAGTCCCGCCACCTTTTTTATGTGCCATATAAAAATTCCAATTCTCTAGGAGAATACTAACGAGAACTATTTTACTGAAATTGACTTGATAGTAACTGAAGTAAAGGGTTGACGATGGCCACGTTTCACACGCTGACGCGTCTTGTTCTTGTATCGCAGGGCTATGACCTTATCTGCCTTGCCATGTTCTGCGATCTGACCGACAACCTTTGCACCCTGAACAGCGGGAGCGCCAATCGTGAGTTTTCCACTTATTGATGTCATCAACACACGATCAAATATGAAATCTGATCCTATTTCACCATCCAGCGTTTCCACAGATACCGTATCGCCTTCGCGAACTCGGTACTGCTTGCCGCCTGTGTTGATAATTGCGTAATCTATGGTCATTAGTTTTTCATCCGTTCGCTACCCAACCTTACTATTCTAATAATGTGTAACACGCAGGGTCAATTTCATTTTTAGCGAATTTAGCTCACCATTCACCGTTAATGTACATTCTTCTCTCTAAGCACTAAGTGAAGAACCGCTTCGTGAACATCTACTCGATACGGTATGAGGGAACGAGTAATCCATCTCTCTGAGCTGCCTGTATTTCTAGTTCTAGTCCAGAACTAGAATCTGGAAGTTTGGCCTGCACCCGGTTATTGTGCGTATTTAACAACTGTGATAGCCATGGATAAAATCCAGCCTTTCCGGAGTAATCGTTAAAAATAAATTGCCCTTGCAAATCACACCACGGAGCCAAATCAAGGTAACCATCTCTTTCCAACATAACTGATCGCTGACCAGTTAACGGTTTCGTGATCGCAGATTCATAGCCTTCAATCATCGATTCAAATGAATATTGTGCAGAGATTTGCTGCTTGCCTGCGATTATAGACGCTTTAGGTAAGTTCAATGCCTGAACAACGAATTCCGCTGCAGATGCGATATCTCCGTAAGCGACAAGATTTATGCCATCAATGTCACTGAAATTTCTAAATGCCCCAACGCGAGCGCATATAGCGGGCGTACCGTGTGCGATTGATTCAATCGGTGTCAGGCCGAAAGATTCGATAAATGATCCCAGGCAAAGCGTTACATCACCTGCAGCATAGTAATTTGAAATCTCCCCAGGGCCAATCCATCGGTGAAGCTCAACAATCTCCTGTGCATGAAAATCCCTGGACAAATCCTGTATTTGACTTACCGTATCAGCCATATCATCCAGAGCAGCGTCTGAAGGATATGCAGGCATCAACAATCTGACTTTGCGAGTAGGGATTAATTTTTGCACCTCAACTGCGGTTTGAATCGCCTCCGAAACCCCTTTATTTAGTATCGGACGATGAGGAAATAAAAGAATCAGATCATTATCTTCCCGTGACCTAAGTTCCTGCGGCAGCCGAGGTGCAGGTATCTTATCGGGGACCTGGATTCCATTTGGTACCGTCACGATCGGCTCTACAGTTTTTCGCCCTGAAATCGCTACGGCTGTTTCAATGCACCGTTTTAGATAGTCACTTGGGACTATGGTCAAATCAGCAGGCAATGTCAGAGCAGAAAGTAATGCCTCCTCATAAGTGAAATCGTGAATCGACCTAACAATTTCACAATCGTATAAAGCATGTCTCATATATATAGCATCAGCATGAAGGTATACCCTCTGGGCCCAAGAACCAGCACCAGAAAGTACCTTTGCCGTGTTCGCCAGATCGATTGGTGAGACTTGGTGAGTTGCGGGGAATGTGCCACGAAGTCGCAACTCAGGGTGAACCGGAACTCCATTTATTTCAAATTGACAAGCATGTTTTCGCGTTCGAGTACACCAAAGTTGAACGTCATGCCCCATTCGATTAAGTCCAACCGCAACATCTTTAAGGATCTTCTGAGATCCCCCAAAAATACTGTTAGGAAACAAAGGGGCTACTGAAATTGCGGCAATACGCAAAAAAAATCCTAGACCTAATGTTGCGGAAGATTCTGACTCGAAAACCCGCCAAATTGACGCTCAAGCCACACCAGTGGAGCACCATCGCCAACCATTATCGCCTCTACCTCGCCGATAAAGACCGTATGGTCTCCTGCTTTATGCCCAGCTATAACGCTGCAGTCCATCGAAGCAATTGAATCCTTTATAACTGGAGACTTAGAAAGAGTGGTGATGTGTTTAGATTCTAGGCGACCGCGAGATTTAGGTGGAATCGCAAAATGCTTCGCTATATGAGCCTGATCCACATGAAGAATACTCATCCCAAAACGCCCAGTAGTTTCAATCAACTCATGCGACTGACGTTCTTCACCAATTACTATCAACATTAAAGGAGGGTCCAATGAGACGGACGTAACACTGCTTGCAGTCATTCCGTGCACGGCTCCACTCGGTTCAACCGTGGTGATCACCGTTACTCCGGTTGCAAACTTGGACCAAGCATCACGGTATAGCTGATTTATAGATTCAGCCGTCTGCAAATTGGTCTTCCTTATGAGATAGGAGGTTCTATGACGAAATTATAGACATATCTTCCGCTGATGCGCAGCTTTGAATCTGTCGAATGAGCAAAGTTGGGCTGAGCAATCACCTTAAGCATGATCTAATTGTGAGGAGCTACCCACAAAAAACCAGCGCGTTCCAACATTATTTAGGTGGAAATTATCGGTTCGCCACGACAGCCACAATTAAACTGCTATGCAGAAATATCTGCTAGACCTCAGAAGAAACTTCAGTGTCTAATTCGTCTTCATTGAGTGCTTCACTATCCCCGCCATTTTCAAATTTAGAAAGATCAATCTCTGTGCCAGCTTGTCGACGTTCGCCAATCACACGGATTGCCGAAATTCTGTCTCCCGATTGGGGTTTTTGTATCCAAACACCTGAAGTATTCCTGCCCGTTGAGGCTATCTCGCCTAGATTAGTGCGTATCACCTGAGCCTTTTCAGTGACTAACACCAACATACCTGTCGAGTCTTTTCGGACATCCTCGCTAACCACAGCCGAATCAGCTACATGATTATTCTTAAGTTTTTTACTCTGCGTTTTGAGCGTTATCAAACCCTTACCGCCACGCCTTTGCTGAGTATAGTGTCGTAGAAGAGAAAGCTTCCCAACACCTTTTTGCCCTACGACAAGCAAATATCCTTCATCGTCAACAACATTCATTGATACAACTGCATCCTTCACCTGAACAGCCATACCCTTCATCCCACCAGCAGCACGTTGACGAGGTCTTATTTCTGACGATTTAAACCTGATAGACATGCCCAATCTGGAAACCAATACCAAGTCTTCGTTTTCATTTGCCAGAACTGCACCAATTAGCGCGTCATCTGGCTTCAGGTTGAAACATCGAAGTCCACTACGGTTCATATTTCTAAGCAGCGGAAGGTGCATGCGTTTCACTTGCCCCTTTTTTGTCGCCATGATCAAGTAGGTATCTTCCAGGTAACTTTGCACAGCGACGACTGCCTGCACCTGCTCTCTCGGCTCCATATTGAAACCGAGATTCTGAACCGGGGTCCCCCGTGAATTCCTTGATTGATCTGCAGCAAGTTCGAAAACCCGAGAAGCGAACACCCGACCTCGATCCGTAAAAAACAACAAGTAATCGTGAGTATCCGCAATTTGAAGATGAGGTGTGACGTCTTCCTCTTTAGTCATTCTCTGACCACTCACACCCCGTCCGCCACGATGCTGCTTTTTATATGTGTCTAACTTAACCCGCTTGACGTAACCATTGCGACTCAATGTGATGACAACCTCATCATGAGGTTCTGTATCTTCACGCCTCCACTCACCAAGTTCTTCTGGATGAACCTCCGTGCGTCGTTCATCACCGTATTTGCGTTTGAGTTCTTGTGTTTCCTTACGAACAACTCGCAGAACTTTTGCACTGTCTCCAAGGAGTTCCTCAAGCTCTTGGACCAAAGCTGTTAGATCTTTGTACTCGTTCTCGATTTTTTCACGTTCTAAAGCGGCCAATCGCCTTAATTGCATATCGAGAATGGCCTGAGCCTGAATCTCCGAGAGAGCAAACTCGGCCATAAGGTTGGACCGGGCTTCCTCAACATCGGCCGAACCTCTAATTAATTCGATCACTCGGTCTAAGTTATCTATAGCGACTCGAAGCCCTTCGAGCACATGAAGACGTGCCTTGGCTTTTTTCAAATCGAATTCAGCCCGACGTCGAACCACTTCTACACGGAATTCTAAATAGTGACGAAGTGCCTGCTTCAAATTCAAAACCCTAGGCGTACCATCCACCAAGGCGATCATGTTGCACGAGAACGAATTACGAAGGCTAGTTTGCTTGTACAAATTATTCAGAACGACAGGAATAGCTGCTCCTCGGCGTAGCTCGAGCACAATTCGCATGCCCTTACGATCCGATTCATCACGGACTTCACTTATTCCTTCAATTTTCCGTGCCTTGATCAGATCGGCAATCTTCGCAACGAGGTTAGCTTTGTTGACTTGGAATGGGATTTCATTGAACACGAGACGCTTTCGTTCCTGGCGAGCAATGTCTTCCACTTTGTGGTCTGCCTGCACCATGACTCGTCCGCGACCCGACACATAAGCATTACGTATGCCTTCTTGGCCCCAGATATGAGCTCCCGTCGGAAAATCTGGACCCTGTACGAACTGCATAAGATCATCTACCGACGCGTCCGGATGGCTAATCAAGTGTACTAAGGCATCACAAATTTCCGCAGCATTATGCGGAGGTATGTTCGTTGCCATGCCAACGGCGATTCCCGCTGCCCCGTTGACCAAAAGAGCAGGCAGCCTTGCAGGAAGTACCGTCGGTTCTTTCAACGACTGGTCAAAGTTTTCACCCCAGTCAACAGTATCCCGGTCAATGTCTCCAAGCATCATTTCGGTTATGGACGACAGGCGACATTCTGTATATCGCATCGCAGCAGCCGGATCTCCATCTACCGAACCGTAATTACCTTGACCGTCCACAAGCGGATAGCGCAAAGAGAATGGCTGGGCCATCCTAACTTGTGCGTCATAAACTGACTGATCACCATGAGGATGGTATTTTCCGAGCACTTCTCCTACTAAACGAGCG
>Ga0209228_1000631_pt1 | contig 18232 bp, 14 predicted proteins | sample METZYME_3_150m_FD_187547 | JGI IMG/M metagenome (GOLD analysis project Ga0209228, IMG submission 187547) | Marine microbial communities from oxygen minimum zone in mesopelagic equatorial Pacific - METZYME_3_150m (SPAdes) (version 2) | ecosystem: Environmental > Aquatic > Marine > Oceanic...
ATTTTTTGTTCCTGAAAAATGGGAATTGGAAACCGCAAAATTTCAAGAATCAGAAAATGGGGAATTCCTGTTGCTGGTAAAGGGCTTTGCCCCTCCTTATACAACTCATTACTTAAGTCATTCTATTGAAAAAGTAGAAAAATTAATAAAAGTGCATTTTAAGGAATCAGTTGACGGGTATCATAGAAATTTTCATCATAAATTTAAGCTCAGATTACCACAAAAACTCAAAGGACATATTAAATTTAATGATTATCTTAATAATTAGGATGATTAATCAATAACACCAGCAGTATTTAATTTTGGTCTTGAGTAAAACGTTTTCAGGGTAGAATATTAAAAGTATGCTTATGCAAATCTAAATGGCTTTCTGCCTTAATCAAAGAGTAACTTCTGCTTACGGAGAAAAAATGAAAAATTCCAGGCTATTAATTTCACTTTTTTTTGCATGCTGCCTCATTATTAGCAGCTGGATTTCAGTATTTGCAAATTCAGAAATTATTAAATCCACATCAATTGCCATGAATGGTGAACCAAAATATCCGGATGGATTTTCACACTTTGAATATGTAAATCCAGGTGCACCTAAAGGGGGAACAGTGAAGCTGAGCTCGATTGGCTCTTATGACAGTTTCAATGCATTTATCGCTAAAGGTGTTTCTGCTAGTGGACTAGGAATGATCTATGAAACATTGACAACAGGTTCATCTGATGAAGCATTTACAGAATATGGTTTGATTGCTGATCAAATTGAGTATCCTGAAGATCGAACTTGGGTAATTTACCGTTTAAATCCAAAGGCAAGATTTCATGATGGAGAGACGATAAATGTGGACGATGTTATTTTCACCTTCAATACACTGATTGAAAAGGGAGCCCCTTTTTATAAATCATATTACGGAGACATCGTTGAAGTAAAAGATTTAGGTGGCAGAAGGGTTAAATTCAACTTCCGTGAAGGGACGACAAATCGTGAATTGGTTCTGATTACCGGACAGCTACCCGTGCTGCCGAAACACTACTGGGAAGGTAAGGATTTCTCAAAATCAACATTAGATCCTCCCCTGGGAAGCGGCCCGTATCGAATCAAGGATTTTAAGGCAGGGAAATATATTACCTATGAACGTGTGAAGAATTATTGGGCTGAGAACCACCCTGTAAACAAGGGTAGCAATAATTTTGATATTGTTCGTTACGATTACTATAGAGACGCCACAGTGGCTCTGGAAGCATACAAAGCAGGTAAATATGACTTCCGGGAGGAAAATAATTCTAAAATGTGGGCATCTATGTATTCAGGGAAAACTTTCGATAAGAACCTGACTGTTCGGGAGGAAATTCCTCATGAACTTCCGCGCGGTATGCAGGCTTTTGCTTTTAATTTGCGAAAGTCATTATTTAAAGACCGTAAAGTTCGTGAAGCAATCGGCTACGCTTTCGATTTTGAGTGGAGCAACAAAAACCTGTTTTACGGCCAGTACAAGCGAACAGACAGTTTTTTTGAGAATTCAGAACTGGCATCAAGCGGATTGCCTTCTCAAGAAGAATTGGAGATTCTTGAGCCATTTCGAAAAGACCTACCTGATGAAGTATTCACCAAAGAATTTAAACCACCCGTAACTGACGGATCTGGAAACATAAGAAAACAATTACTAGCCGCTTCTAAACTGCTAAAAGCAGCAGGATGGGAAATAAAAGACGGAAAGCGGGTCAATTCTAAGACAGGTGAAGAACTAAAGTTTGAGATTTTGCTGATCTCTCCTGCATTCGAAAGGATAGTATTGCCCTTCAAGAAAAATCTGGAACGAATGGGTATTGAAGCCAGCGTAAGGGTAGTGGATACCTCCCAATATGTAAATCGTATCCGTTCATTCGATTTTGATGTCTTTGTAATGGTGATCGGGCAATCACTTTCTCCAGGGAATGAACAGGATAATTATTGGAGCTGCAAAGCTGCTGAAACCAGTGGTGCCAGAAATTATATGGGCATATGTAATCCTGCCATTGACAAACTGATACGACTGGTAATAGAAGCACCAGACCGTAATCAGCTTATTTACAGTACTAGGGCTCTCGATCGGGCATTATTATGGGGTCACTATTTAGTACCTCACTGGCACATCAACTATTACCGTCTTTCTTACTGGAACAAATTTTCCAGGCCAGATATCACGCCAAAATACAGCCTGGGATTTTTTACATGGTGGGTAGATGATGCCAAAGAAAAGACAATGCTGGAAAATAAGTAGAATCTTTAATCATTTCCTTACCTAGTAAGTTCAGCAGACTGCTGCCTAATAATGACTGCATATATTATCCGCCGTTTGCTGCTCGTTATTCCTACGTTAATTGGAATAATGACTGTAAACTTCGTTATTATCCAGATTGCGCCTGGAGGTCCTGTAGAGCAAATGATTGCCAAACTGCAGGGTGAAGCTGTCAGCGCCACTGAACGTCTCTCCGGCGGAGGTGAGGATGTAAAAGGTCAAAAAAAAGCAGTTTCAGAAAAAACCTCAAAATATAGAGGTGCACAGGGTCTGGCTCCGGAATTGGTTGAAGAAATCGAACAAATGTACGGGTTTGACAAACCTGTTCATGTTCGGTTTTTTAATATGATGCTGGATTACGCGACATTTGACTTCGGGGACAGTTTTTTCAGAGATCAAAAAGTAGTTGATCTTGTACTTGAAAAAATGCCTGTTTCAATTTCGCTGGGAATCTGGAGTACCCTTGCTATTTATCTGGTCAGCATTCCTCTTGGAATTCGCAAAGCTCTCAAACATGGCTCCCGCTTCGATGTATGGAGCAGTACAGTTGTGATTCTGGGCAATGCAATTCCAACTTTTCTCTTTGCCATCCTTTTAATTATTCTTTTTGCCGGCGGCAGCTATTTCAGCTGGTTCCCTCTACGTGGACTTGTTTCTGATAATATTTCCACCTTACCCTGGTGGCAACAGATTCTGGATTATTTTTGGCACCTAGTGCTTCCTATAACAGCGATATTAATCGGGAGCTTTGCATCCTTGACCATGCTCACCAAAAACTCTTTCCTGGATGAGATAAATAGACAGTATGTGATCACGGCACGGGCAAAAGGTATTGCAGAAAGACGGGTACTTTACGGACATGTATTTCGCAATGCAATGCTTATTATAATTGCAGGATTCCCGGCAGCTTTCATAGGCATGTTTTTTACAGGATCTTTGTTGATCGAAATAATATTTTCTCTGGACGGATTAGGACTCCTTGGCTTCGAATCGACTATCCAGCGCGATTATCCTGTAATGTTCGGAACACTGTTTATTTTTACACTGCTAGGTCTGATAGTTGGGATCATCAGTGATATAATGTACACAGTGATTGATCCCAGAATAGACTTTGAAACGCGGGAAACATAAACAATGAGTCCTATTACACGACGCCGAATAATTCAATTTAGAGCAAACCGCAGAGGTTTCTGGTCATTATGGATTTTCCTTGGCATATTCTTGATAAGTCTGTTTGCAGAAGGAGTGGCTAATGACAAGCCGCTGCTAGTAATATTCGAGGATCGTTTATATTTTCCAGTAATTGAAACGGTCCTGGAGAGTGAATACGGTGGAGAGTTTGCAACAGAAGCGGAATATCGAGATGATTATGTGCGAGAATTAATTGAGAATAAAGGCAGTATTTACTGGCCGCTGATCCGTTACAGCTATGATACTATTAATTATAATTTACCTTCACCAGCACCGTCTTTTCCAACTAAAGAAAACTGGATTGGTACAGATGATCAGGGTCGTGATGTAGTGGCCAGACTTATTTATGGCTTCCGCATTTCCGTTATATTTGGCCTCGTACTGACAATCCTGAGCTCAATTGTTGGAGTGGCCGCAGGTGCAGTTCAGGGATATTTTGGCGGAAGGATTGACATTCTTGGTCAGCGGTTTATAGAAATTTGGTCAGGGTTACCTGTATTGTTTCTGCTAATAATTCTTTCTAGCTTTGTTGAGCCAAATTTCTGGTGGCTGCTGCTCATAATGCTTTTATTCAGCTGGATGGGGCTTGTCGGAGTTGTACGTGCAGAATTCTTACGTGGACGTAATCTTGAATATGTCCGAGCAGCACGTGCTCTAGGCATGAGTCACTTTAGAATAATGAGTCGACATATTCTGCCAAACGCAATGGTTGCAACCATGACATTCATGCCTTTTATTCTCTCAGGTTCCATTACAACTTTGACCGCACTTGATTTCCTAGGCTTTGGGTTACCTCCGGGCTCCCCTTCTTTAGGAGAACTGCTTGCACAAGGCAAGGCTAACCTGCATGCTCCATGGCTAGGAATTTCAGGATTTGCCGTTATTGCTCTGCAACTCAGTTTACTTGTTTTTATTGGTGAGGGAGTACGAGATGCTTTTGATCCCCGGCACAACGCTTAAACTAGATAATTACATATTATTTCAAAATCTTCAGAATGATTTATGTTTATTTGAATAAAAGTCTAAAATGAACCTTTAAATTAAATGCATGAAATGACAGACAGTGAAAATACCCCTATTCAACCTGTAAGCGGAACTGTAGTACCAAGATTTGCCGGACCTTCAACATTTGCCCGACTGCCTGAAATCCGTGATGTCAAAAGTTGCGACATTGCTATACTTGGAATTCCTTTTGATGCAGGTACCAGTTATCGTCCCGGTGCTAGATTTGGTCCGCAGGCTATCAGACAAGCCTCCAGACACCTGCGTACTCAATACCATCCTTCTTATGACACAGAACCATTCATTGAGCAGCAAGTGGCTGATGCGGGTGACATAACCTGTAATCCATTCAATATTTTGGAATCAGTCGAGCAAATTCAAACTGCCGCTACAGAAATGCTGGGTAAGGTGAAGAGTATTATCAGTCTTGGCGGTGACCATACGATAGCTTTGCCGCTTCTGCGAGCAGTGAACCATCATTTCGGACCAGTCGCACTGGTTCATTTTGATGCTCATCTAGACACATGGGATACATACTTTGGAGCTCCATATACTCACGGCACTCCTTTTAGACGTGCAGCTGAAGAAAAACTATTTCTTGACCATGCATCAATGCATGTTGGTATACGTGGCCCTCTATACAGCCGTAACGACCTTCTAAATGATGAAGAATTAGGCTTTAAGGTAGTGCACTGTGACGAATTTCAAACTGAGGGTGTTGAACACGTTATAGGACGTATCAAAGAACGTGTGGGGAATAATCCAATATATTTATCAATAGACATTGACGTTTTGGACCCTGCACATGCACCCGGTACTGGTACTCCTGAAATTGCCGGGATGTCTTCCCGTGAACTGGTCAATGTTTTAAGAGGGCTGGCAGGACTTAATATTATTTCTGCGGATGTTGTAGAAGTAGCTCCAGCATACGATCAGGCTGAATTGACTTCTCTTGCAGCAGCAACAATAGTTTATGAAATCACTAACCTGATGGCACGATCTCCAGGAAGAAAATCCTGAAAAATCAGACTTGCGAGTAATATTGGATTAAAAATGCAATACCTTTGAAAAAGTTATATTTTTTGTTAATAACTTAAATAACTTTTTCAGGCGGAACAAATTCATAACCAAAAGCCTCACTAACACCTTTACATGTAATTTTTCCAGCATGAGTGTTGAGACCCAAGGCGAGAGCAGAATCTTCTTTGCAGGCCTTTTTCCAGCCTTTGTTGGCCAATTGAATGGCATAGGGGAGAGTTACGTTAGTCAAAGCCAAGGTTGATGTACGAGCTACTGCACCAGGCATATTTCCTACAGAGTAGTGTACAACACCATGCCGTTCATAAACAGGATTGTTATGGTAGGTAACTCGATCAATGGTTTCAATGCATCCACCCTGATCGATAGCAACATCGACAATAACTGAACCTTTCTTCATTGTTTTTACCATCTCCTCAGTGACAAGGTGGGGAGCTTTTTTACCTGGAATTAAAACACCTCCGATCAATAAGTCAGCCTTTTCTACTTCCTTGGCAATATTAAAGCTATTAGACATGATCAGCTGAACACGTCCGTTAAAAACATCATCAAGATAACGTAACCTTTCCGGACTTATATCAATTATAGTGACTTTGGCACCTAAACCTATCGCCATTTTTGCGGAATTAATGCCTACAACGCCCCCACCTATAATCACTACATCAGCTGGTTCAACTCCTGGAACTCCACCAAGCAGCACTCCCTGTCCGCCTTGAGGTTTTTCAAGGAAACGAGCTCCAACCTGCACCGCCATTCTTCCTGCGACTTCACTCATGGGTGTTAGAAGTGGGAGGGTATCGTTCAGTTGAACTGTTTCGTAAGCAATGGAAGTTGTTTTGGAGTTCATCAACGCATTAGTTAATGGTCCTTCCGCAGCCAAATGAAGATATGTAAACAATAAAAGATCATCACGAAAATAATTATACTCATCAGCAAGCGGTTCCTTGACTTTGTAAACCATCTCACATGACCATATTTCAGATGCATTATCCACTACACTGGCTCCGGCTTCCTTATATTCCTGATTACTGAAACCACTACCAACTCCGGCGTTTGTTTCGATAAATACTTGATGACCGTTTCCAACTAGTTCGGAAACACCTGCGGGTGTTACACCAACACGATTTTCCATTTCCTTAATTTCTCTTGGTACTCCAATACGCATTTCTAGATCCTATTTTCCTTTATAGATTATTTTTTGATAGGTGTTCCCTATATTTTTTTTAAATTAAAAATACCTTTAAAGCAAAAAATTTAATTTAATGCCTGATTTAAAGATTTTCCAACAGCATCTACAATCTGGTCCGCTTCATTTTCCTTGAGTATCAATGGCGGTGCCATGATCAGTATATTCCCAAGTCCAGGAACGGTATTTCCATTTCTCATGACTAATACACCTTCTTTAAGACAGTTCTGAAGAATCCCATTAGCCTGAGCCAGTGATACAGGAGTCTTCTTCTCTTTGTCTGACACAAGCTCTATTCCTAATAGCAAACCCCTGCCCCTGATATCACCTACTAAAGGATGATCAGAAAACTCACTTAATCTATTTCTTAGATATGTTTCCATTTTTGCAGCATTTGCAGGAAGATTTTCCTGCTTTACTATGTCTATATTCTTCAGACTAACTGCAGCAGCAACTGGATGTCCACCATAAGTATTAATATGCCTGAAGTGCCTTAGTTCTGAGGTTTCTCCGTAAAACGCTTCAAAAATTTCTTCCTTAACTACCGTTGCAGCCACCGGCATATAGCCACTGGCCATACCTTTTGCAAAAGTAAAAACATCTGCCTTAATGCCCCAATGTTCATGACCAAACATTTTCCCTGTCCTTCCAAATCCGGAAACAACTTCGTCCATTATCAAAAGTACATTATATCGATCACAAACTTCTCTAACTCCTGCAAGATAATTGTCTGGAGGAATTAGAACTCCCCCACCTGAAATCATGGGCTCCATAATGAATGCCGCAACTGTTTCTTCTCCTTCATAAATGATCGTATCTTCGAGAAACTTCACACATTCCTCACCATGTTCTTCAAGAGTCAATTTTGGATGTCTTCGGTATGGATAAGGGGGAGGTACATGTAAAAACCCCGGTGCCAGAGGTTCATATCCAATTTTGCGCTCAGCTTGTCCTGTAGCAGTCATCGTGGCCAGAGTATTGCCGTGGTAAGCTCTGTGTCGGGAGATTATTTTATGTTTTCGTGGATTACCTGCCTGCAAGTGGTACTGTCTGACTATTTTGAAGGCCACTTCATTAGCTTCAGATCCACTGCTGGTAAAATATACGTGCCCTTTTTCCATTCCAATCATATTCAGCATTTTTTCAGAGAGCTCCACTGCAGGATCACTGGTCATAATCGGAATCACATATGCCAACTTTTCCATTTGCTTCTTGGCTTCTTCAGCCAATTCTTTTCTGCCATGACCTACATTCACACACCACAAACCCGCAGTTCCATCCAGAATGCGCTCTCCATCTTCATTGATTATGTAGCAACCTTCACCTTTCACAATGTGCTTGGGACGATTGCTCAACAACGTTCTGTGCTGAGTCATTGGACGCCATAAAGCGTCTGGGGAATTTAAATTTTGTGTTTCCATATTATCTCCTGCCATTTAATAAGATGTTATTCCATTTGAAAGTGATAAAATTGAAAATGTATTTTTTACTATTTAAAAATTTTATATGGATTAAAAAAACTCTCGCTTAGCACTGCTGTAAACGCATGTCATCCTTATTTATTCCCGCAACAGGAACGGGTGTCTTCATAGCATCTCTACGGAAAGGTTCACCAAGTTCCTGGTTTAGAACTACTTCAATAAATGTAGTATCTCCATTTTCCATCTGATCCTTTAACGCCGTGCTCAACTTTTCTGTCATTTCTTTCATAGAGTTTGCTTTCACCCCTTTAACGCCGCATGCTATAGCTATATCTGCAAAAGAAACCTGCAAGTCGAGTTCAGTGCCAACAAAGTTATCATCATACCACAATGTAGTGTTACGTTTCTCTGCCCCCCACTGGTAATTTCTAAAAATTAACATTGTTATTGCTGGCCAATCCTCTCTTCCAACGGCTGTCATCTCATTCATTGAAATACCAAATGCTCCGTCACCTGCGAAACCTACAACGGGCATATTCGGGTTACCAATCTTAGCTCCGATTATTGAAGGAAAACCATAGCCGCACGGCCCAAATAACCCCGGGGCTAAATACTTTCGTCCCTGCTCAAAAGTTGGATATGCATTACCGATTGCACAATTATTACCGATATCTGATGAAATTATCGCCTCTTTTGGCAAAACTTCCATTATTGCTCTCCAAGCCATACGGGGTGACATGTAGTCCGGCTGGCTTATACGAGCTCGTTCGTTCCAGCTTGTACCATCATCATCGTCTTCATGATCCATAGAAGCCAGAGTTTCTGTCCACTTAGACTTGGTGACTGAAATCAATTTACGCCTTTCTTCTCGCCCATCCTCTCCTGCTTTATTTGAAAGTTGAGACAGAATATTCTCTGCAACCTGTTTTGCGTCTCCTACAATACCAACCGTAACCGGCTTAGTCAGCCCTATACGATCAGGGTTTATATCGACCTGAATTAACTTCGCATCTTGGGGCCAGTAATCTATTCCATAGCCTGGAAGTGTGGAGAATGGATTAAGCCTTGTTCCGAGAGCAAGTACAACATCGGCCTGTTTAATTAATTCCATACCTGCTTTTGAGCCATTGTATCCAAGTGGACCGGCAAACAATGGGTGTGATCCGGGGAATGCGTCATTATGCTGGTAATTACAACATACTGGTGCATCAAGCTTTTCAGCCAATTCCTGTGATGCCGGTATAGCATCACCCAAAACAACACCTGCACCGTTCAGAATCACTGGGAATTTAGCATTTGACAATAATTCTGCAGCCAAAGTAATTGCTCCCGCTCCTCCTGAAGGCCTTTCAAAATCCACAATTGGCGGTAATTCAATATCAATTACCTGTGTCCATAGATCGCGTGGTACGTTGACTTGTACAGGGGCAGACATTCGCTTAGCCTTGGTAATCACACGATTTAATACCTCTGCAACCCTGTATGGATCACGAATTTCTTCCTGATAAGCCACCATATCCTTGAATACTGCCATCTGCTCCACTTCCTGGAATCCACCCTGCCCTATAGTCTTATTTGCCGCCTGTGGAGTTACCAGCAGCATTGGTGTGTGATTCCAATACGCAGTCTTGACACAAGTTACGAAATTTGTAATTCCAGGGCCGTTTTGAGCAATGATCATAGCCATTTTGCCCGTAGAGCGCGTAAAACCATCAGCCATGTATCCACCGTTGCATTCGTGTGCACAATCCCAGAAGGTGATTCCGGCATTTGGGAAATAGTCGGAGATCGGCATAAAGGCGGAACCGATAATACCAAATGTATGCTCTATTCCGTGCATTTGCAGAACTTTGACAAATGCTTCTTCAGTGGTCATTTTCATAAGATTAACTCTTTAATGATTAATATGGGAATCAGAAATAATTTGTTTATGAAAAAATTCTTTAATTCAAACTTTGTTTATTCTGAAAATTTTCAATATTCACTAAAAAATCTTTCAAAGTCAGTGGATTTTCACATGATTTAAAAGTTTCTATATTCAAAATAATTCCGAGATGTATGAATAATCACCAAAATTAGTATTCAATGAGATTTTTTTTGTCTCGTAAATTATCTTTAACCTTCTTTTGTATTTAAATATTCAACTCAAGTCAATCCAAATTCAATCTTCTGTATTGTTTAGGCATTAACAGGTAAGTATTAATTTGCTTCGTTATAAACCCTGAAAAATAAAGGACACAAAAAATTGCGGCTTGCACTTGAACTGTAGTAAGCTAACCTGAAAATTGTAAAGTAAATTATAGTTGCATCAATATTTTAAAAAAATAAAATTTTCTTAAAACTCACTAATTTTTGGAGTAAAAAATGGTCTTCAATCATTTCATAAACGTTTCTATTGAAATTCTTCTATACTTCATTGTCAGCGTAGCCTGTCTGTTTATAGGAAGAAAAGTTCTGGATTGGATAACACCCTATGACTTAAGCAATCAGAATTCGACTGAAAAAAATCTCGCTTCAGGCATAACTCTAGCTGGATTTTTCATTGCTATGGCAATTATAGTTCACGCTTCAGTTTCCGGCGTTGTTGACTATGAAATGTTTTCCTTCATTGAGAAAGAAGAACCTAGCCGTTTCACCCTGCTTAGCGCAGAATTAATTACTACCGCAGTTTATTTATTTTTAGGAATCGTTTGTCTAATCCTAGGGAGGCGTTCTCTTGACTGGATCACACCCTATGATTTGAACAAAGAAATCCAAGAAGAACGTAATGTTGGAGTTGGTGCCATTGAAGCGTCAATTTACATTTCCATAGCTGTCATAATTCATGGAATAATAGTCTGATTCATCCCTTGAAAGATAATTTAACTGCATAAGGTCTGCTGCGTCCTAAGCTTCTGCTCCAATACCCATCTAAATCCAAATGCTTGCAGAAATTTTCTAGCAAATTTCTAAAGCAATCCGCACTTCAAATTCGAAATTTAAAGTCAATGAGCCATTTCGAAAATTATCAACATGTAAGTAGGTTCTATGACAATACAAGAACTGCAGTAGGAGTTGATATAATTCGCAATCAGCTTCAAAATGGCGAACTACCAATAAATAAACAATTACTTGTAGATGCCGGCTGCGGAACTGGTCTATATTCAGCTGCTTTAGTGAAAAATGTCAGAAAAATTGAAGCTATAGATCTTAATGCTGGAATGCTGAAAATAGCCAAGGAAAAGATGAAATTGGAGGGAAAAAACGGTTTGATCAATTTTCATATTTCATCAATTGACTCACTGCCTCTCGATAATGATACTGCTGATGCTGTAATGATCAATCAGGTACTTCACCATCTTCCGGACAATTTAACCAGAGGGTGGACCCATCACGAAAAAGTCTTTAGAGAATTTTGGCGTGTGTTGAAATCTGGAGGTATGTTGATTATTAACAGCTGTAGTCCTGAACAAATTGAGTGTGGATTTTGGTTTTACAATTTAATTCCTGAGGCTAAGCAAAAGATGACACAAAAGGTGATCAATCTCAGTGATCTGAACAATCTACTGAAAAACTGCGGATTTTCAAACACTGTTCAAGAAGTCAATATGGATTTAGTACTTCAAAGCGATGCTTATTTTTGTTCCGATGGGATTTTTAATGCTGACTGGAGAAGCGGAGATTCCATCTGGAGTCTAGTACCTGAGGAAATTCTGTCAGAAGTACTGATAAAAGCTAACAAAATGCTTAAAGATGGGGAACTGGATGCATATCTAAAACACCATGATCAGAACAGAAAAAATACAGGTCAGGTTACTTTCAGCATTTCGAGAAAATAACTTAGCAGATACTGGCACAATTAATTTTTAGATCTAGCCAGATGCAATAAATAATTGCACTGAATTTGGACAGTATTTGCTCCATCAGAGTATAGTTACTTTTTCCTTACTTTCATTTTGTAATTATGAACGAACAATACGGTGCAATCATTTTGGCAGGCGGGAGATCATCACGTATGGGAGAGGACAAGGCCTCACTGGAAATTTCTGGGAAATCGATGGTTGAGAGACTTTTGCTCAAGTTATCCCCAATTGTAGCTGAGGTAGTGGTGATGAGGGCTCCAGGACAGACTATGCCCAATATTCCTAAGGAATTGCAAGGTCGAATACAAGTGGGTAGGGATTCAGTTAAAGACCGTGGTCCTCTTCAGGGAATAGTTGATGCCCTTCCTCTATTGAATTCAGCAATAGACAAGGTGTTTCTGCTTACTTGTGATTTACCATACATAACAACAGAGTGGCTTCAAACTTTAAAAGATATTATGACTGATGAATTTGATCTGGTTTGCACTGAAGAAAATGAAATTATTAACCCACTTCTGGCAATCTATCGAAAACCTGTTCTTGAACCAGCTTCTAAACTAATTGCTGAAGGGAAGCGACGTCCTATTTCCTTATGGGAGGGATGGCGAATGGCACGTCTTTCGGCTCCAGAGGAAACACCATGGATTTGCCGTGATGTAAATACACCTGAAGAATTTAAGGAAGCACATAATTATCTTACAAGCAATGAAAATGATTGATTTATACACAAGCAACACTCCAAATGGATATAAAGTCTCAATTATGCTTGAAGAACTCAAACTTCCATACAATGTAATTGCTGTTGATTTGGTTAAAAAAGAGCAGAAAAAAGCTGAATACCTTAAGCTAAATCCGAACGGTAGAATTCCAATAATTGTTGATCGTGAAAATAAAAATTTTGTTGTTTTCGAGTCTGGAGCAATTTTAATTTATCTTGCAGAAAAAACCGGACAGCTCCTACCTGAACAGCCCGAAAAACGATCAGTAGTACTTCAGTGGCTGATGTTTCAAATGGGGGGGATAGGTCCAATGCAAGGCCAGGCTCATGTTTTTTACCGATATGCCCCAGAAAAAATTGAATATGCAATTAATCGTTACCAAAAAGAGACCTTCCGTTTGTACCAAGTTCTGGACGATCAATTAAAGAATAAAGAGTACCTAGCCGATGATTTTTCTATTGCGGATATTGCAACCTGGCCATGGATAAGACGTCATCAATGGGCAGGAGTAGAAATTGAAAAATTGTATAATTTAAAACGCTGGGTGGAAAATTTAGAAAATCGCCCTGCTTTTCAAAAAGGGATAGAAGTTCCTTTTAAGATGGATAGATCAAATATCTCACGTGAAAATGCAATCAAAATGGGAGAAAAATTACTTATCTAGATTCTTCAGCTTTCATGTCTCTTCCTCTTCTTTCTATAAAAAATTTATCAGTTGATTTCAGGCAAGGCACACGTGTGACCAATGCAGTTCGTAATGCCTCACTAGATTTATACCAGGGTGAGACTCTTGCTTTGGTTGGAGAAAGTGGTTCCGGGAAATCTGTAACAGCACATTCTGTCCTTCGTCTGTTGCCTGTTTCTGCATCTCATCCAAACGGTGAAATTATTTTTGATGGAGAAAATTTACTTCAATTAGCTGATTCAAAGATACGTGGAATTCGCGGTAACAGGATCGGTATGATTTTTCAGGAACCGATGAGTTCACTTAATCCTTTACACACAATTGAAAAACAAATTAAAGAAGTTTTGTTTATCCATCAGGGACTCCGACAAAAGCAGGCACGTGAGAGGGCACTTGAACTGTTGGAAATGGTGGAAATTCAAAATGCGAAAAAACGTCTTGGAGCATTTCCACATGAATTAAGCGGAGGTCAAAGACAACGAGTTATGATTGCAATGGCCCTGGCAAATAATCCTGAGATATTAATCGCTGATGAGCCAACTACAGCACTCGATGTAACTGTGCAAGCACAGGTACTCAAACTTCTCGGTCAAATTCAGCAACAATTCAAGATGGCCATTATTTTGATCACTCACGATCTTGGACTTGTCCGTAACCATGCAAACAGGGTAGCTGTAATGACTCAGGGCCAGTTAATTGAAACCGGCAATATCGAATCTGTCTTTCTAAAACCTAAACACCCTTATACAAAAATATTATTGGAATCAGAACCAAGCGGAATTCCTGTTCCGGTCTCAAATTCAGAAACAACATTGGTCAAAACTCAGAATTTAAAAGTCTGGTTCCCAATTCAAAAAGGCATACTAAAAAGAACAGTTGACCATATAAAAGCAGTTGACGGCATCAGTTTGCATATCAGAAAAGGTCACAGTCTTGGTATTGTTGGAGAAAGCGGGTCTGGAAAAACTACACTGGGACTCGCATTGCTTCGACTTGTTAAAAGCGAAGGTGAAATAGAATTTGGTGAAAAATTTCTCAACATTCTTAATCAAAAGCAAATAACACCACTACGCAAAACAATGCAAATTGTGTTTCAAGACCCATTTGGGAGTTTGAGCCCGCGCATGACTGTAGAACAGATTGTTGCAGAGGGACTCGAAATCCATAACATTAATAATGAAAAGGATCATAAAAAGCAGATAATACAGGCTCTTAAGGAAGTTGATCTCGATCCGGATTCAAGACACCGTTATCCCCACGAGTTTTCCGGAGGACAGCGCCAGAGAATTGCAATTGCACGTGCACTGGTTTTAAAACCCAGCTTCCTTGTACTGGATGAACCTACCTCTTCGCTTGATCGAACTGTTCAAAGCCAGGTGCTGGATTTGCTTCGGAATTTACAAACAAAGCACAATCTGACATACCTTTTCATCAGCCATGATTTAAAAATCATTCAAGCACTTTGTCATGATATTATTGTGATGAAAGACGGTATTGCTGTTGAAGCAGGTCCTGCAGATAAAATTTTGAATCAACCTCAAAATCCTTATACTAAAACATTGCTGGAAGCAGCATTATAAAATTCTACTTACTATTTAACTGAATTAATGTAGCATTTTGGTTTATTTAGAAAATAGAAATTTTATGCGTTTTCATAAATTCTTTGATGAAAAGACCTGAAAAAGGGGCTAAATATATCATGAAATAATCTTAAAAAATTATATGTCTGAATTGTTTTTCCCTGCTCTGTACAAACATCCACTTTAATTCAATCCGGTATTCTATTTTGTTTCTACTATTTCGGATTCAAATTTAAATATAACCCGTATCCTTTTAAAAAAGTTTTGTCAAATATCCATCTTTTTCTGAATAAGTGATAAAGAAAATGTTTCATTTTCACTCCGTGAGGAAATCGTATAACCTGAATTCTCCAGAACTTGAAAATAATTATATTTTATTCAATTTTTTTTTAAGCCCATATATTACTAAAATTGAACAACTTTTTTAGTCTTTGATTTTGTATATATAATAAAAATCACAAAAAATACTGTAAATTTTTATATTTATTATCAGTTATTTATGAGTAAATAGTTCATCTTTTTGTGATTCTTTTTTGTTGCTCTTTTGTCCTCATTTACATTAGACTGATCAGGCCAGTTTTACTCTGGTTCCATACCTTGGATAGGTGAATTCCCCTCAGTATATAACTTCAAGATCAAATGAAAACAGGGATGATTTATACAGCAAATGGATTTGAAATTCTGGAAGTATGGAGTTGACTCATAAACAATCCCTGGAATTCAAAGAATCTGTTCGAAGCTCATTAACTGCTAATGCAAGTCAGTCTTGGTTAAATTCACTTCAGTTATTGAAAATAACACCTGCTAAAGTGGTGATAGCCGGATTACCACATAAAGTTTACCTTTATGAAATCAAGACAAACCATGAAAAACTGCTGACAAAAGTACTGGATAAGCTCTATCCTGAAAAAGCCCCATTTTCAGAAAAAAAATTTATTTATAAAATTGGCAGCAATTTAAAAACCAGGAAAGCTGTTCAGACAGAATTTAATCTGAACCAGGAACAATTTGCTGCGAAAATAGACAATTCTGAGCTGCAGGAAAAACCTTCTTCTAAGCAGCCAGAAACTGCTGTCAGCAACTCCAGTGTAAATTTGCTTGACTCCTTCATTCCAGGGAAACGCAACCTTCTGGCAATCAGAGCATGTAAAGCAGTTGTGGATATGCCGGGAATTGCCTTCAATCCCTTCATAATTTACGGTGAATCTGGTTCAGGTAAATCACATCTTCTGGAAGGCATTAACAATGAAATGCAGCATGCAATTCCAAAAAAACAAACTGTACTTGTTTCCGCTGAAGATTTTTTAAACAATTTTGTCACGCATCTAAGAATTAGTAAAATGAAGGACTTCCGTGACAAGTACAGAAAGGTTGATGTATTTCTTCTGGATGATTTACATGCATTAACCCCATCTTCAAAATGTCAAACAGAATTGCTTTATACGATTAATGCACTGCGCAAGAAAAAAGCCCAGATTGTAATTGCCTGCAAGGAACCACCTACCCATGTGCAAAGCCTCAGTGCAGGACTTTGTGGGAAGCTGGAATCAGGACTTACTGTTGACATTGGAATGCCAGATAATCTAACCAAAGTTGAAATTCTTGAAAGCAAAGCAAAGGAGCGAGCAATTCCCTTGAGCAATGAACTGGCAAATTTCATAGTACAGCATATAAAAGGCGGGATTGGGCGCCTTGAAGGTGCACTGATTCGCCTTGGAGTTCATGCATCTTTGTTAAATGAAGAGCTTACAATTGAATTAGCTCAATACGCTTTAAAAGATTGGCTTGATAATTCTTCGCAGAAACCGGATACAGAAAATTTATTTTCAGAACATTATACAGATGAGACTGAAAAGAAAATCATCAGGCGCATATGCGTTATGTTCCAAATTTCAGAAGACGGACTTCGCTCCCAAAGTCGTGACAGAAAGCATATCAAAGCAAGGCAGGCAACGGTTTTTCTTTTGAAAGAACTCACCTCTTTATCCCTTAATGAAATCGGCAAAATTATTGGACGTAATCATTCAACTGTCCATTCAACCTTGAAAAAGGTTCGGCTGAGAATGACTGAAGATGATTTCTTTCTTAAACAAATGAAAACTTTCCAGCAACAAATTGAAAATAAGCCTGTTTCCAGTCAAATTCCTGAACAAAAGCGCAATTTTAGTTTATAAATATACCAGCAAAATTCATCAAAATAATTTCACTTCATTTTCCTCCCAAGATTGTCTTTCCCTGAAATTTAGGCTAGTTTATCAACAAACATAATAATTACTGAATTCAAACATTCAGTTTTATAATTGCATGTGTTTCAGATTATTTTTTTGTTTGTTCTGTTTTTTTGTAATGTTCGCGCTTTTCACTCAAGGTTGCTCTAATCTGCAGGAAAAAGCATATACCAGGATTCCGAATGATGTCCATCAACAAGCAGAAAAAGTCTGCAACAACATAGACGGTTCTCAGTTCATAGTAAGAGACCTTCGAGTGTGGCTGAAGAAAAAGGACAAGAGCGAAATTGAGTTAAAACACTATAAATCTATTCTTCCGGATGGCTATTATTTCTGTAGCGGTCATGACCGGAATTCCCTGATCATTGAGTAATTATTAGGAACTTTGGATTCTATCCCTTCAAAAATACTGATTCGCACTCCAAACTGGCTGGGAGATCTTGTGATGTCTACGGGATTTTTGCGGGCCGTTCTTGAAACTTTTCCGGATTCACAGGTAGATATCATATTAAAATCCGGATTTGAAACATTACCAATACCACACCGAGGAGAAATAATACTATTTGACAAAAATAAAGTTTCTGCAGGTAAATTTGGCAAATCATTGCGTCACAAATATTACGATTATTTTTATGTTTTACCTCCTAGTTTCTCGTCGGCATGGATGGCATTCCAAAGCAAAATTCCAACACGAATTGGGTACGCAGGAAAATACAGAAGTTTTCTGCTTACTTCAGCAAAAATACATGAAATGAGGCCAGGGTCACAACACCTGCTCAAAGAATACCTTGATTTGCTGTCCAATGACCTTGAAATGGGGAATTATGCTCCACGTCTTGAAGTTAAACATGACTGGGTAAAAGAGCAGTTAGATTCATGTGCTTTCAAAATCCCGGAAAAATTTGTAGTTTTCACACCGGGGGCCATTTATGGTCCATCTAAGCAATGGCCTGTGGAAAATTATAGAGAGCTGGGTAAACAACTTCACAAAGCTTTTGGACATAAAATCCTGTTACTGGGTACTATTGATGATGTAGAATCCGGGGGGAAAATTGCCCATGATCATGATTGGA
>Ga0209228_1000634_pt1 | contig 18169 bp, 21 predicted proteins | sample METZYME_3_150m_FD_187547 | JGI IMG/M metagenome (GOLD analysis project Ga0209228, IMG submission 187547) | Marine microbial communities from oxygen minimum zone in mesopelagic equatorial Pacific - METZYME_3_150m (SPAdes) (version 2) | ecosystem: Environmental > Aquatic > Marine > Oceanic...
ATTCAATGGGTGCTACGGTTAAGTCTGTTCAGGAGACGGGGAGCGCGATAATATTATCTGCTTTAACAAGCTTGGCGGGATATGCAAGTCTTAATACGGCACATCATGCAGGAGTAAACTCCATCGCTACCATAGTAGAGATTGGAATTGTAGCTTGTACTATTTGCGCATTGTTTATGCTACCGGCGTTATTTGAATTAGGCATTGGCAAGGTAAGCAAAACTAAATTTAAAAACGACGCTGACTCCAACACTTCGGACTAAAATAACATTAAGGTTTTTATTTAGAATGTTTTTTTGAGTTTTTTAAAGAGAGGCCGAGTTGATATGTTAAGTAATATTAATTAGCTTTAGGTTGGTTTTATGTCTGTTATTCAGGAACAAAAAAAAATTCCTATAAGAGAAGCGAGAGAAATTGTTAAGGACTTGATGTTACCTAATGCTTTGATATATTGGTTTGATTTTTTACTTAATATTGTGTTGGGCTGGTGTTCTTTTTACTTTTGCTATAATGCGATTTTGTTTTCTCCAATTCAGTGGGCTCTATTTTTGGTTTCAATATTTTCTTTTTATAGGTCGGCTATTTTTATTCATGAAATAACCCATCTGCGAAAAGGCACTTTTTCTTTGTTCAGGTTTGTCTGGAATTTATTATGTGGTTTTCCATTGATGATACCTTCTTTTCTATATCAAGGGGTCCATAACGACCATCATAATGTAAAGCTTTATGGTACCAGGGGTGACGGCGAATACTTTCCATTTGTGCATGAAGGTAGAGGCAAAATCATTTTATTTGTTTTGGCTTCTTTTTTTGTGCCGGTTTTCTTTTTTCTACGCTTTGTTTTTTTGACCCCACTTTCTTATTGCAGTAAAAGTTTAAGGTCTTTTGTCCTGGGAAAAACCTCATCATTTTCAATTGACCTAAATTATCGGAGAACACGTTCTTCATTAAACACTGTTCCTACGTGGCAAGCTCAAGAATCTGCAGCGTGCGTCTATGGCTGGATTTTTATACTTTTGATGCTGGGAGAAGTTGTGCCCTATAAGGTTCTTGGTCTTTGGTTTATTATTTTTGGGGTCGTTTTTTTCATAAACTCACTGCGGACATTGGCGGCGCATTGTTACAGGCATTCCGGAAATGAGGTTCTGGACATATCCGAGCAACTTCTTGACTCTGTTAACATACCAAATAGCATTTTAGGTGTTTTATGGGCGCCTCTTGGATTGAGGTTTCACGCCACACATCATCTTATTCCAGAAATGCCATATCACTCTCTCGGAAAAACTCATCAAAGGTTGAGGGAACAGTTTTCAAAGAAAAACTTATATACCCAGACTAGTTCTAATGGATTGTTATCCACTCTAGCTCGTCTCTGGAAAGAATCTGGAAACTTTGTGCTTTTTGTTCTTTTTGTGGGGTGTTTTTAATGTTAATATCCTAAGATAATTGTAATAGCAGTAAAAACAATGGATTGATGTTTTTATTGCATGACTAAATATACTCATAGTTAGGTAGTTTATATTTCCCACTTTAGAAATAGAAGGTGTTTTAGCACCAAGAAGATTATGCCAAAAACCTCAATAGATCCCGAATCAGCTAAAAAAATAATTCAGATAAAAAAGAAATTTGACTTTGAAACGGGTCACCTTCATCCATCAACAGAAAGCGATGAGGGAATTCTTTCCAAATGTTCTAATTATCAGGCTCCCAAACAGGCTAGGGATTTAGGAATTTATCCCTATTTCCGTGAGATAGAAAAAACAGGAAGCTCTCATGTTGTCATTGATGGTAAAGATGTTGTGACCATCTCAAGTAATAATTACCTTGGGTTGGCCAAAGACCCTAGGGTGATCGCTGCAGGAAGGGATGCTATTGAAAAATTTGGAATTGGATGTACTGGGAGTCGGTTTCTCAATGGAACATTGAGTTTGCATCGAACTTTGGAAGAAAACATTTCAAATTTCCTGGGTCGTGAAGATTCGATTGTTATGTCAACAGGTTTTCAGGCTAATCAAGGAACTATCTCCTGCCTCTTGGGGAGGCAGGATGTAGCGTTTTCGGACCGTGAAAATCACGCGAGTATTTATGAAGGTTGTGCCATAGCTCCGGGAAAAACTGTTCGTTATCGGCATAACGACATGGATCACTTGGAACATTTGCTTCAAAAAAACTCTCAGGTAAAAGGAAAACTTATTATTACCGATAGTGTTTTCAGCATGAGCGGTGATGTCGCTAACCTTCCTGAGATCGTAAAGCTTGCAAAAAACCACGGAGCGAACTTATTGGTCGACGAAGCTCACGGTATGGGAGTTTTGGGTGATAACGGAAGAGGGGCTTGTGAGTATTTCGATGTCGAAAAAGATGTTGATATTTATGTGGGTACTTTTTCTAAGAGCTTGGGATCAATCGGGGGTTTTGTTTCTACAAAAAAGAATATCGCAGAATACATAAGGCATAAGGCTTCCGCATTTATTTTTACGGCGGCTTTACCTCCGGCCTCTGTTGCGGGTGTTATAGAAGGCTTAGATATTCTTGCCGGTGATTCGGAACGAAGAAACCGCTTGCGTGAAAATACAGCTTTTATAAAGCGAGCATTTTTTGAAATGGGAGTTCAGGTAAACAATAATCAAGTTCCTATTGTGCCCATTCAGATAGGTGATGAAGCACTTACGCTTTATATGAATAGGTTACTGTTTGACGATGGAATATTCGCTGGTGTCGCAGTTTCTCCAGTGGTTCCGCCTTTAAAAGCTATGATTCGAACTAGTTATACCTGCGCACATACCAAAGAAGACTTGGATAAAATTTTAGCCTCATTTGAAAAGAATTTGAAGAAATTGGGTGCCTTGCCTCAGTAATGGTTTTTAGTCTTAAAGAAGTAAAAACTTCCACCGATAAAAAACAATTTATACGATTGCCATGGAAAATTTATGGTGATTCTCCCCTGTGGATTCCTCCCTTAATTAGCGAGCGCAAAAGATTCTTAGACCCTATCGTGAATCCATTTTTTAAAGACTCAAAAGTCGATTTATTTTTAGTTGTTTCTAATAATAAGACAATTGTAGGTAGAGTTGCTCTTATCGAAAATTGTCTTTACAACAAAAACTCGTCCGAGAAGGTAGGTTTTTTTGGAATGTTTGAAGTGATTAATGATAAGCAACCTTCTGACCTGTTGTTCAGTGAAGCAGAAAAATGGTGTAGAAAAAAAAATTTTAATAAGCTCATTGGTCCAGTTAATTTTTCAATCAATCATGAATGTGGTTTGCTTGTGGATGGCTTTGACACCCCTCCAGTTATAGGAATTCCATATAACTTTAGTTACTACTCGGACCTAATTGAGAGTTTTGGGTTCAGGAAATATAAGGACCTGCTTTCTCTCAAGATGGAATTACCAAGTATGCCGGAATATCTTGAATCGGCAATGTCGCGTATAAAAAAAAGAAAACGTTTTATTGTAAGGCCGTTTTGCTTGAATATATTTAATGAAGAAATAGATAGTATGTGGAGAATCTATAACGAATCATGGAAAGATAATTGGGGTTTTATTCCAATGTCTAAAAAGGAGTTTAAATACTTTGCAAATGAAATGAGAGGTTTTTTTCACCCAGAGTATTGTTTTATTGCAGAGGTGAATGGAGAGACAGTTGGCTTTTCGCTGACTCTGCCAGATATTAATTCGATTTTAAAAAAAATGAACGGCAGAATTTTCCCATTTGGCTGGGCTAATTTTTTTTGGAATAAAAATAAACTAAAATTATACCGAGTTGTAGCTTTAGGCGTTAATGAAAAATATCGGCGCTTAGGAATTGATGCTGCCCTCTATTACGAAACTTATAAAAAGTTTTTAGAAAAAAAAATAAAGTGGTGCGATATGTCATGGGTGCTTGAAGATAATAAAAATATGCTTGCTCCTATTTATCGTCTAGGTGGTGCTATTTATAAAAGACATCGAATTTATGAACGAGATATCCTCTCTTGAAAATACTACTGTTGTTGTTACAGGTTCCTCCGGTTTTATTGGAAGTCATCTAGTTGATTATTTGGTTGATCATGGTTGCAATGTTCACGCATTAGTCCGAGAAACTAGTGACCAAAAATGGTTAAACAAATCAAATCGAGTAAGTGTTCATGTTGCCGATCTATTAGAAAGCGCATCTATTGATTGCCTTAAGGAAGCAGATTATCTTTTTCACTGTGCCGGTTTGACCAAGGCAAAAACAAGAAGCGATTATTTTTATGGCAATGTAAACGCCTGCGAGGCTCTTTATAAAAGGTGTTTGGCGATTGGGGATAACCTAAAGGCAATCATTCATTTAAGTAGCCTAGCCGCAGCAGGGCCTAGCAATGAGGGTGAACCAGCTCAAGAAAAAAATCTATGTAATCCTGTTACTTATTATGGAGAATCTAAGCTTGCGGGAGAAAAAATAGCATTAAAATATGCTTCGTCTCTTCCTATTGTGATCATTCGCCCTCCAGTAGTTTATGGTCCTCGAGAAACAAATTTTTTTATTTATTTAAAAGCTTTGAGCCAAGGGTGGAATGTAAAAATAGGGACAAAGAGGCGAGAGCTATCCTTGATTTATGTTGCAGATATTGTTAGAGCAATGGTTCAGGCAGCGGTTTGCTATCCTAAGAGTAGTAGATTGTATTATGTCACTGATGGTGAATCATATGATTGGAGGGATATTTCGGACTTTGCGATACGAACTCTTAATGTGCGCGCTAAACCTCTAGTTATCCCAGAGATGTTACTTCCTTTTTTTTCTTTTTTCTTTGAGGCTTTAGCTTTACTTGGGACTAAACCCGCACTTTTTGATAGACAAAGAGTTATTGATGTTTGTCAAACATCGTGGGTTGCATCCCCAAAAGAATTTTTTGAATCGCATATATTTCAGCCAAAATATGATTTAGAAAAAGGTCTAAAAGAGACTATTAGCTGGTGTAAGGAAAATAATTGGTTATAAACAATGAATGTATCGACAGACCAAGTTTCTTCAGTTGAAGAAATAATAGAACCAGTAAATCGTTACCTCCACAATCCTCTAGCAGCGGGTTTTGTGCAACTGTTAAAAGGTACCAGCGTTACTCCTAATCAAGTTACTTATTTTTCGGTTTTTGTTGGACTGGTTTCAGCATATACTTTCAGCATTGGTACATTACAGGCATTCTTTTTTGCAGGTATTTTGTTGGAAATTGTATTGATTTTGGACTGTGTCGATGGTCAGTTGGCTCGTGCTAAAGGGTGCTCTAGTGACTTGGGTCGGCTTTTAGATGGTATTGCTGGCTATGTTATTTACTTGTCTGTTCTCACAGGGATAATGATTGGTATCGACAAAGAACATATCTCATTGGTTGTTTTTGGTTTAATTACTATCATGCGAGGAATAGCTTATGACTACTGTAAGCTTACAATAATAACTACTATTCAAAAGGGGTATGATGGGAGTGTTAAAGAAATATTAGATACTTATTTAAAAATTTCTAAAAACAACTCAACTCTATTAAAAATATATTACTACTATCTTCAACTTCAGCGATTAATTTTTTGTGGTTATTTTACAAGTCTTGGAAAATTTGTTGGAAGTGAAAAGGGAAATTATAATGATTGTTTTTTGTCTTCAACCGAGAGAAAAAATTATCAAAAGAAAATCAGGCCTTTGATGGTTGCTTGGAGTTGGAACGGAGTTGACTTACCATTATTTACTTTGGTGTTAATGTCATTATTTGGGGTGGTGGAAAGTTGGTTATTCCCATTGGTTTGTTTTTTAGTTTTGCAATTTATTTTCATTATGGTCTATCATCGGACACAAACTTAAACGTTCCCTGATTTTTGGGAGGTAAGCTAAAATAATTGTGTTATTTTCATGCTTGTGCCAGGCAGAGGTTAAGTTTTTTTGATTTAACTAAGGATAAATAAAGTGATTAGGGACAATAAAGTTACCAAGAAGTGGAAAAAATCAAAAATCAGAAAAACTTTAGGCCCAATTCTAGCGATAGTAGGTTTGTTTTACACCTACCGCTCGCATTTAGATGCGTGTCCTCGTGAAGTTATATTTGCGGCTTGGGCATTGCTTCCACCCATTTGGTTGATTCTTGAATACTGGTTATTGTTTGATCGAAACGAGGAATCTTCGAAAGACTTTGAAACCTTTAAGCATAGCCAAAGTTTAGCGCGAAATTTATGGGGTGGCTTTTTGATCTTTCTGGTAGCTTTTTATTCTGGAGTTTTTGTAGAGTAAAAGAGAAGTAGCTAAGAAGTCAGTTGTTTATTGCTGGATTAAACTCTAAGTTACGTTCTGCGACGTAAGTTTCCATCCCGTCAGTTTTCTTTACGTGATACCAAGGCTTTTCTTTTGGCGGCCGGGAACGAGCCACGATTTCATACCATTGATCATCTCCCTTATAACAAGGATCAACAGCAACAATTACTCCATAATAACCGAATAGTTTATGGTGAACTTGCTGGCCAAAAGTAAATTTATATTTTGAGGTAGAATCAGACACAAATATTACTTTTTTAATGATACTAAATCAATAATTTAGATAGGAAACTAAAAATTTTTTATTAAGAAAACTGCTTTGGACTTAAAAGACACATTGTGATTTGTTATTCTGCATTAATTCTATAAAAATAGTTGTCTAACTTAAATGCGCTTCCATTTCTGACCACACCAAAAAATGTTCTTAGCTTTTCTTCAGAAAGTTTGCCTAAAACACTTGTTTGGAGATCTTCAAAATTAACTTCTTCCCAAAAAGAATAGTCAGCAGACCGCTGAAGGGGGTAAATCGAGATGTCTTCCATTTCAATATGATATTGATCTTCAGTCATATGTTGAGATTTTTTAAATTTAGTCTACTTAATTAAAGTTTAATGAAATTTTATAGAAAACTATGTTAGAAATTATAACTTAAAAACTTTCTAGTGAAAAGGGCCGTGTTTTTTTGTTTTAAGTTTGAATTGATTTTGATGTGATTTTCTCCTTTTTTAATAGTTAAGTAACTAAAGTATAATAGCGTCTCTTATTTAATATTATTGTGGTTTAGAGGTGAACAAAGTCTCTATTAAAAGGTTGGAAAGTGAGTGTGCCCATTACAAAATCATTAAAGAGTAAATAATGTTACAAGTACTAAATTAAACAGGAGTTCTATTAGTGTTACTTGCTATCGATGTTGGCAATTCTAATAATGTTATAGGCTTGTTCTCTGGTGATAAGCTTTTGACCCATTGGCGTATTCGTACTGAATGGACGCGCACCTCTGATGAATATTGGGTGTTAATCAAAGAATTCATTCTTCTTAATGAGGTAGATGTTGAAATTATTGATGAAATTATTATTGCTTGCGTGGTTCCACCTTTAATTCCTATTTTAAAGGAGATGAGTAGAACATATTTTTCGTGTGACCCCTTAATTGTTGGCCCTGGGATTAAGACTGGAATAGCGATACTTTATAAAAACCCTGCTGAAGTAGGTGCTGATCGTATTGTCAATTCTGTAGCTGCTTATGAGAAATATGGAGGGCCACTGATCATTGTTGATTTTGGTACTGCGACAACATTTGATGCTGTTTCTAAAAAAGGCGAGTATCTTGGGGGAGCTATTTTCCCTGGTGTTCAATTATCTTTAGAGGCTCTTTTTAAAAATGCTGCTAAACTGCCACGCGTTGAGATGGCAGAGCCTGATCATGTTATAGGAAAGTCGACGGTTGAAAGTATCCATTCAGGGACTATTTATGGGTTCATTAGTATGATTGATGGGATGGTTTTGAAAATACAGGAAGAACTTCGAGGAAAAGCTCGTGTTATTGCAACTGGGGGAATAGTTGATTTAATAGCTTCTAAAGCCAAATCAATAGACACGATCGATCCTTTTTTAACTCTTGAGGGTTTACGCATTATACATCAAAGGAATCAAGGGTAATCCTTATTTATTGCAGCTATTATAGGGAATAACCGTAAGTATTATTTTAGGAGCATTTTAATGGGTATTATTAGAGGTGGTGACGCCGAATATGATAACAGTAAGCCAACTTTAGAGGAACTGACGCCAAGAATTGAAGACGTTATTACTAGTAGCTTAGAAGAAAATTCTACGGTGCTAAAGCTATCTGGTAAATACTATTCTACAGATGAAATCACGTTATTGGCAAGATCTGTTCAAGTTAGCGAGGTTCTAGTTTTAGATTTAGAGGATAATCAAATTGGAGATGAGGCGTTAAAAATCTTGAGCGAATCCAGTCAGTTGTTGAAGCTTGAAGTCTTAAAGCTTGGAGTTAATTTTATAACAGATGAAGGGATAAAGGTGTGGGCCAACTCTTCAACAGTTAGTTTGAAAAATATCAAATCACTTTTTTTGTCAGACAATAAGCTAACCGATAATTCTCTCGTAGATTTTGTTAAATCATCAAACTTTTCGCAATTAGAATCGCTTGATATAGGTTGGATGGAAGCTGGAAATAAAACTGCGGTTGCCATAGGCGAATCTGATAAGCTTCCATGTCTAAAAAAAATTGATCTTGAACGTAGCTATTTAGACGCTGACGGGGTTCAGTCACTGCTCAGTGGCAAAATTGCAGAAAACCTGGAAGAACTTAATCTAGCTGCAAATAAGTTTAGTGACGAGGGGGTGAGAATTATCGCCGAAAATTCCAATTTAAGAAACCTCAAAGTACTCAACCTGTCTCAGAATATGATTGGAGACGAGGGTGCTAAAGCTATTGGAACCTCGAATCAATTAAGTGGGCTGACACACCTTTACATGGGAAGAAACGCTTTTGGTCTGGAAGGGGCGAAGGCAATTCATGAAACAAAAACTTTGACAAACTTAAAAACGCTTGTTCTTCAAGAGGGGGTAGAGACCACGCCAGATTTAGTTAACTATTCTCGACCTGAACTATTACGTCCAGAAGACCCCGAGTTATCGAATCCTGGGGCATGATGTTTTTTACTTAGCAAGTTTAGATGAAAAAGTCATACCTTCTTAATTTTAAGGAACAGCCATTCTCTCTGAACATAAGTCTTTCTCGAAGAATACTTGCTTAGAAGACCTTAAGTGTTTTTAGCTGGGTTAGCTTTTTAGATTCGCGGAGGGCTGCTTTTGCTTCCTCAGATTTTATCCGATTGCCTCCTAAATGTAGATAGGTTAGGTTTGACAAAGTATCCGAATTTGCAATGGCTAGTGCACCCTGATCGCCAATTCTGTTGTCAACTAAATTTAGTGAGGTTAACTGAGTTAACGCAGAAGATGTTGCTAAAGCTTTAGCTCCTCGCTCAGTAATTCCATTTTGTTCTAGGTTGAGTGTTTTTACTTCCGAGAAAAGGTCACAGGATGCGAGAGTTTCTAGCCCTTCATCTCCTAGATTGTTGGATCCTAGATGAAGATAGTCTACCTTAGGTAAAGAGCTTGATGCAGCTATAATTTCTAAGCCCTCGGGTCCCAGATTATTATGAGTGATGATTATCGTATGAACTAAACTTAAAGGTTCAAAGTCGGAGACTAGGTTTGCCAGGTTGATTCCATGGGCTCTTGTAACCTCATCTCTTTTAATAAAAGCATAGGCATCCTGAATCTTAAGAATTTTTTGATCTTTGATGTTTTCAAAAACTGCTTTCTGGTCTGGAGTTAGTTCGCTTGTGGGATCTCCATATTGTTCCCCGTCGTTAACAAGTTCTTCCCAGTTTTTCAACTTTTCAACTTTTTTCATCGTTTCAATCTTTGTTCCTTTGCACAACCGGACTGATTTCCCATTTTACAAGCTTGACTATAAAATTTTATTGCTTTTTTTTGTCTTCCTTCTCTGTAGTTAATTGAGCCTAGGTTAAAACAAGATGGATCCTCACCTGCATCACAGGCCTTTTGATACATTTTTTTTGCTTCTTTCCATTCTGATCTACCCTTCATAAACAAAAGATTTCCTCCATTCGTACATCCTGTCATATAGCCCGCATCACAGGCACTCTTATAAAACTTAAGAGCAGTTTTATTATCTCGGTCAACGATGCGGTATCTTTCTCCCATTCTAAAACAGGCAACAGAGTTCTTATCATTATCACAGGATGATCGCATTTTAGCTGTTTCGGCATCATCACCGGCCCAAGAAAAAGAAATAAAAGTAGCGCAAAACCCAAGCATTAAAAGATTAAAAAAAATATTTTTTTTCACAGCAGAAAGTCCTCCTCGAAAGGTTAAGCACCTTAGACCACTCTTTTTGTATTTCGTGAAGTGCAAGCCAATTGTAACATAATAGAAAATTAACAACCGACTTTAAGGATCTAATGTTTAAATAGGGAGTTTCGTTTGCATCAAGCCCCGAAGTACTTTAATCTTCAATCTTATTGATATATAGATGGCTTTCTCACGTAAACTTTTTATTGTTGATTTTGAATAGAATAAACTAATTGTATGAATATCGTTTTAATAGGTTACCGAGGAACAGGAAAATCTGTGATATCAAAGATGTTGGCAGATATCATTCATTGTCAGCGCTATTGTCTTGATGATGAGATTGCTAAAAAAGCCGGTAAATCTATTTCTGAAATAGTTAAACAACAAGGTTGGGAGAATTTTCGTGAGATTGAGCGTGAGGTGGTTGAAAGAGTTTCATCGGAAGCTCGAAGTTCGATTATTGATTGCGGTGGGGGAGTGATCCTAGATGACCGTAACGTGACGGACCTAAAGCGTAATGGGAAGGTTGCTCTTTTAACGTCAAGTTTTGAGAAAATTATTCATCGCGTAAGCCGGGACTTAATTAGGCCTCCACTTGAAGCAGCACTTAGCTTTGAAGAAGAACAACGGAAAGTTTTAATAGAGCGTGATCCTAAGTACAAAGCAGCCGCAGATTGTATTTTTGATACCTCTCATTTGAAACCCCGCCAAATAGCTATTAAAATTATCGAACATTTCAAAAAGAAAGATTGGATTTAAAGTGATGAGCCCTTTATTTGAAAGCCTTTTAGATAATAGTATGTTTTTACTCCCTCATGAATTGAGCAATGAAAACCCTCTAGAGGGAGGAGAAATGGATAATTATTTGCGTGATGGTGGCAAAACGGAACCTCAATTTAAACTTCAGCTTGATGATAAAGATATTAACCTTGAAGAATTAGAGGACCTTATGAGCTACTCTCGGCTTAAGACCGTGGCAGAATTATGGTTGGATAGAAACGACTTTGGTGACAGAGGAGTAGAACTTTTATCTAACTCAGAAGGTCTGAGTAGTCTTCAAGTCCTTTCTTTAGCTGGGAATAAGCTTACTGACAGTGCACTTAGTTCATTGGCTAGCTCGAAAAACTTAACTCATTTAAAAAGATTATTTATTCATAATAATTTTTTAAGTTCTAAAGGAGTGGATGATTTAGCTCAATCAGAAACAATAGTTTCTCTGGAAATTCTATATCTTAAACAGAACCAGCTTAGAATTGATGGGGCGAGAGCTTTAGCGAATGCGTCAGCCTTCCAAAATCTTAAGGAGTTATATTTAGCGAGGACACAACTGGGGAACGGTGGCTTGGTTCAGTTGTGCAATGGTAGAACATGGTCAAGTCTTGTAACTTTATCTTTAGCTCAAAATGGTTTGGATGATAATTCCGCTCACGCGCTCGCTGAAACTAAATTATTCCCTAAGCTCATTACTCTTGATTTATACAATAATAATATTAGTGATGAAGCAGTTGATGTTATTAGGCGTTCTCCGTACTTAAAGTACTTGCGAGTTTTGCAAGTTAATTGAACCTAGTATTAAATCATGAGTTCTAAAAACCGTATTATCCCGAGTCGAAAAGAAATTCTTCAGCATTTTGATAAAAATGATACTGTCATGGCTCAACTCATTCGTGAATCGGGTCCTATAAAGCTTAAACGCAATCGAAAATATTTTAAAGTATTGTGTAATGCAATTATTGGTCAGCAGATTTCAGTTGCAGCAGCAGATGCTATTACAATTCGATTTAATAAGCTTTTTAATGGGAATTTACCAACATCTAAGGCTGTGATCCAGTTGGCAGATATTGACTTGCAAAAAGTGGGTTTGTCAAAGCAAAAGGTAGCATATTTAAAGGATTTGAGTTTTTATTTTCATGAAAAAATTCTCCTGCCACATCGTTTACATTATATGGATAACGATGAAGTTATTTGTCAACTGACACGAGTTCATGGAATTGGTAGGTGGACTGCTGAAATGTTTTTGATATTTTCGCTTAACCGTCCAGATGTCTTGCCGATTGGAGACTTGGGATTGCAGTTAGCACTAAAGAAGTTGTATCGCATGCGCAAACTACCAACAATCAAACGAATGCAATCTATTGGAAAAAAATGGAATCCACTTGAAACAGTAGGTACCTGGTATGCTTGGCGAGCACAAGATGAAAAAGATGTCAGCTATTGAATATTAATTTATAGGGAGACATATGAATTTTGTTAATGAAGATATAGAAAACTATGCTTACGATCACACGCAGGTTGAAGACGATCTTTTATGGCAACTGGAGCTTGAAACGTATGATCAATTAGAAATTCCACACATGCTTACGGGGCGCATTGAAGGGCGATTGCTTAAGATGCTTGCAGGACTTGTGGAAGCCAGACGAATCGTTGAGGTAGGTACCTTTGGTGGTTATAGTGCTCTTTCGATGGCTGAAACTCTTCCAGAGGATGGCTATCTTATTACCTGTGAAGTCGACCCTATTGCAATTAAGTTTGCAAAAAAATTTTTTGATAAAAGCCCACATGGAAAAAAAATTTTTTTGAAAGAGGGTCTAGCATTGGATACTTTGAAAAATCTTTCTGGTTCTTTTGATATGGCTTTTATCGATGCTGATAAGGAAAATTACTTAAATTATTATGAGACTTTGCTCCCGATTATGAGGCCAGGTGGACTGATTGTGGTTGATAATGTTTTATGGAGCGGACGAGTGTTAAACCCAGAAGAGCCCTCTGATCATGCTATTCATAAGTTTAATCAAAGAGTCATGCTCGATCACCGGGTAGAGAAAGTTATGCTTACGATAAGGGACGGCGTATCACTACTTCGAAAACGTTGATTAAACCTTTGTAAGGTGAAAGGCCAACTCCAGGATATTGGTAAAGACTGCGGGAAGGTTCCATAATAATAGCCCTTACAGCCGGTCCGCCTCCTTTGCCCGCTCACAATACCTTTGAGATGGCTATTAGACATCAAAGACTTCGGATAATCGCGAACACGAGGATATGAATGAATGGAAGTTACAGGGTCTTCAAGGCAACTGATTAAGTAGTTCTATTTTCTTGCTTTTATACTCATCTTCGTCAATTAATTGTTTATCACGAAGCCCCTTTAAAAACTGTAAACGTTTTTTTAATCCCCTTTTATCACTCCTTGTATGTCTTGCGGTTTCTTTTTTTCGTGAACGCTTGTGTGTGGGGGGTTTGGATATTTTTTTTAGTAGTCCTAGCTTGCGACCGCGTTTAGATTTTACTGGTAACTTTAGATTGGATATAATCCAATTTCCCTTCCGATCGTTACCGAACATGCTATGTTCCTTGTGAAAGCGTTGACCTTTTTTAGGCAATAACTCCCAAAGAGAGCCTCTATTATGGGCAAAACTATTGTTTGAAAAATTAGTTCCGTTAATAGTCTCAAACCTCCAATTTATTTTTCCTTCGGCTCGAAAAATGATTCCCGCTGTTTCTCCTTTTGGTGTTTCAACCTCATAATGCAATACTTTGCTAGGTTTTAGTCGATTCAATACTTTAGTGATTATAGGAGTTATCTCAAGCACGTCATTTGGAGAAAAAATATACTTTTTTTTCCCAAGTAAAGTTGTTTCTTTATATCGTAAAGAGAGCAGGTGATTTGCTATTTGTTCTGCTGATATTTTAATGGGGTGTTGAAGGCGTAGTTTCTTTATTTCTTTGTCAAGTGAAAAATGAGAGAGGTATGAAATAGTTAATCGGTCTTTTGTAAGGCGTTTTTCAGGTGTTGAGCAGCTTATAAATAAACAAGAAAAAACTAGAAATAATGTGATTCCTATTCGCCAAAAATAATTATTTTTTTTATGAGTCATTTTCCTTGAGAGCTATTAGAGAGGCACAGGCTTTCTCATTAGTATCAATTTCTCTGTAACTTAAAATTCTTAATTCACTAAAAGCATCTAGCAGTTCGTTGTGCTCTAAAACCCATTCACGCCTAAAACTACTATGTTTTAGATAGTCGACGGTAAATGTTTCATAAAAGATCAATCCTCCTAACCTTAGAGCATTTTTCATTGCTGGAAATATTCGCCTATCAAGAAAGTTAAAACAAAGAATCAGGTCATATGCATTTCTTTCAATTACCCAGCTATCCAGATCTACCAGGCAAGTCTCAATGGCGACTCCTTTTTCATCGGCTAAAGCATGAGCTTTCTTAAGTCCATTAGCTGATACATCTACGGCCAGTGTTTTATAGCCCTTTGCAGCTGCAAAAACAGCATTCCTACCCTCACCTGAAGCAATATCGAGCGCGGAACCGTTTCCAGTAAGGATATCTGCGTTTGTTTTTAGCCATTCGACAGGTTCCTTGCCTGTTATGTATTCGGGGGTTCCGTATTTATTATCCCATTTTGCCTTATCCTTCGTGGACATAGATTAAGCCTTATATTTGGTTAAATATCGTTATATCACTAGGGCCTAAATTTGATCAAGGGAACCGCCTTATTACTTGTATAGGGTTTGCTCTCTATCACCTAAAAACGAGTTGTGGCACATTAAAACTTTTCAGACAAAATGTACCATCTTTTATTGCTAAATGTCTTCTCAAAAGCTTGACATAGAAGGTCAAATTAATTAAGATCCAAGATTCGTTTAATCGTGATTTACTATCCTATCTTAATAAGAAGTTTTTGGAATTCTGTTCGTATAGGAAATAAACCAAGGGAGTTTTTTTAAATGTTCGCAGTTTTAAATACAGGCGGTAAACAGTATAAGGTTTCCCAAGGTGACCTGATTAATATTGAAAAACTAGAAAGTGATGTGGGCGATAAGGTCACTTTAAGTCAGGTATTAATGGTAGGAGAAGGAGAGAATGTTGAGGTAGGGTCTCCGTATATTTCTAATTGTGAGGTTACGGGTGAGGTGGTGGAGCAAGGAAAGAGCGCTAAGGTAATTGTTTTTAAAAAGAGACGCCGAAAAAACTATCGTAGGAAAAACGGACACCGTCAACGTTTCACTCAATTGAAGATCACAGAAATAATCAAGAAATAGGAAACTTTCATGGCTCATAAAAAGGGACAGGGTAGCACCACTAACGGAAGAGATAGTATAGGGAAGCGTTTAGGCGTCAAACGTTATGGGGGGCAGGTTGTGAAGTCTGGCGAAATACTTGTTCGTCAACGTGGCACAACATTTCATCCGGGTGAGAATGTTGGAATAGGTAGCGACTATACTATTTTCTCCAAAGTCCAGGGCTCAGTAAAGTTTGAGAATATGACTCGCAAAAAGCAAAAGATAAGCGTTTATCCTGCTAATTAGTACCTTTCATTATGTTAAATGACTGTTTTTAACAGTTTCTCCTTCCACTGGTATCCCTTAGAAGTAAAGCATCGGCAGTATTGACTTAATTTTCAATCAGGCCGAAGATTCGTTTTCTAATTTTAACAAACTAGATAATTCCATGTTTATTGATGAGGTTACTATCTTAATCCAAGCTGGTGATGGCGGCGATGGGTGCTGTAGCTTTCGGAGGGAAAAGTATGTGCCTTTGGGAGGACCGGACGGAGGAGATGGTGGTAATGGAGGTAACATTATTTTTGAGGCAGATTCCCATCTATCGACTTTGACAGATTTAAAAAATAGCCGTTTATATAAAGCGGGCTGTGGAAGTGCGGGAAAAGGTAAGACCATGACTGGGAAAGAAGGAAAGCATTTAGTTGTCAAAATACCAGCAGGAACATTAATCAAAGATGGGGAAAGCTTAGGCCTTCTAGCTGACCTAACTGAACATAAAGCGCGTTATTTAGCGGCTAGTGGAGGAAAAGGAGGGCGTGGCAATGCACGGTTCAAATCATCAAGAAACAGAGCTCCTAGAAGGTTTGATTTAGGTATAAAAACAGAAGAAAAAAAACTATTTCTTGAATTAAAATTATTGGCTGACGTGGCAGTTATAGGTTTGCCAAATGCAGGCAAGTCCACTTTTATTTCAAAAATATCTCACGCGCGCCCTAAGATAGCGGACTATCCTTTTACCACCTTGATTCCTAACTTAGGAGTTGTTCAATTAGACGATTTTTCTACCTTCGTGGCAGCAGACATCCCCGGTCTTGTGGAGGGAGCTCATCAGGGAAAAGGGCTTGGTATTCGCTTTTTAAAACATACTGAAAGAAGTCGTCTGCTAATCCATCTTTTAGATTTTTCTTTTGATAATCCGCGTGATCCTTTAGACGATTACCAAGTTGTCCAGCATGAACTTGAGTGCTTTAGTGAGAGACTACATCAAAGTCCTCAAATTCTTGTTGCTTCTAAAGTTGATCATCCGGAAGCTCTGGAGAAGTTTCGGGCTTATGAATCGCGTTTAAAGGCGATTAATCCGCGTGTTTATTTTATATCTTCTATGACAGGTGAAGGTGTCCGTAGACTGTTATGGGAGATGAAAGAAGTTCTTGATCGACTAAAAGCTGCAGAACTAAGTTCTTCCTAGGTGGGCTTTTGATAGTTTTTTTGACGAATTCCCATGCAGGAGTTGTGTGTAATGAATTACTTTATCTGACTACAAATTCTTCAAACTTTACTTTTTTGATCCGGCCGGTGCTTTCCATTTTAGATTCAAAACTTTTTTGAAGCCGACGCTGAAGTTTCTCTTTAACGTAAAATATGTCATTGTAGAATTTGTTTTTAAGAAATAGTTCCAAGGTGCTCATCGTCTCTTTTTGATAAACTGGCAACGTTTCTTTTATTAGCTGGGCACTAGGTTTATCAAATGTTTCTATGATTAATTTGAAGCTAAGTACTCGTATGTCGCTTGCATTGAATGCAACTGGCATAATAGTTGAGAGGGTGACTCGGAGTTCTTCTGGATCTATAGCTGGGCCAACGTCACTTTCTATTCCAAGTGATTTTAAAGCTTCTGATGAAGCTAGTTCTTTGGCTAGTTCAGATTCGGTATCTTCTTTTGCACCTAAAACGCCAGTTGGACGACTTTCTTTTTTAGCTGTCTCTCCAGCAGATTCTTTAGCTGTCTCTCCAGTAGATTCTTTGGTAGGCTCTTGAGGTTTTTTTGATAAAGCCTCGCCTTCTTCTTTTGGTTCTGTTACATCAGTTCCTTTTTCAGGATTCGGCACCAATTCATCAGGGACCTCTGTATCTAATTTCCCCATTTCTGTTAGCTCTTCCGGAGCTAAAGTCTTCCAGCCAAAATATAATCCTCCACCCGTTAGTAATAAAGCGGCAACGCAACCGACAGCAATCATTTTTCCTGTTTTAGTTGTCGGGATAGTGAACGGACCTATTTTCTTTTTTGGAGCGCTCTCCTCGTCGTCTTCCTCGTCGTCTTCCTCGTCTTCTTCGTCGCCTTCCTTGTCGTCTTCTTCGTCGTCTTCCTCGTCGCCTTCGTCTTCTTCTTCGTCGTCTTCCTCGTCGCCTTCGTCGTCTTCCTCGTCGTCTTCCTCGTCGTCTTCCTCGTCGCCTTCGTCGTCGCCTTCGTCGTCGTTTTCGTCGTCTTCTTCCTCGTCGTCTTCCTCGTCGCTTAAGTCATCGGTATCTTCGTCGTCGTTATCCGCAGTAGCTGTTTCTGCGTCGGCGTCTTCTGCAGTTGCTTCATCTTTTTCATCATCGAGATCATCCAGGATATCATCGAGGTCGTCTTCTTTAGCGTCAGCAGTAGCTGTTTCTGCATCGGTGTCTTCTGCAGCTGTTTCATCTTTTTCATCATCGAGATCATCCAGGATATCATCGAGGTCGTCTTCCTTAGCGTCAGCAGTAGCTGTTTCTGCATCGGCATCTTCTGCAGCTGCTTCATCTTTTTCATCATCGAGGTCATTCAGGATGTCATCGAGGTCGTCTTCTTTAGCGTCAGCAGTAGCTGTTTCTGCATCGGCGTCTTCTGTAGTTGCTTCATCTTTTTCATCATCAAGGTCATTCAGGATGTCATCGAGGTCGTCTTCTTTAGCGTCAGCAGTAGCTGTTTCTGCATCGGCGTCTTCTGCAGTTGCTTCATCTTTTTC
>Ga0209228_1000635_pt1 | contig 18156 bp, 17 predicted proteins | sample METZYME_3_150m_FD_187547 | JGI IMG/M metagenome (GOLD analysis project Ga0209228, IMG submission 187547) | Marine microbial communities from oxygen minimum zone in mesopelagic equatorial Pacific - METZYME_3_150m (SPAdes) (version 2) | ecosystem: Environmental > Aquatic > Marine > Oceanic...
AGATGTGCCCCACTTCACCCGCACTACCAGAAGCACCTGTGACCATTTCTGAATTCGCGATAATTCCCCCTCCAACACCTGTGCTGATCGTTACGTAGATGAGGTTTTCCGCTCCGAGGTGGTCACCGAATCGAGTTTCTGCAAGGGCGGCAAGGGTAGCGTCGTGTCCGACCCAGACTGGTAAACCCATTGAAGCGCTCAGTCGAGGTTTCATGGTTTTATCGTGCCATCCCGGAAGATTGGGAGGATGATTATAGGTTCCGGTGTCTGGTCGAATTGGACCTGCTGTAGAAACCCCGACCCCAACGATTGTAGAGTCGACTGGTGCCGTAGCTTTTGCGGAATTGAGTAGTCGACTCAATCGGTTGCTGGCATCCTCAATGCCCCGGTCGGGTTCGGTGCTTATCGAACCGCGCCCGGTCATATGACCTTCGGTGTCCACCAGTGCTGCTCTGATGTTTGTTCCTCCGATATCGGCGGCGAGAGCGAATTGAGTGTTTGTTATGGTCATATTCGAGATATTAGCAGTTCGTTTTACCTACACGGTCGCTGGACGCTCCCTATTAAGGCGTTCATCATTTAAGGATGCCTGAAATTACTCATGACATAGATCTTTCATCGGTTCCGCATCGGCCTGGCCAATCTCAGGATTTGGAAGTTAAGCGCCAGCGAGCTTGGAGGCGATTGTCCGAGGAAGAAAAGTTGTGGGTAGCTGATGCTTGGGACTTGACAGGGATGATTCCGTCTGCACCGGCCTTTCGAGAGATGCAGAATGCTTCTGATCGTGTTTTGTATGTGTTGGTCGGCACTGAGGAAAGTCTGACTCCCGATGAGTTGTGTTACCTGATGATCGCAAGGTGGTTTCGAAATATCGATCCAGCAACTGCTCGAGCTAAGATGGCTCAACTTGTGAGTCAGGGTTACGCCCGATATACCGGTATTGGCCGTACCACTGCGACAGAAGTAGGTTTGGTGAAGCTCGAAGAGATGGCAAAGCGACACTACGGTTATGCGGGCGGTGACGATGAGAGGCGTTTGGATCACCGTCGCACGACGCCTAAGAATAGAGTTGTGGATCGAGGAGAATCTGATAGATCGAGTTTCGGTGATCGTAGCGCACCTACTGGTCGTTTCCGGAAGGAAATTTCAAATAATAGTGGGCCCGAGGTTCGCCGAGATGGTTGGAGTCGTTAATTATCGGTAATCTTCCGCGTTGTCGACAGGTGCATACCCAATGGTCTTATTAGCGTGGTCGGTATCCCAAAATCGCCAGGTGTTATCCGACACTCCGTAAAAGATTTCATAATCGAGAGGCTGAGTAAGGCATAGTCTGACCAGTTGCGTTAGATCTCGGTGGCTGAGCCATGTTGCCATTGACCGGATCGATCCCTCGGGACTGTTCTGTGGGTTTACAGTACCGATCCTCAGGCATGCTACCTCTAGACCAAAATGCTCATTGTAATATCGTCCGGTTGCTTCACCGAAAACTTTACTCACGCCATAATCAGAATCAGGCCTAACTGGAACACGATGATCTATTTGCTTGAATTTGCCTGGGATAAGTCCTTGATAGTCGCCAACGCGAATTCGGCTATATGGTTCATCAAGTTCAAAATTTCCAACAGCATGGTTTGAACTCGCAAAAATCACACGCTTAACACTGTTCGCTCGACACGCCTCGTAAACATTGTGGGTAGTTGATATGTTGTTTTTCAAAACATCAGCCCAAGGGGTTTCAACAGGAGCATTTGCTGCAAGGTGTATTACCGCATCGATTCCAACAAATGCTTTTGACATTGATTCGTAATCTGAACCATCACAGATAATAGTAGGAACATCTGGAGCGCGGTCTGATTTCTGAGAATCGAGTCCTGAGAAGTCGAATTGATCGGTCAATGCGCTAATTAATGTGAATCCGATGAGTCCGGATGATCCTGTTACGAGAACTTTCATTATGATCTCCCGGGTTAGCTTTTGTATTGCGTTGATCAGGATGAATGATCTGGTTAGCAATTCTCAGAGCGTTAAAATTGGCGCATTTTCAACTCGCTATTATCCTTTTAATTTGTATTCACCACTATGGGGTGCTTCACTTTTTAAGTGATTTCCTTGTGCGTTTTGCGTTATTACTTTCTGCTTGTTGAACATCAACTCCCTCGAACTCTGCCCAGAGAACTAGCGAAATCTGAAATTGAGCTTTTTACTATGAGAATGTGCACTCAGCAGATTTTGTAAGAGATTTTGCGTTGATCATGGTCGCAGCAGCTGTGGCCTTGATCCTTTTCCGCTTGATTCGGCAACCTCCGATTCTTGGTTATCTGCTCGCGGGCCTGTTAGTAGGTCCTTTCGCGTTACAGGGCAGATTCGTTAAAGATACCGAAACTGTGTCATTGGTTGCTGAAGTGGGATTAGTTGTGCTGCTGTTTTCCATCGGTGTTGAGTTCGGATGGGAACGAATTCGAAAAGTTGGACTACGTGTCGTATTGATAGGCGCAGTTGAAATCACGGGGATGATTTTGCTGGGTTACTTTTTGGGCCTTTCGCTTGGATGGTCTCCTACAACATCGATATACCTCGGAGCCGCTCTAGCTTTCTCTAGTTCAGCAGTCCTTGTACAGATTCTGAGAGAAAATGGGCAATTGATGTCTCTTAGAGGCCAGCTAGTTGTGGGTATATTAGTCGTCGAAGATTTTGTGGCAGTTGTTATCTTGGCAGTATTTTCTGGATACGCGACCCAGGGTGATGAAAGTGCTCTGCAAGTATGGCCAATTGCAATCAAAATGGGTGTGTTTGCTATTGGAGCTCTGGTATTCGGCACTCTGTTTGCTCCCCGCTTGATGGATTTGTTGGATTATCTGAAATCTCGTGAGACCCTTTTGATCGGAAGTCTGGGCATATGTTTTGGTGTGGGACTTTTAGCTAGAGAGATGGGGTTGTCTGCTGGAGCTGGCGCTTTCTTGATTGGAACGGTGCTTGGTGATACTCGACATCGGGATCAAGTTGCTCGACTTATTACTCCTGTTCGTGATGTATTCGCAGCGTTATTTTTTGTTTCTATTGGGATGTTGGTCAATATGGGCGATATACCGCATTTCTTTGGGACTGCTTTGATTGTTACTGGAGTGCTTCTGGTTGGAAAAATCTTTGCAGCCACTATCGGTACGCTTTTGACAGGGCACGATGGCGAAACCGCACTTCAGGTAGGCACATCTATGCCGCAACCCGGGGAGTTTTCATTGGCGATTGCGCGGTCTGGTAGTGAGTCAGCTGCTGTTGGGTCCCAACTATATCCCGTAGTAACTATAAGCACATTATTGTCATCATTTATTTATCCGATTGTATTTAGGTCACATAAACCAATCGGTTTGTTTTTTACGTGGTTGTTGCCAAGGAAAATCAAGGAAGATTTAGCGGCTTTCACATCAACCATTGGAACGGCCAGAGGTGCAATCACTCCGGCAAAATCTGTACCACATGATTTTGTCGGTGATTTGCGTTCGCTTACGGTTAACTTTGGGATTATTGGACTTATCGTGGTTGCTGGGATACTGATTTCAAAGGCTGGAATGGCGTTAGCCGTTGAGCTGGGGATTATGCCAGACCTTGTCGGTGTAGTAATTCTCTCGATAGTTGTAACTCTTGCTGTTCCAGCTGCAGTTATCCTGTGGGGAGTTTTATCAAGAATCGGGACGACACTAGCTCGACGTGTATTTATTCGTTTGAAAGTCTCGGGCAATTTAAATGTGGTTGGTGACGTTATGATTTTCGGTGTTTCGAGTGCTTTCTTACTTGCCGTGGGAATCTGGGTGGTGACACAGTTGCTAGAAGTTATCCCTGTGTCAGATATTACGTCGCCTATCGTAGCGATTGTTATGATTTTCACTGCGGCTCTAACCGCTACCATAGCAATGAGAATCCACTATCAAATGGATAAGACATTTCGCAGAACAGTTTTAGGGGATTCTTCGGTGCATTCAGGTGATAAGGCTGAAGTTGGAGGGACGGAAAGAGATTAGCGATCGCAAAATGTCATGTTCATGTTTATGCGACAAAATCTTCATAGCTTTTGACCCATATACTTTTGCCACACTCAAGTCACTAAGCATCAGATGGATTGCCAAATATGACTCATGTATCGGATGAAATAATTGATCGGTTTAGGAATGTGACATCTGCTACAGCCTATAGCGCTGTATGGAGGCTCGCTCCGCCGGATGGTCAAGAATGGTTTGCTTCGGCCAACTACCAGTTGTGTCTTATGCGCAGTGTTAAAGCTTTCACGCCTGGTAAGAAATTAGTAGGTCGAGCACAAACCCTTCGTTACCTTCCTGCGAGGCCAGATTTATTGGAGGAAACAAGGCGAGGTGCGGATTCTCCTGAATATCGAGCGATGGCTAAGTGCGGTCCTAACGATGTGCTGGTGATAGAGGCCCATACCTTTGATCAGTACTCGTGCACTATGGGTAATATGAAAACACGACAGCTATGGCATAAAAAAGCCGGGGGCCTCGTTACTGACGGGGCCATCCGTGATCTTCAAATGATCACGGATGAGTATGATCTTGCTGTTTTTGCAAAAAATCGTTCACCCGCAGGTAATTTGCCGTTTCTAGAGTCTTTTGAAGAGGGGCGGCTGGTCAATGTTGGCGGAGTATTAGTTATGCCGGGGGATGTCATTGTTGCCGATGATGACGGTGTGGTTGTGGTTCCAGCGACTAGGGCATTAGAAGTGATCGATTGGATTGACGAACAAGAAGAAGCAGAACAATTTGTAATTGGCCTGATTGACGAGGAACAAGTTCCACCAGGTAAGTACTATCCCATTTCAACTGAAACCAAAGAGCGATTCAGAAAATCGAGAGAGTCAGGAAAGTAATAGATTCACGGACTTGTGGTTTTTATAATTTGCCTCCGGCGTTCTGGTTGATGTATGTTCGTTGCATTGGCGTTGATATGGTAAACAGAACATATAAGAAATGACTTTTAATATTGCTTTAGTTGGTTGTGGGGGGATGGGACGCCGGCATGCGCATGGATACATAGAATTGCGTAAGTATTTCGATACCGTATCTATGTCCGCCGTGTGTGATATGCACGAGGATGTAGCCTCTGCGGTGGCGGGTGAAATCGGTGCTGCCACCGGGATTTCGCCTGAAATTTATACGGATTTCGACGATATGTTGTCTAGTTGTGATCTGGATGGTGTAGCGATCGTCACTAGCACCCCTATGCATCATCGGTTTGCGGTGAAGGCCATGGAAGCTGGATTGCATGTAATCACCGAGAAGCCGATGGGCCTGACTCTTAAAGCATGTCGCCAGATGAGGGATGTGTCTATTGGGACAGGAAAGGTCCTAGCTATCGCTGAAAACTATCGGCGCGATCCGATGAACCGTCTTACAAAGGAGTTGATTCGTAATGGAGCAATAGGCGTCCCTTACTTCGCCATGGATATTGGGGTCGGTAGCTCTAACGGTGCCGTTATGCATAGCACTGTCTGGAGAGCTAAAAAAGAACAGGCAGGTGGTATGCCACTTGATGCCGGAGTTCACAATGCTGATATGTTGCTTTATTTGATGGGTCCGGTTGACTCGGTATTTGCTGAGACTTCAATATTTGAGCCTCACCGTACGTTACTTTCAATGAACCAGGTGGCACCCGGCCTTGCGGCGATGTATGACCATCGCAGAGAAGAGGGATATTCGACCGGCGACGAGGTTGAGCAGACGGCAGTCGATACAGCTTTTGGAGTGATCAGGTTCAGATCAGGCGCAATCGGTCAGTTGGTAATGACTGATACATCTCATGGTCAGTCTCTTGGGGTCTCAACTATTTCAGGTAGTAAGGGAACGCTGTACAGACCGCAGAGTCGTTCTGGACAGTCTCCTCGCATCGTAACTGATGATGGCAATGAGGTTACCGGAGATGCTTTACTTGATTTGGTTCCAGAATTTGTTCTGGATAAAACTACTTCGGTCTTATGGGATGGGGTTCGAAGGATCAGCTCATATGATATGAATTTTCGGTTAATCGATTCGAAGATATTGGCTTATGAATACATGGATATGGTTCAAGCCGCTGAATCCGGAGGCCAACCTGAGGTTGGGCCTGAAGAAGGAATGGAAGCTCTAGCACTAGCTTACGCGTTGTTGGAATCGGGTGTTAAGGGCGAGCCTGTTAATGTCAAGGACATTACGGATGGTTCGATATCTTCTTATCAGGATGAAATCGATAATCAGATGGGTATATAGGTCCCGTGCAAAAAACGCGTTTAATCGTAAGAAGCGGAGTTGGCATATTCAGATTTTAGTCGCAATAAATCATTGGCCGGCAAGGTGTTGTTTACAGCGTCAATATTAGCCTCAAGGTGTTTTATATTTGACGTTCCTGAAATTACAGTTGTGATCTCTTTAGGCTCAGCAGCGAATTGATAGCCCTTGTATATTAGTTTTGATGAGTCTCCGCGCGAGAGCCAATCGAGTGCTTTACCTCCTGTTTTTTCTCCCCATTCATTCATACGTTCGCTTAGTTTTTCCGGACGCGTCAGTGTTAATCGGACCGGAGCCATATTCAGCACAGCTGTTGTCGTGGATCCGGCTAGTGGAAGAGCACGCTTGGCTGCCCATTGATTCATAATTCCATATTTGAGCATGACGGAATCCCAAACATCAGGATGCCGTTCCATACATAAAGACATTCCGTAATGTTTTGGGTCAGTGCTCAGCATTTCGGTCACTCCAAGAAGTCGAGTTTTACCTTGCTGTTGAAGTTTTTGTAACACTGGGATGAATATTTCGGATAGTAAGTCGTAGTGCTCGGGTCTGACTCCATGTATTTGGAATATATCGACGTAGTCTGTTTGTAATAATCTAAGACTTTGTTCAATAGAACGTATTGCTGTTTTTGGATCTGTTGTGATTCCATCCGGGCGTCGGTAGGACCATTTAGTTGCAATCAGGTAGGAATCTCTCGTGTGTCCTTTGAGGGCTCGGCTTAGCATACCTTCACTTTCGCCGTAGTCCTCAGCTGTGTCGAATAGGTTAACCCCAAGGTCGATGGCGCGACTGACCAACGCAGCTCGACCGGTATCGTCTAGCCCTGTTTTTTGGCCGAATTGAGATGGCCCCCCGGTACCGTAGCTTAGTAGCGAAACTTTGACGCCCGTTTCACCTATTTCTCTGTAATGCAATGACTATGGGTCTCAGTATTCTAGGATAGCGCGACCCATAATGTTGCCGTTCTCTAATTCGTGGCAAGCCTGATTGATTTCATCAAGTCGGTATCGCTTTGTTACTAATTTATCCAGAGGAAATTTACCTTCTTTGTGGAGGCGTAAATACATGTTGAAATCTTTGTCGGGATAAGTTGCACCTAAGGAACCGCGATACTGGCGCTGGTGAAACATGAAGTGACCTGGCCATACTGTCATCTCTGGACCAGGCATACCTATAAGCACAGCCATGCCACCGATGTTGTCCGCACCTGAACCACCGCTGCGAGTTGCAGGGAGTATCTGTTCATTTGTGACTCGAAGTCCAATGGCGTCAAAAGCGTAATCTGCACCGCCACCAGTAATTTCTATGATTGTTTCTACTGGGTCGACATTTTTTGCATTTACTGTGTGAGTTGCACCAAACTCTTTAGCGAATTTAAGTTTCTCCTCATCAAGGTCTACTGCAATTATTGGGTAGGCTTCCAAGATCGAGGCCATTTGTATTGCGGACATACCAACTCCTCCAACACCGAATATAGCGACTGATTCTTGAGGCCGAACTTTCGCTGTGTGAGTAACAGCTCCGGCACCAGTCAGGACAGCGCAACCTACAATGGATGACAGGTCTTTTGGAGAGTCATCTTCGACTTTGACCACGTATCCACCCCAGACGATGGCATCCTCCCCCCATGTATATGTTGAGGCATCTAGTGGTTGTTCGTTCCAAGTTACTCCTGCAGATGGAGCACGCCATCGACCCTGCGTTGGTTCACGCGGTACCCAAGTAACGATTGCAGCATCACCTTCTTTGACATGGGTTACGTTCGAGCCGATATGCGTTACCACTCCGAAGCCCTCATGACCTAGGAGTGCGGGTGTGGCAGTTTCAGGGTTGTGCATTTGGTGCAACTGCGAATGGCACACCCCACTTGAGTAGAGTTTTACGATAACCTGATCATCCTGCGGATCAGGAATGTTGACCTCATCGATTACTAGCGGTTTGCCGTGACCAGTATGGATGGCGGCTCTACTTTTCATGTTTCATTGATCCTTTTTCCTAATCATCAACGAGTTCAATGTTTTGATGTGCAAAACTTAAAAACTAATTTGTTATCCGGGTATATCTACAAACCTATAGCCAGCATATTGCCATTCTACTCATTCAGCATCCATCCTTCACTATCTCAGTTTGAGCAGTGAACCCACATCAATACTGCAAGAGGTCAGTACTGGGAACATAGTTATATCTGGCGCACCACCAGCGAGTAGCATATCGATTGTGTCTTCTCCTAATTCTTTTCGCAGGCATTCGAGTTGTTCGTCTGAGAATATGGATTCTAAATCAAGAGAAGTTGTGGGAGTCGCAGTGTCGGAGGGTTGTTTGTCCTCTGATAATTTCTCGGATGTTGGTTCAGGGGTTACCTGTAAAGTGGTCGGTTCAGTGGCAGTTGGCTGTGGCTTTGCGGGCAAATTTTCTGGTTCTGAAGGAGTTGCTTTAGGGGCCACTTGCGAAGTTGCTGGTTTGTTTGCTTTGGGTTGGGGGGTTGCTGGTATACCAACTGCTTGGATTAGATCTTCTAGTGCTAACTCACATGCTTCGATAGCCACAGAAATTTCGGCCAGGTCTTTTATTCCCAAAGAGCCATTTGATGCTGATTCCATTATCTGGATCGTTTTTTCTTCGTTTTCTTTTAGTAAGCAACTTATTTGGCTAGCTGATAACCCAGTGCTTTCAAAAGTTGAATCATTTAGGACGTGGCATTCGATAAGAAGTGGGAGATGTTCTGGAATTTTAGATAAGTCAAAAGCATCTCCAGAGTCGTCAACCTGCAAGGCTTCTAACACATCGGTAAGGTTTATTGGTCCGAGCTTATTTGCTGCGCATTCAATGGCATTAATACCACCAAAGTCATTAAACGCAAAGAAAGAGTCAGTTTTTAAAATATTCTCTCTTTCTTGAGTGTTGAGACATAATGCGGATTGTAATAACACGAATACCGAATCTAAGGCTATGTCTGTTGTGGCGATTGTTAAAATGACTTCAATCGGCACTCCGATGGTTTTTTCTTCGATGCAATTCACTGTTGTGTTGCTTAAAGCAACTGAATCAAGTGTTATTTGACCAACTAGTAACTCATTAACCGTTTGTTGGCTGATACATCTTTTTGTCGCGTCAAGCACTTCATCCGACAATGAATTACCTGAAAAACCGGATCTATAGTTGAGATCAATAAGAGATGCAGCTTTCTCTCTGCCGCCAAGACCTGTGGCCAGACAAGAAGCTTCATCTTGGGGCAAGGCTTTAAATAGACTATCTTTTTGTAGGTTTAAAACGATCGGTTGAAATGGAACTACAGTCGGAGATAGTACTGTGGTCGGCGATGGAAAGGCCGGAGTAGTTACGTCAAGTGAGGGCGTTGGCGGTAAAGGTATCTGTGTAGGTGCTGACGGCTCATTTGAGCAACTGGCTGACGCCGCTGTTAAAATCGAGATAACTATGAAAAGTGCTAACTGTTTATCGAACATTGGGAAGCCCGACACCCGTAGATGACCATCATTTTAAGATAATAATACGGGAACTTATAAATCGTGAGTTAATACTTGAAGATATGGAATTTTTCATAACTTACCAACCAATAGCTCTTGGCTCTTTAATCGAGTTTTAGTAGTTCCCGCCTGAGTAAGCTCATAGCACCCATTGCTGCGCGTTTCCTGTCTGGCGTACCCGTACCTGCAGACCGAACGTGACGAGTTCTTTCTCCAAAGGGACCAGAAACCACTATATACGTTTCACCTCTACTTAGATTTTCCGATCGTTGTTTACCTTCTTCTACTCCGTGAACGGCGATTCCATAGGTTGCGTCGGCAGTATGTTTAATCGCACGGGCTAGTGCAATTGCCTTATCCGCCCCGTTAGCGAATGGGGGTGTTTCTCCACCTTGGCGCGCTATTTTGTTTAAGGAATGATTTGAATTCACTATGGTGCTTTGTAAAAACGATGGACCCGCTGCATCACGCACAGCAGTCGCGACCGTGCCTCCGCTTAGGTCCTCGCAGGTTGCAACTGTCGCATTCAGATCAGATAAAAGGTCACCGATTACAGATTCAATTGTTTCTTCATCGACCGCAAAAATATTGTCAGTTAGGAGTTTACGAATTTGATCGTCGACATTGTCGATTAACTTATTTGCTTGTTCAATATCGTCTGCTAAAGCGGCAATTCGCACATCGACTTGTCCAGGATGGGCTAGAACCCCAACAGTTGGATTCTTTGATTCTGCGATCAGGTGCCCTATAAGGTCATCGACAGCGCTTTCACCAAGATCTGCTACTTTCAGGATACGGTAGTGAATCATCTGTTTTAGATTGAATTTTTTTCGAAGGTACGGGATAACCTCATTTTCGACCAGCCATTTCATCTCAAAAGGTACCCCAGGAAGGCTGATTGTTACGCCGCGGTCAGTCTCTACGATGAAAGCTGGTGCTGTTCCATTAGGATTTTTCACCACTATAGCGCCACTTGGAATCTGTGCTTGGCGTTCGTTATTTTTTGTAAGTATGAAGCCACGCTTTTGGAATCTTTCACGAAGTTCTATAAGAGATGCGGGATCTGTTTCTATGCCCCGCCCTGTAACTTTGGCGATTGCCTCACGTGTCAGGTCATCTTGCGTCGGTCCAATTCCGCCCCCGGTGATCACCACGTCAGAACGGTCTAAGGCACGATCAAGGATATCGGTCATTCGATCAAGATTGTCTCCGACGGTTGTTTTGTAGAACAGGTTCACCCCATTTTCAGCGAGTCGTTTTGCGATCCAGGATGCATTAGTGTCGACGATTTGGCCGAGTAGTAGCTCAGAGCCTATTGAAATAATTTCGGCGTTCATGGATAAGTCGCGACCTTGTTCATTTGTATTTGTCATGGTTGCCAGTGCTTGGTTACCACAAAGTAGTTTGGATTTTGCTACGGGTCAACACGTGATTTGGTGTGCAATCTATCAATCTTTTCACCTCAATTGACTTGACTAATAGAGAACATATGTTCGATAATAGAACAATTGTGCTAATTACTGAAGTTAATGTTTAGGAATTGATATGAGTCTGTTGGCACCTGAAATTAGTGGAACTGATTCCTCCTGGGATTCTATGTTAATCCCGCAGGTATCTGCAGACATGGAATTATCACAGAATAGGGATGCTTGGGCTGAGGTTGTTTTGCGTAACGTGAGTGATCATGAATCTACTGAATCAGGCGCTCGGATCATTACTATTGATCTCACTGCGGATGAGAGTTTCGTGGAAATTTCTACACGTTTACGTCTGCTTTTTCTGTTTATTAATCGTGCAGAGTTTTCAAATTCAGCAACGGTAGCCCCGTCTTTTACACAAGATACTTATCCCGCAATGCTTGCACTCGTGAAGGCTTTAGAAAGTGCTGGTATGGGTGAAGATTGGTCTCCAGATGGTGCTCGTTCTATTCGTATAGGGAAAACTAAACATCTTTTTGTCAGTGTTGATATGCCGATTAAAGATCGTAGTCCTTCTCCTGATAAGTTCTTAGAAATTATTCAATCACATCAGATCGATGTTTCTTGGTATGACCAATGTGTGTATCCACGTGCTTCTGCTCCCGGATTAACCACAGTGATGTTTGGTGTTCCAGATAACTCTGACCCTCAATACTCAACTTCTATTTTCAAGAGGGAGCGTTTGAGAAACCTATCTGGTAGGCCTGGTGGTACGCACTTTTTCTCACAACCGCGATGCTCAGTTTCGGCAGCCGTATGATCGATATTTTTGTTCACGTCTCGTTTGGTTATTTGGAGGTCTTTGAATGTCAGTAGTGTTTAATTCTCAATCTGCAGTGGCACTTGGTTATGTAAGATCTGACACATTACCGGAAAACACCCGCTACAAAGACGATGGTTGTGATGCTTCTCTTACATGCTTGGAGTGTCCGCTCCCATTGTGTAAATATGACGATCCTGGTTGGTTACAACGCGAGAACCGTCGGACTCGCGATGATGAGATTTTTCGCTTGAGGTCTCAACAGGTTGCTGTGACTGAAATTTCAAAGCGTTTTGGTATAAGTACTCGAACTGTTCATCGAATTGTTCAACGTGGTGGGGCGACTCCGGTTTCTTCTGATGAAGAAGGCGTAAATCCGATTGTGTCTCTTAGTGAATTAGGTGAGCGTTCTTTATTTCATGAACGTGCTTCGTGGCCCAAAATGTTCACTTACAAGCGATCGGTCTTCTTTGGTAATTAATGAATTGCGTTTTTCAACGTGTACATTTGCTTCGTTGGGTCCAGTTAGGAAAAGCAGGGTTAACTAATGGCAATAAATATTTAAAGAATAAAAGTATTACACGATGGTGAAAAGACCATCTGTATTTGCAGCTAAGATTCAGGTTGAAAGGATTTATTATTCTGCAAGTGGTTCGATTTGAGTTGACCCGCTAACCAGTTCGCCCGTTGCCTGGTAGAGTGCTCGTTCAACGATATTCATAGCGCGATCGGCAACGCGCTCAACATTGTGAGCGACTCGCATTAGGTAAGTTGCCGGCTCAGCATTTTCAGGGTCAGCTTTTACTAGTTCGAGAAGATCACCTTGAACCTTGGCGTAAAGGTCGTCTACTTCGTCATCTTCTTTCTCGAGTTCTACGCTGAGGGTGCGAACAAGATCTGCATCTCGACTAATGAACGCCTCGAGAGATCGTTTTAGCATCCTTACGGCCATATCGCCCATTCTTGGGATGTCGATTAATTCTTTAAGTGGAGGTTGTCCTCCCATTGTTATGCTGATTTTGGCTATTCCTTCAGCGTAATCTCCTATGCGTTCCAATTCTCCCGCGATATGGAGGGAGGCAACAATTCTGCGAAGATCTCCCGCCATAGGAGCCTCACGTCTTATCAACTCGATGCAGGTTCGTTCGATTTCCAATTCTGCCTGATCGATATTGTCATCCTCATCGATAACTTTCTGAGATTTTTCAATATCGCGAGATTTTAGAGCATTGAGTGCGTTGAATATTGCCTGTTCTACCAGCCCACTCATAAGAATGAGCTCTGCTTCTAATTTGCCAAGATCTCTGTCGAAATCTTGACGACCTAATGGAATGATATTTTTCTGTTCGCTCATGATTGGTACAGTTTACGCCTGTGTTAGGACTAACCAATTCGGCCAGTTACATATGCTTCAGTGCGTTCATCTTTAGGATTGCCGAAAACCTGCTCGTTTGTTCCATATTCGATCATTCTCCCTATGCGTTCTTCCCCCGCCATCATGACAGCTGCGTAATCAGAAATACGAGTAGCTTGCTGCATATTATGAGTAACTATGATGATGGTGACTTCATTTGACAGTTCTTGAATAAGTTGTTCGATCGCCTGGGTGGAAATAGGATCAAGTGAAGAGGCGGGTTCGTCCATAAGCACGATTTCTGGATTAACTGCCAAAGCCCTAGCAATACATATTCGTTGCTGTTGTCCTCCTGAAACACTGAGACCACTTTCGTTTAAACGATCTTTTACCTCTTCCCATACTGCGGCTCGTCGGAGCGAGTTCTCGACAACTTCATCGAGATCATCTGTGATCCCGTTGATACGTGGACCGAACGCTACATTTTCATAAATGCTTTTCGGAAACGGATTTGGTCGTTGAAATACCATCCCAATGCGGAAGCGAATTTCTGTAGGGTCAATGTCATTGTCATATATGTTTTGGCCGGCGAAGTTTACTGTGCCTTTTACTTCAGCTGTTGCGATGAGGTCGTTCATTCGATTAAAACATCGCAGCAGTGTACTTTTACCGCAACCGGACGGACCGATTAGAGATACGACACTGTTTTTGGGGACCTGAATAGATACATCACTAATAGCGGTATTGCCGTTATATGCAACGGATAGATTGTGTGATTCGAGAATGGGCTCAGTTGTATCGAACCTTAAAATATTTTCGGCTGAACCTGCTTGCGATAACAGATCGGCTTGATTTGGGGGCATCAATTGCTCCGGTTGTTCAAGTGTATGTACTATCTTAGATATTAGAAGTTGAAAGTTAACAGAAAGAAATAATTAGTAGAAATTTTATAGGTATTATCCCGTTGGATATTACATCGCCTAAATCACTTTCCCATTGCTAAACTTGATTTTCAAAGTAACTTCTTTTTCCAATGCCTATCTCTTTTTCTACTCCTTCTACCCCAATGAATCAGAATGTCTCGAGTACTGTAGACGCATCGTCAATGCTTCCGTCTATCCTCGAGCTGTCTCGTCAAAGTCTTACTGATTCCATCCTTGAAATGGGGGAGAAAAAATTTCGATCTGATCAACTGTGGCGCTCTATTTACCACGATGTATCAAAGAGTTTTGAAGAGATGTCGACGCTCAGTAAGTTATTTAGGAAATCTTTAGGGGGAAAATACTCAATATCATCGTTGACAGAGGTGATGGCGCTTATATCGTCAGATCTCACCACCAGTAAGTCACTGTATCGTCTGTGTGATGGTGAGTTGATTGAAACTGTAATGATGCGATATGAAAGTGACGGGCATCGGCGTAATCGTAAAACGGCGTGTATTTCCACCCAGGCAGGGTGTGCGCTGGGATGTACGTTTTGTGCAACGGGGCAGCAGGGATTTCGACGGAATTTGACCGTGGGCGAAATTGTTGCTCAGGTTATAGAGATGCAGCGTGTTGCTATCGCGGAGGATCAGGCTCAAATAGACGGTGGTCAGCGTACGAAAGGGGAAGTTCAAGGTGTTACAAACGTTGTTTTTATGGGTATGGGCGAACCGCTGGCTAACTATAAAAATACGATATCTGCCATACGTGTATTAAATGACGGTCAAGGATTGAATATTGGGGCAAGGCATATTACGGTCTCGACAGTCGGACTGATACCAGAGATATTGAAACTTGCGGATGAGGATCTTCAGATTAACCTCGCAATATCTCTTCATGCTCCGGATAACGTGACTCGTTCGCAGACGATGCCGGTGAATAAACGATATCCGGTTGAAGAGCTAATTAGTGCATGTCATAAATATGCTGATAAGACAAAGCGGAGAATTTTTTTCGAGTACGTTCTTTTGAAAGAACAGAACGACTCGATTGAGCAGGCTCAGAAACTTGGGCGTTTACTTAACGGGTTGCACTGTCACGTGAATTTAATACCGGTTAATCCGACAACCGAGGGCCCCTTCGAACGCACTGACCTAATTAGCGCTAAATCTTTTCAAGGTGGCCTCAAGCAATACGGAATTCCTTCCACAATACGAATGGAAAAAGGAATTGACATAAATGCTGGATGTGGGCAGCTCCGTGAGAGAGCCATCGACATACTCAACTAGCGAGTTTTCTTCTCACTGTGTAGAATTCCGATTCGTCTGGTACATTTCAGATTATTGTTCGTGATTTGAGGAATTGAGGCGCCTTTTGACTGATCGTGTCTGGCCTGAAGTTTACAAAAAACTTGGCGTAGCACCAATTATTAATGCTCAAAGTTGGGTTACCTCATTAGGTGGTTCCATTATGCGGCCAGAAGTATTGAACGCAATGGATGAAGCCGCAAATGCATTTGTAGATATAAAAAAACTTAACCGCGCAGCGGGAGAAGTTGTAGCTCTTGCATGTGGTGCTGAGCAAGGCTTAGTTACTGCAGGCTGCTCTGCCGCTCAAGTCTTGATGGTTGCCGCGTGTATGACCGGCCAGAGTGAAAGCAATGTTGAACAGTTGCCAGATACTACTGGCATGAAAAATGAGGTGGTACTTTTCAAAGGCCAGCGTAACCGATATGACAAAGCATTCGTCACAGCAGGAGCAAAACTTGTCACTTATGGCTCAGAGCATGAAGGAACAGCTGATGAATTGGAAGCTGCCATCAATGAGAATACAGCTTGCGTAGCGTTTGTGATAATGCCCTTCGCGTTACATGGAGTGGGGCTGGAAGAGACCATACGTGTGGCTCATGAGCGTGGAGTGCCGGTAATTGTCGATGCGGCGGCTGAGTTGCCTCCACGAGCAAACCTTTCAAAATTTCACAAAATGGGCGCTGATATGGTGGCATTTAGCGGCGGTAAAGGGATTGGTGGTCCTCAATCATCCGGTTTGTTGGCTGGTAAGGCTGATTTGGTTGAGGCGGCTGTTATGAACTCTTTGAATCTTGATTCATCCGTTGCCGGAATTGGTCGTCCTATGAAGGTTTCGAAAGAAAATATAGTCGGATTAGTTACCGCTATTCAACTTTTTACCGATTCTGATGAAGCAGCTGAATGGGAAGGATGGCAGCTTAAAGCTCAATATGTCGCAGAGCGTCTACAGGGCATAGACGGCGTACACGTGAAAGTCGAGGATGATCCTGCTGAACGACAGGGACCACAACCCGTTCTGTATTTCGAAAATGATTTCCAGGGTCCAACAATTTTAGAGATAAAAGATCAACTGGAAAATGGGGATCCTGCAATATTTGTCGGAGGTGGTAGTGAACGCGCCGAAATTAACATTGTTATGGTCAATGTCCAAGATGGTGAAGAGATTCTCATCGCTGATCGGATGAACGAGATTCTTCGGAATTCATAGAACCATCAGCCCGTTTAGGAATTAAAATATTCGTTTTCGATTTGGTGTTTGCAGTGCAGGCACATTTGGATTTCAGATCACGGTTGAGGCGTCAATTAAGGCCAGGCTAAAAGGGTTTAGTGCGGAAAGCCTAAACGTCGTACGAGGTGTCCTTGCTTGGATCACAAAACGTATGGGCGCCAATCTCAAATGGATGTGATCGAATAATCTTTAGTGCGACTGCACCGGGAGATCATTGAGAAGTCCGGCATTATGCATCGAATTCCACTCATCTAAGAATGTCTTATTCCATTCGTCAGTGAGGTGGCTTTGCATCATGTCCTTTAAGATTGGCCAGAAGATGATAATTCCGTCAGCTCCGTCCCGAAGTGCGGCATCTGCCGTTTCAACTGATCGAACAAGTGCAGCTGTAATGAAGGGTCTGTCTCCCCAACCATCCAGCATTTCTCTGCAGTCACGTATCAATTTAGTTGGATCTCCTCCAACTTCTTTGTACGGCTCGCAGAACGGTAGAACGTGGGTCACTCCTGCTTCTGCAACGGCTGCTGCTTGGGGTAGCGTAAAAACAGTTGTGCAGAATGTGGGGATCCCCGCTTTTTTCAACTCTGAAAATGCGCCGAGTGCGTAGGTGGTTGCAGGAATTTTCAAGATGATCTGGTCAGACATTTTTGTGAAGACTTCACCTACGTCAAGGAGTTCTTCTGTTGAGTGTCCATCGATTTCTATGACCACGGGTTTATCGGTAATATCCAGATACCGTTTGGTTACTTCAGTAATCTGTCCATATTTTTGTACCATCTGATTAAGTACGACAGTGTTGGTCACGATACCTGCAGCACCACGGTCTATCCACTCAGTAAGATCTTCTGGATCTCCTGCCAGCCAGATAGCTGGTCCTCTGCCTGTCATACGTGCGTTTTCTGCCGTACCGAAGAGGGGCTCGGTCAACTTTGCTGAAGTTCCATTTTTGGTAGACAAATTTTTACTCCGTGTGCAGCTATAACCTTTTGCCATATCCTTGTTCAGATTATGACAATCGATACTGGAAGTGTAACGCCTGAACTCAATAAGATGTTAGTTATCGGTAGGACTTTGTATTAGTCTATCGCTTCTGCAAGTATGTCCGAAAGGAATCGGGCAGATCGTCCGACTCCGTCTTCAACCTGTTGCCGACACGAAACTCCAGTCACAGCGATAGACGCGTCAGATGGTGATGAACGCAGAGCAGGGAATAGTCGATCTTCTCCCATTTTCATTGAGACATCGTAATATTTTTTCTCAAATCCAAACGATCCGGCCATTCCACAGCAACCTGCTTCGAGTAGTTTTGTTGAATAGTTTGGGGGTAAATTCATTGTCTTCAA
>Ga0209228_1000639_pt1 | contig 18090 bp, 16 predicted proteins | sample METZYME_3_150m_FD_187547 | JGI IMG/M metagenome (GOLD analysis project Ga0209228, IMG submission 187547) | Marine microbial communities from oxygen minimum zone in mesopelagic equatorial Pacific - METZYME_3_150m (SPAdes) (version 2) | ecosystem: Environmental > Aquatic > Marine > Oceanic...
CATTTATAAGGCCTTTGAACACAAAGACCACTGGCATATTTTTGATGATGTTATCGTTTCAGACCTTTTAAGGAAGTTGAAACAATCTGGAGTTACCCTAGGAGTTGTTTCTAATTGGGATTCACGTCTTCATGCAATTTTGAAAAGCACAGGCCTTGCGGGTTATTTTGATTTTGTTTTAGCCTCTGCGGAGGTGGGGTCGGCCAAGCCGGATAAAAAGATTTTTCTTGAAGCTATTAGAAGAAGTGGGGTTAGTATCGGGGAAGTTTGTCATATTGGTGATGACATCCGTGCAGATATTGAAGGCGCCAACAATGTTGGAATAGAACCAATACTTATAGACCGGAACCAAAAATACAAAAAAAAAGATTTTGCTATAGTGAATTCGTTTCAAGAATTACTATGAAAGGCATTTTAAAACTTGCTTGGAACTATCGTGGCGAGGTAAGTGCTATCGATTTCCCGGACTTATAAATCGGTCAATTTAATTTTAAAAATTCAAGTAGATAAATTTCTTTTAGAATCTGTCACTTGTCCCGTAACTTCCCAGACATTTTTTAATCTAAAAAGTTCCCAAATTAAATAGGCATAAAACGGAGTGTATTCCAACCAAGGCAGTAAAACAGAGTAATGGGTGATATTTTGATAGTCGAAATAAAAATCAAGATAATATAATCCAATGAATCCGGTTAGAAGTATCAGCGATCTTGAATGGAAAATGCACAAAAAGGGAACGGTCCAACATAGGTACCATGGGTTTTGGACAGGGCTTAAAAGGAATACCAGAACAATAACTAAAAAAATATTTCTTACCCATTCCTGCAAAGAATTTATATCTGGAATTTGTTTGATTATTAAGTAGGTAACAGTCCCTAAGATGACTAAGGCCACAATGCTTTTTGCAAATATCATGCTATTGCTTAAAGATAAAGCTTCTGCAGCCATCCCTGTTTTTAAAATGCTTTTAAGAACATATAGCAGTATTGCAAACAAGCTGTCGTTGCTTTGCCAGTATATACTGTATGTTTTTAACCCCTCAAAAATTCTCCCTTCTATATTGAGAAAAGGTAGATAGAAAACGATAATTACGGTACAAAAAAATATGAAGAGGAGGGCCAAGGTTACTGTGCCTCGTTTGCTATTCTCTTGCGCAAGAAGCCAAAATCTTTGGAGATAAAAAGGGAGAAGAACAGCAGAGTAAAACTTTCCAAGAACGCTCAACGCTAGGAAAAAAATAGATCCCACCATACCCTTTCGTAAAAGAAAATATAAAGATGCACAAAGGCAGGAAATTCCGATTATATCCAGATGAGTTGAATTATAAGTTTCTTTGATCATCAGAGGTGACCAAAAATAAACTAGACTAAAATTCTGGTTCAGGTTCAAGGTTTTTAACGCAAGTATGATAAAAATCATTCCCATTAAATCAAATGCTAAAAAAAATATTCGTAAGGTTAAGATACTATCCGTATTTATTTGTTGCGAAAAGCGAAACACATATTGTGCCAAAGGGGGGTAAATAGTAGGAACGTCAGGGTGGTTAATTCTCTCCATATAACGAAGAGCAGTGTCACTTTCCCATTTCAAATCATTTAGAATCGCTAGCTCATTTTGTTCGTTTTTATCGTAATGTGTGCGAAAATATTCCGGCTTTTGGATTTTTATCGACTTGTACTGGTTAATTTCTTCAGGAGAAAATTTAAAGGGATTAATTCCGCTGGCAAACACCTTGCCATCCCAAAGATAACGATATACGTCATCTTCTTGAATTTGTTGAGAAGGGATAACAGCAAAGCGAAATAATAGTCCAAATGCGATTATTATCCAGAATTTTTCTTTGGTCCAGCTAGATTTAAAAATAGAAAGGCAGGCTAATGTATAAAGAGAAAATAGGGAAAAATAGACCGCAAGGTATTCAAGAATAGGACGCTTAGAGTAGCCCTCGCCCCAGTTAAAATCTTGAGACAGAACTGTTAGGCCTATATAAAAAACCAAACTCAATAGGCCAAGAACTGCCAGATAAAAGTGTGATCGCATGATCTATAAAACTTTGGATTAAGAAGATGAGGTCTTTTTATTAATTATTTCTCAGGTTATTCGTTGCGTTGTAGATATAAAGTTTTCTTTGCATGTAGTTTTTTTACTTGAACAAGATCAAAGATATCTAATATGTCCAAAAAATATCTTTATATCGTCCGATAACATAGCTAAAATATAAGTACTATTCAAAAAAAGAATTTTGCGAGCTTAGACCTAATGAGAAAAAAGACTTACACCGGCTGGGAAACTATGAATTCCGTGCTTGGAAACGCTGTGCCTAAGAACGACTCCAAAGATCCTCAGCAGTCCTTAGCTTGGTACGACTTTCAGTGGAGGCTTACGGTAGGAAAAGACCTGGCATCTGTCACGCAAGTTAAAAAAATTTCGACTAAAAGCTTGTTTGTTACCGTTTCAGATGGTGCTTGGCTTTCGGCTCTGGATTCTTTACGCGAGCAAATTATCAATACCATTAATCAACGCGCAGGATTGGTTTTATTGAATAGGATTGTTTTTCAAGAAAGCTCTTTAGTTGGTCCTACTTTAGAAAAATTTCCCAAAGAGAAAAAGTATTATTCTTTGGAGCAAAATAGAATGCAATCACTAGAATCCAAAGAGCCCGAGACTAAGGGAGAGAGTATGGTGAACATACTCGATCGTATTAGCCGTAAACTAGGGATAGTTTTGTCAGTTTTGCTATTAGTATCTACTTCCAACTGTACCACTATTTCAAAAGACCAAGTTTCTCAGAACATGGATTTGTCTCATTCCTATGCTGTCAAGGTCGTTGAGAAAGCATCCGGGGGGATAAAGAGTCAAAATGCCAAGGACCCTAGGGCCTATTATCATTACTTGATGGCTTTGCGGGCAGTTGAAGGTCATCAATTTGAACAAGCTTCGGAGAACTTTCGTAGGGTAGTTCAGTTTGATCCGGATAATTTTAAATTCTCTCATCAATTAGCAATAAATCTCATTCGGTCAGGAAAAATAGATGATGCTTATAAGTCGCTGAATGAGTCTTTAAGCCATTTCCCAAACAATCCTGAATTGAATATGATGGTTGGAGACATTCTTGCGGTGCGGGGCAAAAATGAACGGGCTTTAAGTCATTACCAAAAAGTTATTGAGGCTAAGTCTGGATTAGCAAGAGCGTATCTTCTTAGCGGTTCCATTTACGAATCTCAAGAGCAATATGAAGACGCAGAAGGTATGTACAGAAATATACTTCAGGTAGAACCAACGAATCCTTTGGGACACCACTATCTCGCAAGAATGCACATCCTTAAGGGTGAATTAAAAGATGCCCAAAAATCTATAAATAAGGTTTTAGAATTGAAGCCTAATTTCATACAGGCTCGAGAATGGCTAGCTTGGACTTTAGAGATGCAGGGAAAGTCAGACGAGGCTAAAAAACAATACAAAATTCTTTTACAGCTAAATCCCCTTAGCGAAAGGAGTCATAAACGTATGGCCTCCATCCAGGATTCTATTTTACCAATGGATATACGCTCGAGAAAGTACCGAGTGGCAGCTAAAGAAATTTTAGGAACTCCAGATGTTCATTCAAAAATAGGGGCTGTTTATTACGAGCAGGGGATTTACTTGAAAGCACTTGATGAGTTTCAGTTGCTTCGAGACAAGGGACAGGAAAAAGAAGTTTTAATGGTGCTTGGGCGCATTTATGAGATTCTTGGACGTTTAGATAAAGCAATTCAAGAAATAAATAGTTTGATGACAATTGAGCCTCAGTCTGCGCATTTGAAGATTTATTTGGCTCGGTTGTATAGTATGAATAAGCGTCCTGAGAAAACAGTTCAATTGATTGAGGAGGCCATTAAAATAGACCAGAATAATGATAGTCTTTATCACTCCTTGGCTATTGCCTATACTTCTATTGACCAGTTAGATAAAGCCACTAATGCAATGGAAAAAGCAATTGCTCTATCTCCCCAAAAAGATTCTTATTATTTTGAGTTAGGAGCTCTTTTAGAGCGAAAAGGAAAATTTGAGTTAGCCATAAAAAATATAAAACGTTCTATTGAACTTAATCCTATGCATTCTAATGCGCACAATTTTTTAGGATATATTTATGCCATACAAGGGAAATCATTGGACCTAGCTTTAGGTCATTTGAACAAAGCTCTCTCCATTCAACCCAAAAATGGTTATTTTCTTGATAGTCTTAGCTGGATTTATTTTAAGAAAGGCGAATCAAAAAAAGCTTTAAAAGAACTTAAAAAGGCTATGGTTTATACTTCACCTGATCCAGTTCTATATAGCCATCTGGGGGATATACATTTTTCGTTAACGAACTATTCAGAGGCTGGCAAGGCATGGGAAACAAGTCTTTTTCTTACCTTAAAAAAAACAGAAGAAAAAACAGATGATATTGATAGTGAGTTGCCAGACCCTAAAGAACTAGAAAAAAAGATCCAAAAAGCACGAAGGTTTCTGAGTAACAATTGATACTGCTAACAATAGTTTAGATCGTGGTTTAACTTAACTGATACAGAATTCTATGCCTATTTTCCTGCGTTGGCATGCTGTAGGGTGTTTGATGGTTTTTCTTGTTTCCTGCCAACATAAGGTTTTGCCTTTGCCAACATTAGCGAAGTCAGAAATACCGTCCTTCTCTTCCTTATTTTCCGATCTTAAAGCTCGCAAATTGTCTATCAAAGATTTAAAAGCACTTGTACGTACAAAAGTTTCAAGGGAGGGGTTTAATCAATCGTTTCGCCAGACATTACTTGTTAAAGAGAATAAGGCAATGCGAGTAGATACTTACAACCTATTTCGTCAAGTTTTAGGTGTTTTAATTTATGATGGCGAAAAAACTTTGATGTATGATCCACGGGAAAATCGTCTCATTTACGGTAAAGAGGTTTTGGAAAATATGCTCCGCGTTTTTGGAACTTATGTAGACTTTGGAGATTATATCAGTTTATTTTTAGGGGGAATACCGGGTCTTTCCCATTTGGAGATGGAAGCCGCAAAATGGAATAGTGACCAAACCGTTGTGCAAATTGAAACGACTAACCAGATTACTGGCGAACGAGTAGATATTGGAATTGACGCCTATACTCAACTACCAAAATCATTAATATTGAGCCAAGGTGGCCAGGAAATTTATAGAGTATATTGGTACGATTATAAAAAAATTGATAAGTTCCAGTTTGCTCATAAGATCGAAATTAAGATTAAATCTAAAAAGCAATCTTTTGTAGTGAGGTATTCAGAGGTGATGATCAATCAAGGTATTCCTCTTAATGCATTTGACTTGGCACCAGAACTAATGAACTGAAGAGTGATTGGTACCATAGCGATATTATGAAACTAAAATTTAAAACCCCCGCCAAGATTAATTTAGGTCTTCATATTCACGGAAAAAGAGAAGATGGGTTCCATGAATTGGAAACAATTTTTCAAATGGTGTGTTTATACGATGACGTGGAGCTAGAACTTTTGCCCTCAGGTATTAATATAGAATGTGATATACCAGGAGTCCCTACAGATCATACCAACCTTGCTTTTAAGGCTGCCTTACTTTTGCAAAAATCTTATCATGTTCAAGGTAAAGGAGTTAGGATTAGATTAAAAAAAAAAATTCCATTCGGTGCCGGGCTCGGTGGCGGTAGTGGTAACGCAGCTGGCGTACTCATGGGACTAAATCGTTTATGGGATTTGAGTATCGAACGAGAAAAGCTCTTGATATTAGCCGCTGAACTGGGCTCTGATGTCCCATTTTTTCTCAAGTCACCTTGCGCTTTGGGTATGGGTCGTGGTGAGCAATTAAAGACTCTTAAACCTTGTTCTAAATTTCAGGTTTTATTAGTTTTTCCTGGATTTCCTATTGCGACTTCTTGGGTTTATCAGAATCTGAGATTGAAGTTGACAAAACGTCCAAATAATATTAGCATCCTGCGGAAAAACCTATCCTTATCGGACATCAAAAGCTTAGGGCGAAACCTATATAATGATTTAGAACCTGTTGTGATTCAAAGGTTTCCCGAAGTCCAAATCGTCAAGGACGAGTTGCTGGCTTGGGGTGCTTTAGGTGTTCTTTTATCTGGGAGTGGGTCTACCGTGTTTGGAATTTTTGATGACCCGGAGAAGGCTCGTGCTGCATATGAAGGTTTGAATGGAGATTGGGAAAGAGTTATTTCGGAAACAATTGAAAGCTTTGCTGAATTTTTTCCGGAGGAAATCCTGAACTACCCCTGACTAATAAAGAATAGGAATGGATAGCCTTGGAGAATTTTTATCAGGAATATGGATTAAGTAACATGGCCTCAGCTTATCCTCAACTTTTCGTTGCCCAAAGTCAACACAACTAAACCAATTAATGAAGGTCGGACGTTGGATTTTAGAAAGAGTCCATAAAGCGAATATTGTACTAATAATTTAGGAAGAGTTCTTAGTCGCACATATATTTTTGGTTGATAAAGCGGTTAAGTTTTTCTCAGACTCGAATACAAATTGGGGCGTCGTCAAGCGGTTAAGACACAGGTTTTTGATGCCTGCATTCGGAGGTTCGAATCCTCCCGCCCCAGCTTTTAATGATAAAAATGTTTTTTAAAATTTTTCAGGTAGGTACCGTATGGAACAGAATCTAAACGGCAGAGCCCTTATTTTTTCAGGAAGGGCTAATCTTTCGCTTGCAGAGGATATTTGCAAATATATGAAGATTGAGTTGGGTCGTACGGTGATCAAAGATTTTTCTGATAAAGAAATTTATGTGCGTATTGAAGAAAATGTTCGAGGTGGTGATGTTTTTGTGATTCAGCCGACGTGCTATCCAGGAAACACAAACTTGATGGAGCTATTAATCATGATTGACGCACTTAAGCGTTCCTCTGCAAGGCGTATAACGGCCGTAATACCTTATTACGGTTATGCCCGTCAAGACCGAAAGAGCGAGCCAAGGGTTCCTATTACTTCCAAATTAGTGGCGGACTTACTAGTGACTGCTGGGACAGACCGTGTGTTGACGGTAGATCTTCATGCAGGTCAAATACAAGGTTTCTTTAATATCCCGGTAGACCACCTTTTTTCAATGAAGGTATTGATTCCTTATCTGCAAAGTTTAGACTTAAAAAATATGGTAGTTATTTCTCCAGATGCTGGTGGGGTAGAACGCGCTAGGGCTTTTGCAAAGCGCCTAGGTGTCAACCTTGCCATTATTGATAAACGAAGAGAAGCTGCAAATGAAGCTAAGGCGATGAACATCATTGGAGATGTTGTTGACAAGGTGTGCTTTGTCGTTGATGATATGATCGACACCGCTGGAACTCTTGTGGAAGGTACAGCTGCTTTGCTGGGAGCGGGGGCTCGTGAGGTACATGCTTGCTGTTCACATGCTGTCTTGTCTGGACCAGCGATAGAGCGTATTTCTAAATCAGAAATTAAGTCTATTGTGACGACTAACACGATTCCAGTTCGTGATTCTATGAGAAACCAGTCAAAAATAAAAATTTTATCCGTAGCGCCTTTGTTAGGTGAAGCTATTTTGCGGATTAACCGAGAAACTTCGGTAAGTTCACTATTCGATTTATAAGGAGTAGATAAAAAATGTCTGAAGTGTTGAGCGGTAAAATAAGAGAAAAAACGGGTAAAGTTGCCACTAAAGAAGTGCGAAGAAATGGAGAAATACCGGCTGTTCTATATGGATTGAAAGATAACCTCTCCTTTTCAGTTCATCCTGATAATCTTAAAGATATTTTAAAAGCTAAGGGGCACAATGCGTTGATTGACCTCAACGTTGATGGCAATAAGCCGCGTAAAGTTATTTTAAAGGAATTTCAAAGTCATCCGCTTAAAGAGCTTTGGGTTCACGTAGACTTTTTAGAAGTTGACGTAGCTAAGACGGTTAAAGTCAGTGTCGATGTGCATTTGACTGGAAAGTCTGCTGGAGAAAAAATGGGGGGCTTAGTGAATCAGGTGCTTAAATCTATTCATGTAGAATGCCTGCCTGCAGATATTCCGCAGTCGATCGACTTGGATGTGACAAGTGTTGAGCTTGGGCAGGTTTTACATGTGTCAGACCTTAACATTTCAGAAAAGGTTAAAGTTTTACACCGGCCTAATGAGGCCATAGTCAGTGTATACCTTGAGAAAATTAAAGAAGAAAAAACTGAGGATGAGGCTGAGGAGGTTGAAACAGAAGCCACAAGCGATGACGAAACTACAAAAGCAGATTCGGATAAGAAGGACGATTCTACCAAGAAAGAGAGCTAACCATATCCAATGTATATTTAATTATTGGGCTAGGTAACCCTGGCCCGCGTTACGAATTAACGCGCCATAACGTTGGTTTTCTTGTGGCCGACAGCTTGGCTATAAAACAGCGGATTGCACTTTCCCAAAGTAAACACAAGGCACTCTATGGAGAAGGAAAAATAAAAGGTTGTCAGGTCATGATTGCCAAACCCATGACCTATATGAATAATAGTGGTCAAGCGGCAAAGTTGATTCTTTCTGCTTATGGGATTTCCCCCAACAATGTTCTTGTGATTCATGATGATATTGATTTACCACTTGGAAAAATTAAAATAAAGATGAGGGGTGGCGATGCCGGTCAGTTGGGAGTTCGGTCAATTACCGAAAAATTTGGGACGGATCAGTACTACCGGATTCGTGTGGGAGTGGGTCGACCAGATGACCCGAAGGATATAGTCGATTATGTGTTGACCCCCTTCACTGAAGCGGAGAATCAGCTCCTGAATGAGGTTGTAGAAGGAGCGGTGCTTAGAGTTGAGGAGACACTGGTTGAAATGAATAAATGTAATAATCAAACGGAGGAAAACGGAGAATGGTAAAGGAGTATAAAGGAGAGTTGATGTTTCTTGTTGTTGCGATGGGAGCCTATGTTTTCATGGCGACCTTGAACATATCGCAAAATTATTCATATTTTGCAGTAGTATTCGGTATTTTCGGTTTGATTGTGGCCTGGAAAATTTATGAAAAGGTTGATGAACAATCAGATGGTAACGAGAAAATGAAGGAAATTGCAGAATCCATTCATGAAGGTGCAATGGTTTTTCTATCACGAGAATACAAAATTCTTGGCTATTTTGTGGCAGGGGTTTTCATTCTTCTCATGATTGTAATTTCATCTCAAAAAGGGTTTTGGGTAGGTTTTTGGACATCCGTATCTTATGCCATTGGTGCTGGTTGTTCCATGCTTGCGGGATTCTTTGGGATGAATGCAGCTACCACTGCAAATGTAAGAACTGCTCAAGCGGCTTCGGATGGCGGCAAGGCTAAGGCACTGAATATTGCCTTTAATGGTGGAGCAGTTATGGGTTTGAGTGTCGCCAGTTTGGGATTAGTGGGGGTTGGCGGGCTTTTCCTTTTATTTGGCAAGAGTGATTCAGTAAGTGTTATTAGTGGATTTGCCATGGGCGCTAGTTCAATTGCTCTTTTTGCTCGTGTTGGTGGTGGCATCTATACGAAAATTGCAGATGTTGGTTCAGACCTTGTAGGTAAGGTTGAAGCAGGAATTCCTGAAGATGATCCAAGAAATCCTGGAGTAATTGCAGATAACGTAGGGGATTGCGTTGGTGACACAGCTGGTCTTGGTGCAGATATCTTTGAATCTTATTGTGGTTCTATGATTGCTGCTATTGCCATTGGTGCTAGCATGTCTGCTATGAAATTTGAGTATATGGCTTTGCCTCTCATTGTTGCCATGGTAGGTCTTATTGCATCGATTATAGGTATTCGTGCAATGGATGCCTTGGAGGATCAGGATCCGTCAGCTGCGTTACGTAATTGTACATTTGTAAGCGCTGGAGCAATGCTATTTGTGGCATTTTTTGTGATCAAAGTTATGGGTTTGTCTTCAGGTGTTTTTATTGCGCTAGCGGTCGGTTGTTTTGCTGGTATTGCGATCGGACTAGTTACTGAATATTACACAGCGGGTTCTCCTGTTGTGAAAATTGCTGAATCAAGTGAAACTGGAGTGGCGACTGTAATGATTACAGGACTTGCTGTTGCAATGGAAAGCTGTGCCATACCGGTAATAATAATAACAATTGCTATATACTTTGGGTCGGTTTTTGCTGGTCTTTATGGAGTTGCTTTGGCTGCCGTTGGGATGCTAGCAACTGTTGGCATTACCATGTCGGTGGATGCATATGGACCGATCGCTGATAATGCAGGTGGCATATCTGAAATGGCCGGTTTGGGTGAGGAGACACGAAAGATAACTGATGGGCTGGATGCAGTTGGGAATACCACTGCTGCTATCGGTAAAGGGTTTGCTATTGGTTCAGCGGCACTAACCGCATTAGCGCTTTTTTCGGCTTTTACTCAAGCTGCTAATATTGAATCTATCGATATCACTCAACACAAGGTTGTTATAGGAGTATTTATAGGTGGTGTCATACCATTTTTTGTTGCAGCGCTTACAATGACATCAGTAGGTAAGGGCGCTATGGATATGGTGAATGAAATTCGCAGGCAGTTTAAAGAAATCCCTGGCCTAATGGAAGGTACAGGGAAACCAGATAGCGCTAAGTGTATTGATATTAGTACCCAGTCGGCCTTAAGAGAGATGGTTATGCCGGGTGTTATCGCTATTGTTATGCCTATATTGATAGGGCTTCTATTAGGAGCAGAGGCTTTAGGTGGTATGCTGATGGGTGCTACTTTAGTAGGCGTGTTGCTTGCATTGTTTATGTCAAACGGAGGTGGTGCATGGGATAATGCTAAAAAACATGTCGAAGCCGGGAATTTGGGCGGTAAAGGGTCAGATGCTTATCACTCAACAGTTGTTGGTGATACAGTTGGTGATCCACTTAAAGATACTTCCGGACCGGCGATGAACATTCTTATTAAGCTGATGTCGATAGTAGCGTTAGTACTGGCACCGATGTTTATCTAAAATTCTTTAGTTTTTTTTAGGGGGTGGGGGACCTTGCGTCCTTTGCCCCCTTTTTTTTACTATGACGCAACCATTACTTAGGTTTGGAGTCCATAACTTTCTGAATGCAAGCCCCCTTCTTTTACCATTGAAGGAACAGGGTGTAGATATGGGTTTTCAATTATTTATGGATTCACCCGCTGCTCTTGCAGACCGATTAAAATCGAACGACTTAGACTTAGCTATGATCCCTTCAGTTGAGTATTTTAAGTTGGCCGATACCTATCGGTTAGTTCCAGATATATGTATTGCTTCACGAGGTGAAGTAGGAACCGTATTGTTTTTAGCAAAAAAACCCATTAACGAAATTAGTTCTATTGCTGTAGATAATCGTTCTCGAACATCGGTGGCTCTTCTTAAAATATTATTTTCGTTTAGTTTGGATGTTTCTATCCACTCTTTTCCTCCAGATCTAGAATCAATGTTGGTTGACCATTCAGGCGCTCTAGTAATAGGGGACCCAGCTTTTAAATTAAATGATCTTGATCCAAGTATAACAGTTTATGATCTTAGCGAGGAGTGGTTTGGACAGACAGGAAAAACTTTTGTCCATGCTGTAATAGCGGTGCGAAAAAAAATTTCCTTAAATTCAATTCAAAAAAAATTCATTCAACAAGCTAAGGTAGAAGGTTGTAAAAGGATTAAAGAAGTTGTTCGAGATTATAAGGGCCTAGCCGGTGTTAATATTGAAATATTAGAAGACTATTTAGAAAAAAAAATCGAATATGACTTCGATGAAGTGGCATTAGACGGTTTGACTCATTTCAATAATTTGTGCTACCAACGAGGAATAATCTCAAAAAAATTTCCTATTAAATTTATTTAAAAATTGACTAAAAATAATGGGTGGTTTAGTTGTTGTCTCTAAAATAAGAGTATTTTTATAAGAATTTAAAAAAGCTCGAACATTTTTCAATACTTTTTTATAAGTTCAATAGCTAATCTTTTTAATCGACCCCAGCCATCTTTAATTATTTCAAAAAAATTTCTCCCTGAATTTTCAATAAAGTCAAGATAGGCTTGAACTTCTTTACTTCTTTGAGGATGATTTTTCCGGATCAATGGTTCAGTTTTAGGGGGCAAAGAGGTTTTTGATAAAGCTATTGTTTTAGATATGGATTCTTCTAAAACACCAGCAGTGGTATTGGGGTTTTTGGCTCCCAACTTTTGAGAAGTTGAAGAGTTTTCTTTGAGTTTGGATCTGAGAGATTTTATCTCATCTCGAAGAAGGTTAATGGTTTTTTTGTTTTCATTGATTGTTTGACCAAAAGGGTTTGTTGTTTTTGTCCGTTCGGTAATTTCCCCAGACAACTTAGTAGGTATTCCCTTGGATTGAATATCAACAGAGTTTTTCCCATCAACGACCTCTTTCTCACTTGACTTAGCAGACGTCTCATTGAGTTTAGTACCAGAAAAGATTTTTTCTTTCACTATCTCTTTCTCTGATTTAATGGGCATTCCGTTTAATTGAATATCAACAGAGTTTTTCCCATCAACGACCTCTTTCTCACTTGACTTAGCAGACGTCTCATTGAGTTTAGTACCAGAAAAGCTTTCTTCTTTCACTATCTCTTTCTCTGATTTAATGGGCATTTCGTTTAATTGAGTATCAAGAGAGCTTGTTGCTTCAATTTTCTTGGGAATTTCTTGAATTGGTATCAAAGGTGTTTTTTCTAGCGTGCTATCAAGAGTATTTTTTGTTTTTGTAGAAGTTAAAAAAAATTTCTTCAAATCTTCGGGTAAGGTAATAAAGAAATCTTCATCATTTTTATTAGTATAAAAGTAAAAACCTATGCCTAATGTAATAATTAGAGTTAGAAATAAAAGCCAACCTTTTCCACGAGGACCTTTTTTGTCTAAACTAGAATCTTTATTAAGGTCTTGTCGTTTATTGGGTTCTGGTGATTTCTCTGCTGCAAGAGGGTCTTTTTTATGCGGGGAAGCATTGAGCTCTGTAGATGAACTTTCAGCGTTTATTTGGGTATTTGACTTGTCTTGATCTTCTTCCATAATTGGCGTTAATCCAGTACTCGCCAAGATATATTTTTAATGAATGATTTTATTGATGGAATACTCCACGATTTCTTCAACACCAATTGTCTTAAGGTTGGGTGCTATCTCGCGTACTAATTTTTCTTCCAGAATCACAGTGAGGTCAACCCATTTTGAGTCAGTCAGCTCAGCAATTGTAGGCTTTTTACCTTCTGGAAGCATTTTCATAACTTCATCAAGTTTGTCTTTGGGTACGTTCATCATAAGTCCTACTTTTCCATTGGCAGCCATTGCACTTTTGAGCATAAGTACAAGCCTTTCAACTTTTTTCTTTTTCCACGGATCGTTGTAAGCCTCTTTGTTCATAACAAATTTCGTATTTGATTCCATTAGGGTTTCAATAATTCTTAGATTATTAGCTCTGAGAGAACTTCCCGTTTCTGTGATCTCGACAATAGCATCTACAAGCTTGGGTGGTTTGACTTCGGTGGCCCCCCAAGAAAATTCAACATCTGCTGTTACCCCATGTTTTTTAAGATAATCAATGGTCATGTTAACAGCTTCAGTGGCTATCCTTTTTCCCTGCAAGTCTTTAACTGACTGAATGGGTGATTCATTAGGAACAGCAAGGACCCATCGAACGGGTCTTGATGAAGTTTTAGAATAAACTAGATCGGCAATTTCGACAACATCAGCGCGGTTTTCTTGAATCCAATCCTTACCTGTTAGTCCCGCATCGAGGACACCGTTTTCTACATATCGTGCGATTTCTTGGGCTCGAATTAACATGCATTCGATTTCATTATCGTCAATTGAAGGGAAGTAGGACCTACTCTTTATTTTTATACTATACCCAGCTTTATCAAACAGATTAACTGTGGCTTCTTCAAGACTTCCTTTTGGAATGCCGAGTTTTAAAATATTTTTACTCATAAATTGCTTTCTTCAACAAATTAGGATCTATTTGAATCTATAGATCGGCTTTATCGATACTTTTAAGATTTTTTATAAACTTTATTAGGATCAAATATTTTTTCATCAACGATTTTTAGCTCACCATTGATTTTTCGAAAAAAACAGCTAACGTAACCCTTATGACAGGCGGCTTTACCTACCTGTTCCACCTTAAGCAAAACGGTGTCGTTATCACAATCTACAAAGACCTCTTTTACGATCTGAACATTGCCGCTTTCTTCCCCTTTCATCCACTGCTTATCTCTAGATCGGCTATAAAACCAAGCTTTTCCTGTTTCTAGTGTTTTATTCCATGCTATTTCATTCATATACGCCAGCATCAGGACTTTACCAGATTCAGCATCTTGTATAATTGCCGGAATGAGCCCCCCCATTTTTTCAAAATCTAATTCCATTGCAAAACCTCTATAGTAAAACCTTGGAATTTAAAATATTATTGATTTTCTGTCAACCTTATAATAGCCTAGTTGTAAAAAAATAAGTTCGCGTTTTAACCTTAAAATGAACAGTTTTCCTTCTTTAAGTTCTTAATTGGCATTAAGTTCTCGGTGGGAGAGGTGTTATTTGCTAAATAAAGGGATCTGTTATGCCATCTATTTCACACTTTCAGATATATAAGCCTGCTGAACCTTGTGGTTTAACTGGAGAAAATTTAAGAGAAACGATGGGAAAGGTGATTTTAGAGCGCCTCTCTTCTAACGGGAGGGAGTTTGACCTTAAAGGGTATTGTGTTGGAAGTAATGGAATGACAATTTTTTCAAAGGACGAACGTTTATCTAATTTGAAGCGGTTAAACCTTGGAGGAAACCGAATTGGAGACGAAGGTGCGAAACTTCTGGCTGAATCGCCAATATTTTCTAAGCTTCAATGGCTGGAATTAGGTGGGAATGATTTGGGTCCGGAAGGTATCCGTGCAGTTTGCCGTTCAACTACGTTGAAGAAACTCAAAACACTGAATGTTTATCGAAATTTAATTAAAAATGAAGGTGCCAGGTTTCTTGCAAAAGAAAATTGTTTGAGCCAATTGGAGGAGTTGGATTTGGCTCAAAATGAAATTGGAGATGATGGGTTAATGGCACTCGCTGTATCTAAGCTTTTTCCAAACTTAGTAGCATTTTATATGGATAATAACTTCGCTTCAGCAGATGCCAAAGAGGATGCCAGAGATTGTCCCAACTTTCGCAAACTCGAGTCACTAAATCTATAATTCTACATACCCTTAATAGTTGTCTTTTGAATCTATGGAATTCCCTGAAGACTTTAAAAATAAGCAGTTTGCTAAAGGATCGTTGCTTATTGCCAATCCCGTTTTGCCGGATCCAAATTTTTCACGAACGGTGATTTTGTTATGTGATCATAATGACCAGGGTTCTTTCGGGTTAGTGATAAATCGTTCGGCTCAATTAAAAGCAACGGATTTGTTTTCGGGTATAAATATTCTTAAATCTTATAATGAAAAGGTCTATATTGGTGGTCCTGTTTCTCAATCGATGGTTTTTTATCTCTATCGCTCATCTGGAGATGTTGTTGATCTCGACAAAGTATGTCCGGGTGTTTACCTTGGGAGTAATTTGGATATTCTTGAATCACTTTATCTTGATATCGAAAATCCGGAAGAAAATATTCGTTTCTATCTCGGTTACTCTGGCTGGTCGAGTGGTCAGTTAGATAGAGAGATGGAACAAAATAGTTGGTTGATCCAGACTGCCAATGAACAATTTATCTTTCTAGATTCGGAAAAAATGATTTGGCCGAATGCGGTCAATTCTTTAGGAGAAAAATATCAGTATCTCACTAAAGCTCCAGTGAATCCTCAATGGAATTAACTGATTAAGGGGCACCTCATTATCTAATACTATTATTCTCCTTTAATTTTTTCATGACCCGATTACATACGCTTCCTCCAACTGAACAGATTTACCGATCTCATGTACCTCCTAAATACGATGGTTACCCTATCGAAAAATATTTTGCAAAGCGATTTTCTTATCAAGATGAAGAAGAATGGTCACGTCAGATTCTTGCAGGTAAAATTATTGTTAATGGCAAGGTAGCTTTACTCGGCCAGAAATTAGGAGTCAGCGACCTTACCGTTACAAATGCGGGTTTCCGAATAGAGCCAGCGGCAGATAGGACTTTAGATGTTATTTACGAGGACAAAGATATTCGTGCATTTAATAAAAGAGCTCCTATTCCGGTACACCCTTGTGGTCGATACTTTCAGAACTCAATGACAGAGATTTTAAAAAATGTGTATCCTAATGAAGTTCCTCGTCCGATTCAAAGGCTTGATGTTACAACAACGGGAGTAATTGTATTTGCCCGAACACAAAAAGCTGCAGCTTTTCTCATGCAAGAATTTAAACAGAATCGAGTTGAGAAAGAATATTTTGCATTGGTAGAAGGTATTCCGCAATCAAAACAGTTTACAATAGACAAAGCAATCGCAAAACTTACAGCATCAAAACGTATTGTGGGTGAAGGGATCCCAGGTTCTCAATCTGCGCGCACGGATGTTGAATGGCTAACATCAATCAATAACCTTTCCTTGCTAAGAGTGGTCCCTCGCTCGGGCCGTACAAATCAGATTAGAGTTCATCTAGCAAGTATTGGTCTCCCTATTTATAATGACTCTGTTTATGGGCATGGGAAAGTTTCAGACCAAGAATATAATTTGCATCATAAGTGCATGAAGTTCCAATGTTTTGATAGAAAAATACAATTAACAGCAGTTAACCCGCCTCACTTTCAACCTTATATGAATAAGGTTGGGGAGAAAAAATGAATAGCCCAAATCCATATATAAATAATAATCAAGATATTCATTCCGTTGAATCATTACGGGGGAAATTGATCGATGGTATGCGTAACCCTTTTTGGCTTGCACCTATGGCAGGAATTACTGATGTTTGTTTTCGTCAATTAATGGATGAACTGGGAGCAGGGGTTTTGGTTTCCGAGTTGGTTTCTGCAAAAGGTCTTCTTTATAATTCAGGAAAAACTCATAAAATGATAGAGGTGCATCCAAAATCTAAATCTTTGATAGGGATTCAGCTTTTTGGTGAATCTGAAGAAGATATAATAAACGCAGCTCATTATGTTAAGGAGGCTGGGGCAGCATTTGTAGATATCAACTTAGGGTGCCCTGTCAAAAAGGTAGTGAAGAAAGGTTGCGGCGCAGCACTAATGCGTGATCCGATCTACCTAGAAAAATTTTTAACAAAAATAAAACGCGGGATAGAGCTTCCTCTTACTGTTAAAATGCGGACAGGATGGAGCCACGATGAACTGACTATTCATGAATGCGTAAAGGCAGCTCATAACTCTGGATGTGAATGGGTTGCAATACATGGACGAACACGTACACAAGGTTATGAAGGCAAGGCTGACTGGGATTTAATAGCAGAAGTCAAGCAAAGTGCACATATCCCTATTATTGGAAATGGTGATATACGCTCAGTACAACAAGCTCAAAGGTTGCTTGATGGTTCTGGAGTAGATGCTGTTATGATCGGTCGAGGAGCGTTGAGAAATCCATGGATCTTTAAAGAGTGTATAGGCATTGATAAAAATGAATTTGATTTGCCTTTTGAAGTTCTGGGTCGCTACCTTGAATTATTAAGAGCTAAATATGACTTGCGTAGCACAATGATCTTTCTCAGAAAGTTTGCTTCATGGCTTGTTTATGGTTATCCAGGTTCAGCAGCCTTCCGAAGTTCTCTTTATCACTTGCTTACAACTGATGAACTTATTCAAAGTGCTCAGATTTTTTTTGAGAGCGTTTCACACTTGCCAAAACCTAAATTTGAATCCTCCGAAAGCTTTATGGCGAGTGGTCACGGTTGATTTAGTTCCATTTGGGTTAATTTATCTGCTAATAAAATGACTAATCAATCTACAGCTCTAGAGTCTAAGCGTCTAAAAGATACAGAATTCACTTTATATGGATGGAATACCTGTATGCAGTTTTTTAAGAGTCGCCCAGACGATCTTTGCCGCTTGTTTTTTTCTAAACAACGTTCTTCTGCATTGGGATCTGTGAAAAAATGGTGTGCTGTTAAAAAACTACCATACAGGGAGTTGGATCTAGATTCTTTGAACAAAGTAGCTTCTGCTACTCATCATGAAGGTATCGTTATGGTGGTCCGCCCAATTATCCCATC
>Ga0209228_1000646_pt1 | contig 17988 bp, 16 predicted proteins | sample METZYME_3_150m_FD_187547 | JGI IMG/M metagenome (GOLD analysis project Ga0209228, IMG submission 187547) | Marine microbial communities from oxygen minimum zone in mesopelagic equatorial Pacific - METZYME_3_150m (SPAdes) (version 2) | ecosystem: Environmental > Aquatic > Marine > Oceanic...
CCAATAACTCGTACCCGTATTTATGGAGAAAATGGTAAAAAAGTTTTACACTTAAATATCCAGGTAAATCGTAATCGTTTTGAGAATCAAATGGAATATGCGTTATCAGCAATGGCAAGCATATGTCAATACGCAGAGAGGCCATTTGACAAATTTGTATTGATTATGGAGCCAAACAGTCGACAAATTGATACAGAAAAATTAGAAGCCAAGGCTAAGTGCACCATTGATTATTTTGTTTTTAAGCGTGTGAAATACAATCGCTGGTCAACAAAATGTATAACAACAGAAAAAATATAGTTTAACCTTGCCATAATTTTAAACCCAAACCGTGTCTAAAATTATTACTGCAGGATAGAAAGTTTGCTTATTGTTGATATATTTTACTGAATCTATTTGTCCAATAAACCTTTTTAAATAAAGCCTAATCTATAAGAATTAAAGGTGAATATGAGTAACACCAGATCAAGAATTATTATTGACGGCAGATGTGTAGAATTATTCACGATGCATTACATTATGATTTTTAATCTGTGTTTATCACAATAGCTTGGTAACCACATGGAATCTATTCGTTTAAAATTACCGCTGGAAAATATAATTAAAATGCCTGTTGAAAAGACTGATAATGCACCTGCAGTATTCTTTCTTCATGGATTTGGGAGCAACATGCAGGATCTTTTTAGCTTAAGCTCTTTTTTCCCCAGCGAATGGTATTGTATTAGTCTGCAGGCCACAATTCCTGTACAATTCAATGGCTGGGCCTGGTGCGAACTTAATTTTGAGAACCTTTCCAGACTGCCAGATCCAGACCAGATAAGAGATCATTCCCGGAAGGTCTTAAACTGTATTGATATGTGCATTAACCAATTAAACCTTGATCAAAAAAGAATAACCATTCTTGGTTTCAGTCAGGGTGCATCCCTTTCTTTGTACTGCGGGTTAACATTACCCAAGCGGTTTCATGCAATCGTAGCGCTCTCAGGCGTTATTACAAAAAAATATTTTTCTGATGAATTTGATCGAAACCATATCAATGATTTGAAGGTATTCATGGGGTTTGGTAAACAGGATCCGATCATTCCAATAACATTGGCTCAGCAGGTAAAACAGGATCTTATTTCACTGGGTTTAAAACCGAACTACAATGAATATGATGCCGAACATACGATATCAAATGACTGCTTAAATGATTTTCTGATTTGGTTAAAGGAATTACCTCATTAAGACGAACCACACACAGGAATATTCCCTACCAACCTATTCTTTATGTAACTCCAAACCCCGCCAAATCACGGGGTTTTTTGTTATTTCGATGGTAGGTAGATTTTGAGATGACTAAACGCATTGCTGTACTATTATTTCTGGTGGGGTGTGCCCCACAGCTTGACTATTTCGGGAATCCAATCGAATTACAGGAAGATGTTATATCCCTGACAAAAATGCGCAAAGATGAATCTGAAAAAGATAAATTTTATTTAACATTTATTGAAATATATGGTGCTAATAGCACTCAGTTGTTAAAGAAGAAAAGGACTTTAGACAGGTATCTTGGTTTAATAATGAAATACTATGGGTATACTGAAAAAGAAATTTTAGAAGAAAAAGACAGCAACATTCTTCAACCCAGATACTACGTTACAGTTAAGTTTTATTAAATATTACTTTAAGAAAACCCCGTCAAGTAGTGGAGTTTTTTGTTTGTGGGATAATAGGTAGATTAAATCTGTAATTTAAAATTAATGAACATATGTTTAGTGAACTGTTAGTTGAAATAGGGGTATCTGCAATATTGCTTCTTTTTGGATACTTGTTTGGGAAATTCCGTGAACGAAGGCTCCATGGAGGGAATAACTTAGATGATTATGAATTTTATCCCTTTGATGTTGATGATAATAAAAATCTCTATTTTGATATAGAAAAGTTTAAGAATGGAGTGAACCATTTACTTCGAAATCGTGATAATTCCGCGGCCTGTCAATTGATCCTGATTGGTGAGCAAAATAATGTTGAAAATAAATTAAAAGGAAAAGATAAGAACCAATACACTAAACTATATTATAAGTATGACGGCAATAAAATCATCGATGACACAACGAAGTTTCTTGAAAATTATAAGCGAATTGTACGGTTAATAGGAGACAGTTTTCCAGATACCGGGATGGAAATTCTACTTCATAACTTGACCAACCCTTCCAAGGCTCTATATCATATAAAAAACAATGTTACAGGTCGGAATATAGAAGCGCCTGCTACAAATTTGGTTCATGATCTTAAGATGCGGGGATTGCAGAACCAGGATAAACTGAATTATGAATTGAATATTGGTTCAAGGAAATTTAAATGTACTACGATTCCAATCTACCGGGATGGGTATGGCTTGGTAGGTGCAATTTGTATCAACGTGGATTATCATTATTTGAATGAAGAAGTAAGGAAAAATCAGGAAAAATTAGATGGTTTTATTAATGCGATCTGTAAAACTGACATGGTGCTGGATGAAAATATTCTCAGCAAGGACGAATATGAAAAAGCCCTGGCAGGCAAGAAGCATTTTCGTGATTTCGAAACGTCTGCCTAACCCGCGTATTAATAGCTATATGTTTAGGTTTATTTTATGAATCTCCATCAGGATGTAATAATAGCAGCGGATCGTATTCATCCCTATATCAGGAAAACACACCTTACAAATTCCCGACCATTTTCTAACCTTGTTAATGCAGATGTATGGTTTAAACTTGAGAGTCTGCAGATCACCGGTTCTTTCAAAGCCCGGGGAGCTGTCAACAAACTCCTTTCCCTAACGAATCAGGAAAGAGAGCAGGGTGTGGTGTCTGCATCCACGGGGAATCATGGAGCTGCTGTAGCTTATGCAGCAGGGGAATTAGATATTGATTGTACTATATACGTTCCAGATGATGCTTCACCAGCAAAACTAGAAAATATGGAGCAATTTGGGGCGAAAATCAAAGTCCATGGTGACGATTGTATAAAAGCTGAATCAAAAGCCAGGGAAGTCTCAATTTCTAGTGGAGAGACCTATGTATCCCCCTATAACGACCCCTTTGTTATGGCGGGCCAGGGAACACTGGGTATAGAAATTGAATCCCAGTGTGATGGATTAGATGTAATTATTATTTCTGTGGGGGGAGGAGGGCTCATTGGAGGAACTGCTGGTTATTTGAAATCGGTTTGGCCTGAGATCCATGTAATTGGCTGTTCACCTGAAAATTCAGCCGTAATGATCCACTCCATGAAAGCTGGTAGGGTATTGGATCTGGAGTCCAGATCAACCTTATCAGATGGAACTGCTGGAGGAGTTGAAGAAAATTCTATTACTTTTCCAATTTGCTCTAATGTAATTGATGAATCGGTTTTAGTAACAGAAAATGAAATAAAAAATGCCATGATTACTTATATGGAAAAGGAGCATCAACTATTGGAAGGAGCCGCTGGGACTGCTGTGGCAGCACTTATCAAAAAGAAAGATAATCTGCATGGAAAACGTGTAGGAGTAATCATCTGCGGCGGCAACATTAGTTTGGATACTGTCCGCGAAATTTTAAATTGATCCTGAATTATGGATCCTTTTTTTCGAACTATAAGTGTATTTCTATTTTTCACAATTGTATTTCCTGAAGAAATAAAATATCATCAGTCACCTTATAAAGATTCTTTTCAATATAAGCATGCTGGAAAGATTGGGGATAATCCATTTCCTACAAATCCCATGAGTGATAGAGCCATTGGATATTTGCTCCAGGGTAAAGCACAAACTGCAATATCCAATTATGGGAACATTATCAACTGGGATGAGCATCCCATGGGCATCTGGAACGGATATTCTTATTTGCCATCAGTAGCATTTTTAGCTGGTGTTCCTGGACATAAATATTCCAGCGAATTCACATGGGAAAATGTAGAATTTATTGTAGGTAGCGATGGGGCTACGTTGTACGGAATCTGGGAATCAGGGGAAGCATATGATGACTGGTTTTTGGAAGGAGACACCAATTTTGTAGGCATTATTTTTCAAGCGGATGAAGATGACGGTATATGGCAGCCAGATAGTATTTCGAGAAAAGTTTCAAAAGACATCTTTGACGGTCCTTTCCAATGGGCGATTGATGATGAAACAAAAAAAATTGCTCTTTCATCGTTCGGTGAATTGGATCCAAATAAATCATCGGCCCGTATTGGCTTTATTTATCCTTGGGCATTGCGACCAAAATTAATTCGCCGTGAAGACCAGTTTGATTTCTATAGTTATGGTGAAGATCTTGAAGAATGGACAGGGGATGATGAGTATATGTATTATGGTTTTAATGTAGCAGAATCCTGGCTTTCAAGAATTCAAAACTCTCCCAACGGCGAGTGGCATGCTTCTACCATGGCTCGGGTCAATACCCATAATACAGAAGTGAAAAATGGGGATATATTTGGGGATACCTATGTAACGGATGCCAATGATACTTATCCTTTGTTAGCGCACAGTGCTTTTTCCGATACCTGGCCAATACGGTATAATGAATTGACCGGGCAGAATGAGTCTTTCTGGCCAGGGTGGTGGTCCCAGGATTACAATATAAACTTACCAGGCTGTTCTCAATCCAGAAAGGATCCGGATTGCTGGGAATATGTAGAAGGTAGGTTTATATCCGATATGGAAGTTTACATGGAGTTTGATGACCGTTGGGCTCACAGGGGCAATATGGTCAATACCAATGACGATTATGAACAGACTGGTTATCCAATGGGGCTTCGTGTTATGGCAGAAGCACATTCCTATGGTGTTTCCTACGCAGAAGATATTTTATTTGTAACAGTGAAAGTTCGCAATGAAAGCGGAGACTGGTGTGCTGAAGATGAGAATGGGGAACCTATATATGATGATTTTGGTAACCAGAAATGTGGCGAAGGAATGATCATGCCTGATGGGACGAAACTAAACCAGGGCAAGGGATTCAATTACCAGGGAACCTCCCTGGGATTCTATTTTGATGCTGATGTGCTGGTAGGAGATATGAACGGCTACAGTTCATCCTACCATACCAATGATGATGATTTCATGAAATACTATTGGGAGATTTTTGAATTGAATAATGAGCGGATGCTGATTTCCATGGCAATGGTAGGTGATTATGATGGGTTCAGTGGTGCAGCTGGGTACGCCATGAGCGGTGAACCATCTCCCGGGACTGATTTTGGTATTGTTGCCACCCAAATGCTGGATTCTCCCAAGGCCACTGATCCGGTTGATTTGGATCAGGACGGAACGATTGATATTTTCCCGGGTGAACCTTTGAAAATGACCGACTGGCACTGGTTTGACTGGTACAGCCGGCCTGGAGTTCCCCAGATGGAAAGCAATACCAGCAGTTGCTATACTGGTGCCGAAGGATGCCCTCAGGCTAGAAATAAAGAAGAAATCATGTATAAGATCATGGCTGGTGATACAACTAATCTAAGTAATAATGAAAAACAATGGCATTTTCATACCCAAAATCCAGGCACAGATCTGGGAGCAGAGTTAAACCCTCATTTTGATTCTTTGGAAGGATTATTAGAAGAAACTGCTTTTCTACGTGACCCTGAAGGGCTGGACTGTTCCATATTTTTAAGTTGCGGACCTTTTGACCTTCCAGTTGGCCGAGAAGTACCCTTTTCCTTCTGTATCATTTTTGGCCAGAATAAAGATGATTTGATCAACAATGCCCGGTTTGCACAGGTAATGTATAATTCCAGATATCAGGGATTTACACCTCCAACTCGACCCACAGTTTATACAGAAACGGATACAGGATCTGTGAGAATATACTGGGATGATGCAGCGGAAACGGCGATAGATGTACTAACCGGGTACTCGGATTTTGAAGGCTACAAGATTTACAAGAGTACCGATGGAGGATCAACCTGGGGTTCGGCACCGGACCGGATCTATGATACGGATGGACTTTTTGTCGGTTGGCGACCCTATAGACAGTTTGATCTATCTGCGGAAGAAGACTCCCTCCATTGTGTTTATTCGAGTGAATATACCTGTGAACGGTCGCTGCGACGGAATCATAGCATCAGTGGTCCAGATCCGTATTTCCCATGGTTCAATCTGGGCGAGGATACCGGGTTGGAAATGGTCCGATTAAATGAGTCAGAATGGAAAGTCGTGGGTGGCGTGACCTATAAATACATGTTTGTTGATCGAAATGTGGTTGATGGCCTCGAGTACACTTACTCAATTGTTGCCTATGATATGGGGGTAGAACCAACCTACGTTACCAACTATATTCCAATAGATAATGGTCAGTTTGAGACAGTAATCGATACAAATTTCTCAAACCCCAATGAATGGGCCAATCCTGAAGGATATGCATCCATTGAAAATTCAAAAGGGACAACAGTTCTGGATCGCAATTTTTCCCAGGTATATCCAGGAATACAGCCTCAGGAAAATTTGGACCATGTAAAAGTGGTACCAAACCCCTATATAGCCCGTTCGCAGTTTAAAGAATCTGAATTCCAACGCCAGATACGTTTTACAAACCTGCCGATTAAATGTACAATCAAGATTTTTACCCTTTCCGGAGAACTGGTATATGAATTGGATCATGATGATGAATTTTCAGGCAATGAATGGTGGGATATGCGGACCGTGAATAACCAGGAGATTGCCCCGGGTCTATATTTGTATCACATACAGCAGACGAGCTCAGGAAACGGTAAAACACCTGAAGAAATAGTAGGTAAATTTGCTGTAATCCGTTAGAAACTATTCTGGGATATATTATTTGAATTCAATTATTTCACTATTCATTTTTCTAAGTGTACTTAGAGCGCAATCATCAACTTGGGATATTATTCAGGATAGTATCTGGACTCCCAAATGTGTTATGTGCCATGATCATGGACTTTATTTTGCTGAACAATCGGGGTTAATTCTTGCCGAAGATGTGGCCTATGAAGAACTCATTAATGTAACTCCTACAAATACTTATGCTGCAGAGGATGGTCTGGAACTGGTAGGAACAGAAGGCATTGCCAGTGTTTATTCCAGTTTTTTGTGGGAAAAGATCAATGCGAACGATTATGAACATTATTATGAAGACCATCCTGAATATGGAAGCCTTATGCCGCTGGGAATGGATTTTCTAACCAACGGAGAACTGGAATTCATTCGCCAATGGATCATTGCTGGAGTCCCGGATACGGGAATTGTAGCCAATGAAAATCTTCTGGAAGACACAACTATTTTTGCGCTACCGGAATTTGAACCGTTGGCCATCCCGGAAAATGGTCTCCAAGTTCATCTGGGCCCCTTTGATGTACCACCCCAGTTCGAAAGGGAATTGTTCTATTTTACGGAGCTGGATACACAGGATATTCTTTATGTAAACCGGATCGAAACAGCCATGGCACCGGGAAGCCACCATTTTATTATTTATACATATGATGATGACCTGACCCTACCTTTGCCAGAGCCAAACATTTATCGAGATCTCAGGCTCCCGGATGGAACCTATGATCCAGGTGTATTATTTTATATGGCATTCCAAAAATTTATTACAGGAACACAAACCCGGTTCTTTGACTACAGTCTTCCGGAAGGTGTAGCCTTAAGGATAAATCCAACTTATGGATTTGATTTCAACTCCCATTATGCCAATTATACCAATGATACCATTTCAGGAGAGATTTATAATAATTACCATTTTGTAGATTCAGCAGAAGTGGATCATATTGGGCATATTCTTCAATTGAACAATAATGATATTCATCTACCGCCGGGTGAAGAAACAACGCTTAACAAAATATTTTGGGTGGAAGAAGAATATGACGGAGTGATCTCTATCTTTCAACTCTGGTCCCATGCACATTTGAATAATATTGAATTCAAAGCCTTCCGCGTGAACCAGAACAATCCAGATTATCGGGAATTAGTATATCTTGCTCTGGACTGGGATCATCCTCCTATCATTGAGTATGATCCGCCCATGGTTTTCTATGAAGGAGATGGCCTTGAACTTGAAGCGACCTTTTACAATGATACAGATGAAGAAATAACTTTTGGTTTATTGAGTACGGATGAAATGATGATCATGTTTGGATTGTATTATGACGGTGAAGCATTGGATATCAATAATAACACTTCATTAACTCCTGAAGATTTTGAAATTCAATCCATATACCCAAATCCGTTTAACCCATTAACTACGATTCAATTCTCGTTAGATCTTTATTCAAATGTTACTTTGAATCTATTTGATATCAGAGGAAAGCTCGTGGAAACATTGGTAGATAAATTGTTACAACCAGGAATACATGAGTTACAATGGAACGGCCAGAATTATGCCAGTGGCGTATACTTTGCAAAACTTATTCAAGGCGGCAGAGTTGATGTTCAAAAACTGATGCTAATTAAATGAAACTTCCAAGTTTCAGTAATGTCAGTGAGGTTAGATTTCTTAATAATGATTCAATGATATTTGAGATATAGGGGTTTTTATGCCAAAGATTACTATCTTACCAGACAATAAAGTATTAGATGCTAATAATGACGATCTGTTACTCGATATAAGTTTAACAAATGATATTGCTCATGCTCACGCTTGCGGTGGTGAAGGGAAATGCACAACCTGCCGCGTATTGGTTCTTGATGGAATAGAACACTGTTCCGAGCCAACGGAAAAAGAACAGATCATTAAGGAAAAGATTCATTCTACAGAAGAATTTCGACTTGCCTGCCAGACTGGAATTCGGGGTGACGTGACTGTTCGCAGGCTTGCCCTGAACGAAGAAGATATAGAATCTGCATCTCAAACCGATATAAAAAATATTGGCCGATTAGGTGAGACGAAAAAAATAGCCATTCTATTCAGTGATATTAGAGCTTTCACATCTTTTTCTGAAAAAATCACACCTTATGATGTGGTATTTATTCTTAATCGGTACTTTGGTAGGATGGTTTCCGTAGTGGAATCATATGGCGGACGTATAGATAATTATATCGGTGATGGGTTGTTGGCATTATTTGGTACCAACAATGAACCAAACCCGGCATTAGCAGCTGTTCAGTCCGCGTTGGATATGTGTGATCAAATGGATGATATGAAACCTTATCTGAAAACCATGTATGGAGAAGCATTTGATATTGGGATTGGCGTTCATTTGGGAGACGCGGTCGTTGGCGATATTGGAGCTGGTATCTCCAGGCGGCTTACTGCAGTAGGGGAAGCTGTGAATTTTGCAAGCAGAGTAGAATCCGCGAATAAACAGTTTAGATCACGGATTCTTATATCTGAGCAAACCCATGAAGAGATAAAGGATGTCATTACCATAAAGGATTTTGTTCGCACAAATCTACCTGGTATTGAAGATCGGGTGACCCTATATGAGATTGAAAGTTTAATTATCCCTGTTGAAAAAGCGGAAAAAGATGAAATCATGGAAGAAGGTATAGTTTGGCGAAAGTTTACAGAAGTTTCCAGTTTTGATGATGAGCAGCAGCAGATTATGAAAGTAAAACGAGATAATATACTGGTTTTTAAACTCAATGATACTTTCCGTGCTGTGAATGACAGGTGTCCCCACGCATTATTGAGTATGAAAGGAAGTAAAATTAATGAAGAGAAAGAGACGATCAGTTGCCGCTGGCACAATAGTGATTTTTGCTATAAAACGGGTGAAATAAAAGCTTGGATTAATGATGGCAAGATGAAGTTTTTTGCTAAAATAGATTCCCAAGCCAAAGAGATTGTAGATATGGAACAGACTCCGATGGATGTTTTCAAAACACGGGTTATCAATAACTATGTCTGGGTAGGAATGGATCCAGATTATTAAAGTATGATAGACCTTCGAAGCGATACAGTAACCCTGCCCACACCTGCGATGATGGATTCTATAATGCATGCAAGATTAGGTGATGATGTATTGGATGAAGATCCAACAATCCACGAATTAGAAAAAAAATCAGCAGAACTTACAGGCAAAGAAGCTGCCCTGTTTGTGCCAAGTGGTACCATGGCAAATCTTACTTCAATCTTGTCTCATTGCGAGCGAGGTGATGAAGTTATTTTAGGTGACCAGGCTCATACATTTCTTTATGAAGCAGGTGGAATATCATCTTTAGGTGGGATTCACTCTCACCAATTAAAGAATCAGGATGATGGTACACTGGCATTGAATGATATTAAAAATGCGATTCGTTTAGATAATGTCCATTTTCCTAAAACACGGCTCATTTGTCTTGAAAATACCCATAACCGTTGTTATGGGTTCCCCTTGACCATTGATTATTTAAATGCTGTTCGTACTATTGCGAATGAACATGAATTATTAGTGCATGTGGATGGAGCAAGACTGTTCAATGCATCAGTAGCATTAGGTATCCCTGTAAAAGAACTCTGTATGCCAGCAGATTCAACCACATTTTGTTTATCAAAAGGACTTTCTGCTCCCGTTGGTTCTCTTGTGTGTGGTGAAGAAGGTTTTATTCACAGAGTGAAACGGCTAAGGAAGGTTTTAGGTGGAGGCATGCGTCAAGCAGGAATCCTTGCAGCAGCAGGTATTGAAGCATTGGATACCATGGTTGAACAATTAGCTTTGGACCATCAGCATGCTAAGACCCTGGCGGATGGGATTTCTAGGATTAATGGGTTGCAATGCGATCCAGAATTTGTTCCAACCAACATTGTATATTTTACACTTGAACGTGATGATATTAATGGAGTAGAACTTGTTTCTTTGATGAAAAAGAAAGGTGTTCAGTTCTTTGAGATTAGCCCCAAAAGATTTCGCTTGGTGACCCATTGTGGTATAGATGCCGCTGGAATTGATGAAACACTAGCTATGTTTTCCCAAGTCATGAATGGATTATCATAATTAGAAAAAGAGACAATATGTATAGTAAAATCCATTTTAACCTTGTTGAATATCCCGTTTTTTATGAAAAAAAATCTGTGCCCACTGCTAATCAATTGGTTTTGGGAAAAAACTTATCTGGATAAAGAAAAATGAGGTTTTATTTTCTTAGTATTGCGATTACCTGTATCGTGGCACAGGAAAATCCAGTTTTTCCCCATGAAATTGTCAGTCTATCTGGAGAATTGATACCAATAGAAAAACTGGCTAGAAATAAAACTGTTTGTATTATCACAGTGAAGTCAGCCCAGTGTCCTGTTTGCCGGGAGCAGTTGGTTCGTGTCAAAAAAAAGCTCCATGAAATTTCTACGTGTAATCTAACCTTTCTTGTGCTGGCTCCTGGAGATCATGGAGATATTCATGCTATGAAAAAGTCTACTGAATTTCCGTTTCCATTCATCTCGAATGATCAGTATGCCATCGCTGAAGAATACGGGTTGGTGCGGGGTGATGATCAATTAATGCCAGCTGTATTTATTTTGAATCCTGATCTATCTATGCGTTGGATCCAGCGTGGTCGAAGCTCGGGTTTTTATAGCGATGAGATCCTTATTGATTACCTGGATTGCGGCAACTGGATTTAATCTGGTCTTACTTCCATTGCTCCATCCACCCTTGGATAAGTAGATTTAACTTTATTAATAGCTACGGAGTTATTATGAATAAAACTACGTCTATTCATGATCGGTTTTGGTGTTTTCAAAAAATTAGGGGAAATTGGGACTGTATCCGCTATAAATACGTACAGCAGCTGAAGCTTTCTGTGAAACTTTCCATTGCTCCGCTGGATAGAAGGGCAGGGTTTGGATTAAAAATCAATTATTAGTATATATCCAGAGATTATTGTATATAGGTCATCCATTATTGAACATGAAATGGCTTCTGATTGCCATGATACTCAATCTGGGCTGTGCTCAAAGCACCGACAGTTTTGATAATAAGAGAGTTAAAATGGTAGAAGATCAGATCAAAGGACGAGGTATTAAGGATCTGTCGGTATTAAAGGCCGTTTCAACCGTAAAAAGAGAATTATTTGTACCGGAGAAATATCGTGACCTTGCCTATTCTGATCGGCCTCTTCCCATTGGCCATAATCAGACCATCAGTCAACCCTATATTGTGGCTTATATGACAGAACAGCTACAAGTTGAGAAACACCAAAAGGTGTTAGAAATTGGTACGGGTTCGGGTTACCAGGCTGCGGTCTTGGCAGAATTAGCAAATCATGTTTTTACCATTGAGATCATCCCCGAACTGGCTGAAGATGCTGAAAAAGTACTGAATAAAACGGGTTATGATAATATTACGATCCGGACAGGAGACGGATACAAAGGCTGGCCTGATCAAGCACCTTTTGATCGGATCATGGTTACCGCTGCACCGGAAGAGATTCCCGAAAAACTGGTTCAACAGCTTGCGAATGATGGCAGAATGATTATACCTGTGGGTGCAAACCTTTTCATGCAGTATTTATGGTTGATCAAAAGGGGTAAGAATGGAAAAATTACAAAAGAAAAAATTCTTCCAGTGCGGTTTGTCCCCATGGTTAAGGAATAAGGTTGTGTTATAGAATGAAAAAGATAATCCTTTTTTTTATTCCATTCCTTTATTTCTCAAAAAACCTGGCCCTTGAAAACAGGTTTAACCCTCCTGCAAGGGAGCTCATGGATGTAGAGATTATTGGGGAAATCATGATTATTCCAGGAAATTTGGATGGATATGATTTTTATGATATCTCAAATCCGACCAACCCAACACTGATCACCAATTATGAAGTCCCCATGGGCAACCGTTCCTTGCCAGGTCTTTGGGTTTCTGCTGCTGACAGTGTTGCCTATTTTACATGCAGGACACGACAGGATGGTTCAGCTATCGTTAATTTTTCTGATCCGTCCAATCCAGAACATATTGGTTCTCTATCGGTCTCCGGAACAAATATTAACAATCCTTCTTTTGAAGGATCGGATATTTACGGAGACATGCTGGCGGTTGCTGCACATGAAGATGGTATTCTGGTATATGATATTTCTGATCCAATCAATCCTGAATTGAATTATTCCAGGTCTTGCGAAAATGCATGGACAGTGGCATTTCTGGATTCTAATCATATCGCAATCGGAAACGGTGAGTTTGGTGTTATTCTTGAAGAGATCAGCTGTATTTCTGATTCTTGTGATGGGAGCTCGTTTTTAACACAAGGTTCAGTAAAGGATTTGGAAGTTCAGGATAGTTTACTTTTTATTGCTGAAGGATCTCACGGAATTTCAGTGTATGAAATCTCAAATATAAATGAACCGGTTTTATTAGATCAATTTGACACTCAGGGGCTCGCCAATAAAATTGCAGTGTTCGATAGCAATAGAATTGCTGTTTCTGACTGGCTGGATGTGAAGATACTGGAATGGACAGGCGAATCACTTGAATTGATTGGGTATAAAAGTACAGGAAAACGGACCATGGCCATTGGAGCGAGGGACAGTGTGATATATTCGGCGGAGTGGCAGCATTTGCAGACATTCTCCTTTGGTGAGATTGAAGAAGCAGATCTGGATATCAGTTCCTGGGATATTTCTTTCCCTGCCCTGGAAATCGGTGAAAGTGATACCTTTGATTTACTAGTTGAAAATAATGGTCAATTTTCTCTAGGAATTTCTCCACCTTTCCTGAACCATAATGATTTTCAATCGATAAATTTTCCAGAATATATTGAACCTGGCGATACAGCTCTTGCACAGATCGTTTACACAAAATCAAATCAAAATGCATCAGGTATGATGCGGATCACATCCAATGATCCAGATGAATCAGAAATCGAAGTTTTGATTGTAGGTAATTATGAAGGTGGAATTGTTGGTCTGGATGCACCGGATTTTACCTTGCCCATCACTGCCAATGGTTCAGGTGATTTCACCTTAAGCGACCATTTAGGCCAAATAGTAGTGATTGCATTTTTTGCCCCAGGATGACCTGTCTGTATTCCGGAGTTATCGGATTTTGAGACATCCATCTGGCAGACCTATCCACAAGACAGTGTTGTTCTTGTAGGGGTCACTTCTGTAAATCAAGGGCAGATTGACCAGTTTGTGGATGAAACAGGCATCACCTATCCCATTCTTCAGGATCAATCAAGCGGAGGCACAGGGCAAGGGGGTTTTGGAGGTGTGATCTATGATGAGTATTACATTCCAAACCAGGGTTCCCCTTACCCCAGGGATTTCATTGTGGATCAAAATGGGGTACTGGTTTATGCAAATAATGAAGTGGATACTCAATATATGCTGTATATCCTGGATGTACTCTTGGTTGGAGAAGATTTAAGTATCGAAAAGAATAATATCGTCCCCACCAGGATGAATCTCTTTCCTGCTTATCCCAATCCGTTCAATCCTTTCACAAATATTCGTTTTAATATCTCAATGCCAGGACCTGTGAGCGTTGGTATTTTTGATAGTAATGGCCATTTTGTTACAGAATTATTGAATAAAACGCTATCACCTGGATACAGGGAACTTCAATGGAAAGCATCCGCAAAAGCGAGTGGTGTTTATTTTGTTAGACTTGAATCAGAGTCTTACAGACAAGTACAGAAAATTATTTTATTAAAATAAATTAGAATTATGGTTAAACAGCTGATCTATTCTGCTCTTTTCTTTACAACGGTATCTGCACAGAATGTATGGTATGATGACAACCTTAAGGGTATTGAAGAGTTAACTTTGGAACTGAATGTTAAAGGACTTGAAGATGCGGTTTGGGAAAAACGGGTTTTAAGTTTTATTGAGCTTCGGTTTTTAGAACATGATATTCAAATGGTTGCAGAGCAGATGCCCAAAATGGTAGTGGATGTTCATATAGTTGATTCAAGGATAGAAAGAGTTTCATCATTTCTGGTCATTTTCAGTATATATAATTACAGTATTTCAGAATCCATGTATTACCGCTCTATGGCCGACACACTCATCACAAAAAAACTCATGACCAGTAAGATATTTTCCCATGAAGTTATGGGACAGACATCTTCACAAAATCTCTACCGGGATATAGAAAAATCCATCAACCAATTGATTTCCATGTATCTGGATCAGTGGTACAGAGACAACCCCATGAGTCAGTTTTAAATTTTTTCGTTTTAACGTCATCCTTTGACAATTTCCTTGACTGATGTAAGTTTTCGGGAAGGGCGGAAAACAAACCTTCAACAACAATGATGTCCGTGATCCGAGGTATAATCATAATTCATCTTGTGAGTTTTTGTCTGGCGACAGAAAGCACAAAGACCGTTTCCTTAAAAACAGGTAATCATTTAGCTGTTCTCAGGTTCGAAGGGTGGGCTATATCTGATCCCCTCACCGAGTTCCTAACAGAAGAATTCAGAAAAACAGTGCGTGATCTGAAGATCTTTCATGTGCAAGATCGCGGGATCACCAACGAAATCAATATATTTTATCCGCGTAAAAAAGACTACTGGGCCTGCTGGAGTGAAGAATGTGCTATAGACCTTGGGAGGCGGTTGGATGTGAACTATGTCATCGCTGGGAATATCCAGAAGAAAGGGGATGATGAATTTTTAATCAAGGGTCGATTATTTTCAGTGGATATGGAAACCACGCTTAATGAATTTGCCATGAACAGCAGTGGTATCACGGATAGTCTGCTGCTGGAAATGAAAAAAATGGCCTACAACGTAAGCGGGCTTCCAGTACCGGATACGTTATCTGTGGGAACAGATACATCACAGGTGGCAATAACTGAAGATATAAAACGGAAAAGGGAATGGATCAAATTGCCGCCAATTCCTAGTAAGATCAAAGCACTCATGATGTCTACAGCACTGCCTGGGAGTGGGCAGATCTGGGCGCAAAAAAAATATCCTGGCTATGGGTTCATGGGGACAGAAGCAACACTGGGACTGGCTGCCTTGATTGCTTACACCCAGTACAATAAGGCCTGGGGAGGTTTTGAAAAAAATTACAATGCATACCAGGATGGGACTGATCCCCACACACTCATCGGACTTCGCCCAAAAGTTGTTCAATATGCTGCTGATACCCGTAGGTATAACGCATTCATGAATAATATACGCAGTGTAGGTGCATCCATATGGATTATAAATATGGTTCATGCATATCTTGTGGCTCCTAATGATGATTTTTTTGATGGGGAATATTTTTTTGATCTAGAGTATAAACCCGATGTTAACCAGGTTCAGCTCAATTTTAATTTTCCATAAGTTTAAGCCCATATTTAGGGTCATTGGTTTAACTACATTTTTATTGGTTTCATGTGAAGAAGCCAAATATGAATTAGATAATCCCTTTGATCCTGAGAACATGGACTTAGACCCTCCGGCACTTTTTTTTCACCCGCCAGAGATTAACGCTACAGTTGGGGCTCCAATTTCGGTTGAACTCTACGGATTAAAACTGGATTCTTCAGCAGCAGCTCATTTAGATGTCAGATATGATTGGGGCAGTGTGACAGTTGATTCCGTCGTCCCCGGCCTTTTTTTCACGGGAGAAAATAATCCAATGGAAGTCACGGTGGATGAACAAGGAGTTCTAGATATTTTCATCTATTACCTTCCGGATATGGAATCGGATCAGAATGAAGGAGGCACCTGGTCCCTGGCTACTGTTTACTTTTCAACACTATCTACGGGTGAGTCAGAATTATTGTATGGACCCAATACCAGGCTTCGTGATGCCAATAATGATTCTGTAAAGATTAAAGATTTTGGAACGGGTTATATCAATGTGGAATAAATCTTTCCTGATCTTATTACCTATCATTTCAGGTTTAATAGCTCAGCAAGATAATAGTTTTAATTTTCAATCGAATGGCGAAAATCAAGACTATGTCAACGTAACATCAGACCCACAGAACCAACCTACAGCAGGTATGACACTGGAAGCATGGGTTAAGCCAACTGAGGATCCAGCAGCCTATGATATGAATGGTATAGTCTCTTATCTTACGCTTCAAGGTGCCACTACTGAATCAGGTTATGCTTTTCTTTATAAAGAAGGAAAATGGCGATTTGTTGTTATTACTGCCAATGATGAAAATGTATTTCCTCAACTTACTTCTTGGCCTGGAATTGAAATTCCATATGATGGAAACACTTGGACCCATATTGCAGGAACCTATGATGGTGCCATAGCAAAAATATTTAAAAATGGTGTGGAAGATGATAGCTACAACACTCCAGGGGGAGCAATAGTCTGGGAAGATATAGACACTGATTTATATATTGGTAAATATTTGGATGGTAATACTTCCTTTAAAGGCTCCATCGATGAAGTACGAATTTGGGAGATGGCAAATACGGGCTCGGAAATACAGGCTTCAATGAATGATGTCCTTGACGGAGATGAATCAGGCTTAATTGGATATTGGAATTTTAATGATAATCAATCCATTTCTGTTGCTAGCCATGTAGATGGTGGAACACCAGGTGTCTTGAACAATGATGGAAATGGTACATGGGATGATGATGTATTTTCTGGGAGTGAGGGTGCTTGTGTAGACTCTGTGATTGCTGCATTACCTTTTTTTCACTCAAATACTTTAGATGATACCATGGGCGATGATTGGAATTTTGAAAATGATAGTTACAATGATAATGTTGACTTTGCATATGAACTTACATTAACAACGCAGAGAAACCTTTATATAGATACTTGTGATACTCTTACAAATTTTGATACAATCTTGGCAATAAAAGATGAATGCGGCAATGATGTATCCATAGCTGAGTCTGATGATGGAACAGAGGATTTTTGTCCCGAAGCAAGTGTTGATCCCCCGCATTACGCAAGTATTATTGATAGTATTAATCTTGAAGCGGGTACCTATTATATCGTTTTAGATGGCTGGAGCGGAGCCTTAGGCGATTATGCTATTGCAGTTGGAACCCTTCCTTCAATTGTATCTTCAGTGATTGCAGAAGATGACAGCTATCTGGAAATCCGGTTTAGTGAAGGGATGTATACTGAAGCAACTGGAAATGGTGCTTTGGAAACTTCTGATTTTGAAATTTCTTTCAATCAAAATGGAGGTACAGCAACCGGT
>Ga0209228_1000653_pt1 | contig 17888 bp, 10 predicted proteins | sample METZYME_3_150m_FD_187547 | JGI IMG/M metagenome (GOLD analysis project Ga0209228, IMG submission 187547) | Marine microbial communities from oxygen minimum zone in mesopelagic equatorial Pacific - METZYME_3_150m (SPAdes) (version 2) | ecosystem: Environmental > Aquatic > Marine > Oceanic...
GAGCAAGCCACATTCATTGGATCCACAATGGATAATGCCTTCACTACCTATAATTATAATATTGTAGGCACCTTTAATCTGAGAAAAGGACAGGCGGACAGACAAATGATGCTGGTGGATATTTCTGGTGCTCGTGAGGCTCTAGATATGGATAATGCAGCATCGGCAATTTTTGGCTTTTCGCATGATTTATATTATGATGATGCAGTTGCTGTTGCGCTTCGAACCAACTATAATAATATTGAAAGTGATAGTTTAGATATTTTTAGTCCCTTCATGTTGGCACTTCGAGATGGTAATCAAATGGGTACAATGGTGGATATGAGTAATGCAATACTAGCAATTATGGGATCCGTATTTTTAGTCATTGTTATGGTGGTGCTTTGGAATATGGGACTAATGAACGGATTGCGCCGTTATGGTGAAGTTGGTCTTCGTTTGGCAATAGGAGAGCCTAAAGGGCATGTATACAGATCATTAATTACAGAAGCAGTAATCATTGGTTTGTTTGGAACAGTAATTGGCACTGGGCTTGGCCTTTCTTTAACCTACTACGTGCAAGAAAACGGTATAGATTACACCAAAGGAATGGAAGCACTATCAAATTCTTCTATGGTAATGCCCAATATTTTCTATACACAAGTAACACCCGATCTTTTATATATAGGGTTTTTCCCAGGCGTATTAGCAACTGTATTTGGGACTATGTTGGCAGGACTGGCTATATATAAACGAGAAATGTCTCAATTATTTAAAGAATTGGAAACATGATAATTAAAATTATTATTCTTATATCATTTAATTTTATCCTAGGACAGCCGAACGAATTAACAGTCCAAGAAATTATTTCTGCAATGGATGATAATCTAAATGCAAAAAGTCGCGTACTTACGAGTAAAATGATTGTACATGGTCGAAGATCCAGCAGAACAATCGAATCAAAAAATTGGGTGGTTGGAATCAATCAGGCTTTTACGGAATATTTATCACCACCACGTGAAGCAGGAACAAAAATGTTAAAATTAGATGATAAACTCTGGACGTATTCTCCCCAAACAGATCGCGTGATCCAGATTTCTGGTCATATGCTAAGACAATCCGTTATGGGGTCTGATATGTCATACAATGATATGATGGAAGACCGCCCTTTGTTAGAATTATATGATGCCATATTAGAAGGATCTATTATCATCGATGGGCGCGATCACTGGATCATGTTATTAAAAGCAAAAGTAAAGGGATTATCATACCCAGAGCGTAGGGCATGGATAGATAAAGAATATTTGCTTCCAATGAAAGAAGAGCTTTATGCAAAAAGCGGCAAACTACTTAAAACTGCAACCATGGATGGCATTAAAAAGACTCAAGGCAGATGGTTTCCTTCGCGATTTTTATATAAAGACGAATTAAAGCGAAACAGCAAAGGAACCGAATGGCATATTGATGATATTCAGTTTGATGTAGATATCCCGGACAAACGTTTTTCTAAATCGAATCTCCGCAAGTAGGTTGTTAAAGGATAATAGATATTATTTTTTCTTAAAATGAATAGCCGAATTTATACGGCAGTAATCGCATTAATTATTGCCGCCCTTTTTTTGTATTACGCCTTAGTGTATCGAGAAAATCTCGAATATTATAACTTATCATCACACGTATCTTATGTAGGAAATGAGGAGTGCTCTTATTGCCATCAAGATATATATAATTCTTACTTACGAACAGGAATGGGGCGATCTTTTTATAAACCAAACGATCAACCAGAGATAGAAAATTTTACTACCGGTAACCATGTATTTGACAATACAAACAATCTACACTATGAAATGAGTAAAGACGAAGAAAGTTATTTTCAATTAGAATACCGTGAAAACGATAGAGGAGAACGCATTCATGAGCTAAAGCGTAAAGTGGATTTTATTGTAGGATCAGGGAATAACAACCGGACATACTTAACCAATGTAAACGGTTATATTAACGAAATGCCCGTAACATGGTATAGCGAAAAGTCTATATGGGATTTAAGCCCAGGATATGAAAATATAAATATGCGCTTTAACCGACCAATCGTTGAGGAATGTATGCATTGTCACAATAGTTATAATTCTTTTGAAAAGTTTTCTGTTAATCGATTTACAGATAAAATTGCTGAAGGAATTAGTTGTGAGCGATGTCATGGGCCGGGACAGCTGCATGTAGAGAAACATAGGAGCCCCAATAACGCATCAAATGAGAGCCATATAGATAGAACAATTGTAAATCCAGCACATTTATCTGCGGATTTACAGATGGATGTTTGTCGACAGTGTCATTTACAAGGAGAAATCAGCGTATTTAAATCAGGAAAGAGCAGTACGGATTTTCGTCCTGGTATGCAATTAAGTTCAGTGAAAACAGTGTTTATTGAAGACCAGCTTCCTAAAGGGGATTTTCGCATAGCAAGTCATGGTGGTCGACTTAGTTTGAGCGCATGTTTTGTGGAAAGCCAAGGAGCAATGACATGCACCACTTGTCACAACCCCCACGAACCTGTACAAGATAGGTCGCGTGATTATTTTAATAATCAGTGTTTGAACTGTCATCATCCACAAAGATTAAGCAAGCTTGATAGTCATAACATAAAAGGAGACTGCGTTCGTTGTCACATGAAGCAAGGAGCCACAGAAGATATCTTACATGTAAATTTTACAGATCATTGGATACGCAAAAATATTGAGGTGTTGACTAAAAATGAAAACAGGATGTTGCGCAAACGAGAAAAGATAGTAAAACTAATTGATTTTTTTGATGAAGAAGATGATGCAAGCGATATTCGCAAGGGGATTGCGTATGTGCATTTTTATGAAAACAGACATAGCGATCCATCTTATCTTATTACAGCCGGTGTATTGTTGAAAAAAGGTTTAGAGCGCTTGCCGAATCATATAGAAGGCAATTATAATCTAGGAAGAGCATACCAGCTACAAGGAAAAAAGATGAAGTCAATTGTTTTATATAAAAAAGCAATACAATTAGACTCCAAGCATATGTGGTCTTTGTATCAGCTAGGGAAGCATTATCTTTATGATGACACACAACAATCACTATCATACTTTTTAAGAGCAATTAATTTAAATATGGATAATGCAAAGGTTTGGAAAGAATACGGAGATGCATTATTATTAACCGAAAATATTAAAGAAGCAAAAAGGGCGTATAGAAGAGCCATAAAGATAGATCCATATTTTGCGACTGCTTATAACAAGATAGGGGAGCTTGAATTATATAAAAATAGTGATTTGCAATCTGCTACAATGAATTTTTTGAAAGCAATACAATATAACCCGGATCATGTATTTGCTATGCACAATATGGCAAATATTGCTATAATTGAAAAAGATTTTGATATGGCAGAAAATTATAGCAAGAGAGTTATTGCTTATGACCCTAGTTTTAGCGCCTCGTATGGTACGTTGGCAACCATTAGTCTGGAACGAGGAAAGAATGACGAGGCAAAAGCGTTTCTGCACAAGCTAATTTCATTAGAGCCGAATAACCAGCAGGCGGCGTCTATGCTTAAAGGGTTAAACTATTAATACTACTACACAATTACAGATTAATGAAATGCATTGCTCTGCATGCGTGAGCAAGGTTGAACAGGCTCTTTCAGCTGTAGATGGTGTACTTATGGTTGCCATAGATCTTTCATCAAAAAGCGCTACTATTACAGGAGGCGCACAGCCAAATGCATTAATCAAAGCGGTGAAAGATGCGGGATATGAATCCCACATCACTGAAGGCCAAATGGAAACAGCAGGAAAACAAAAGAAAGATTCAATTTCTCAAATACAGCAGTTATTCCCATTATTCCTGATATTTTTTTATATCACGGTGTTTTCTTTGATTATTAATAGATCGAATTTCCAATTAGATGATTTTATGTATGATTTCATGGGCCTTTTTTATATCGTGTTTAGTTTTTTCAAATTTTTGGATTATAAGAATTTTCCAGCCTCTTTTTCTATGTATGACCCCATTGCAAAGAAATTGCCATTGTATGGATGGATATATCCAATTATTGAAACATTATTGGGACTATCTTTTCTTCTAAGATATCAATTATTGATATCTCTGGTTGCCACAATAATTTTTCTTGGTGTCACCACAATCGGGGTAACACGATCATTAATGGATAAATCAGAGATTCAATGCGCATGTTTAGGAACGGCATTGAAGCTTCCGATGACAAAAGCCACCTTTATAGAAAATTTAATTATGATTTTAATGGCCGCTTGGATGCTTTTACACAGTGATTTTTACACCATTTATTAATAATTAAGCGGTTTTAATTAATTTATATAATATTGATAATTACTTGACAGATTGTTTAAAACCTGCTAATATCACCGTTACTGTGTAAATAGTTGACAGTAAAAGTCTAACTTTTTAGAGGGTTTACTAAAATTTAATTAATAATTGGAGACATGAGATATGTATAAACGTTTCTTAAAAATATTTGGAATCATGGCAATTTTTTCTATGGTTTTAACGGCAGGTCAAACCGGGAAAGTCACAGGAAAAGTTCTAGATAAGGAGACAGGCAATCCACTTCCAGGAGTAAATGTTCTTTTAGAAGGAACATCAATGGGGGCGGCAACAGACGCCAACGGAGAATTCTATGTAATGGAAGTTCCTCCAGGTCTTTATAATGTCCAGTTCTCTTTCATAGGGTATACTTCTTTAAATATATCTAACGTTCGTTCCACCGTTGATTTGACAACCAATATGGGGACTGTTAATTTGGAGCCTGAGGTAATTGAAGGAGAAGCAGTATCAGTAACTGCCGAAAAGCCCCTTATTGAAGTTAATGCAACGAATGAAGTGCGCGTTGTTCGTTCCGAAGATATTAAAAATTTACCACTACGCGGTGTTACAAATGTAGTAGCTCTACAAACCAGCGTAGTTGATGATGAAGGGTCTCTTCATATCCGCGGTGGGCGTTCTGAGGAAGTTGCTTACTATACGGACGGTGTTACCACCACAGATCCATACTCATTAACAAAAAGAGGATCAATCCCAAATATTAGTATTGAAGAAGTATCAGTTCAGGCTGGTGGATTTGGTGCAGAATATGGTAGCGCTGGATCAGGAATTGTGAATACAACCACTAAAACAGGTGGAAATAAACTTTCAGTTACTAGTGAATTAATTTCAGATATAGGCGATACCGCACCTAGTGAAGACAGGCATAAACTATATTCTTATGGTTATAAGTTAGCCTCATTTGGTCTTGGCGGGCCGATCCCTGTAATGGATTTCATTAAGTTTTATGGTGCAGTAGAAACTATTAATGAAGATGACAGCCCAGCGGGCGGTTCTTTTCCTATAATAGATAGAAGCAAGCTTAACCCTGCAAATGGTCTTCCAAATAATGGCGAAGCGTTTGTTGATGATAATGGAAACACTATATGGGATGCGGGTGAATCCTATACAGATTCAGATGGGAGCGGATCTTATACAGCGCCAAACTATCTTCTCCTTGGCGATGATGACATAAAATTTGTATATGGCCCTAGAGCCGATAATTGGTATGAACGTTTAAATGCAAACTGGAATGTATTAATTGACCTAGAGGCGCTAATCCCGTTTGCGTGGCGGATAAAGGTTGGTGGTGCATTGTTTAATAACCATAGTTCAAATTATTCGCACTCTAGATCTTTATTCACTTATTATAATGATGCAAGCACAATGGATGGGGCAGGCACAACTGGAAGCTTAAAGCATAGATATAGCCAATCAGAGAGCGATATGTCCACTTTTTACACTAGACTTTCTGGTAATATTCCAGGTTTTGATAAAATGTTTTTTAATGTACAGTATAGCCGCGGTTCCATTAAAGATAATTCATATGACCCAGTTACAAAAGATGGGTACGGTAAATATGTATATGAAGATGGATCTTTGTCTACAGGAGAAGTTCCATACATCCAGGGTGGAAAATATTATGACCTTAGCGGCACTCCTGAATGGGTGTATATAGATGAATCAGGAAATGAGGTAACGACAGATTACTGGGATTATAGTGGTGAAAGCGGAACTTTTGATAGGATTAATTATGATACAACATGGGTTAACCCTCTATACAGAGGCGTTAACCTTTCGCCGGTTACCAAGGTAGAGCTTGCAAATTATTCAGTTGCAGGTGTGAATAGCGGTTATAGCGGAGTTTATAAAGCGGAAAAGCTTCGCGATGAAGTTAAAGCAAATCTTCTTTGGCAGTTTGGCAAGCATGAGCTTAAAGCGGGTGGAGCTTACGAAAAAGGAACTATAAGAAGTTATTCGGTTTCCGGTGGAAGTGTCGCCAGGTATTTTCATCATAATAGACCGTATTCTGAATCAAGCGATCGCTGGGAATGGGATCCTGATTATAATGATGGAGCAGGTGCGCTAGTTGCGGGAGGAGACGGTGTTCCCGATTTTAAACAAGATCCTTCTGATACCTATAATGGGACTGATTATGCTGGATACTGGGATGATTACCTTTTCCAAGCATATAAAGCTGCATATGCAAATAATGTAGGGTACGATGTAACAGGCGGTCCGGAGTCTTCATCCTTGATGCAAGATATTAATAAAGCTCGCACGCCGATTATCATGGCTGGTTATTTTCAAGATAAGTATGAGACAGATGATCTTATTTTAAATCTTGGGCTTCGTTATGATTATATTGATCCTGCAAACAAAGTGTTTAATCCCTTGACAGGCGGGAATAGCAATATTGTGATTAATAGCGAAGGATACTTGGCAGAGACCGTTTATTATAATGATATAAATGGTGATAACACTGCAGATCCATCAGAATATACTTCTGCAATACCAACAGATGATGATCAAACGGGGCTTGTGCACCAGGTTGCTGTTAAACCATCAAAACAAATTAGCCCTAGAATAGGTATTGGGTTTCCGATCACTGATCGTACAGCATTCCATGCAACCTATGGGAAATATTTACAGCCGGCACGTTGGGATAACTTGTATATTAGTTGGAACCGTTTTTTATCTAATATTCAACAAGGAAATTATACTCGCTCAAACAATCCTGAGTTGCAACCAACCAAAACAACTGAATATGAAATTGGTTTCAAACAATTAGTAACGAATGATATTAGTATTGATATGACCTTGTTTTATACTGAGAAAAAGGACTTCATTCAAATACGGAACATAGCTGCCTCCCCAACAGGGTATGCATTATATAGTAATGGAGACTTTTCAACTAATAAAGGGTTGGCGTTTTCTTTAAGGACTCGCCGTTTAGGGAACACTAAGATTGACGCAAATTATACCTTAAGCTATGCTGGGGGAACAGGTTCTAACGCAGATACCGGATACCGCATTGCTTGGTTGGGCGGTAATGATCCAACGTTTACATCTCCGTTGACTTTCGATCAACGCCACACGGCAAGCTTTATAATTGACTATAGAACAGGTAATAAAGGGCTTATTAAGCTCTTTGGTGCAAACATGTTATTCCGCTACGGAAGCGGGATGAAGTACACGCCTTCAAAGCCAAGAACAGCAATCTTTGGTGGACAGTTATCAGATCAGCCTGTTGCGGCTCTTAATTCTGGAATTATGCCATCTACGTTTAATGCTGATTTACGATTAGATAAAACATTTATGGTAAACAATGTTGCAGTAGGAGTGTTCTGTATTGTTAATAATGTATTTAATACTCAGATGGTAACGGATGTATATAATTATTCTGGATTACCTGATAATGATGGATATCTTACCACACAGGCCGGGCAAAATTGGGTTAATGATTATGCAATAGGAAGCGAGACGTTTGGTGAACAGCTTTATAATTCTCGCATTGCCTATCCAACCAATTATGCAAGTGCTCGCCACGTTCAAATAGGCGTACGGGTTGATTTCTAAATATAAATTAGGATAGATAATTCCAAATAAAGGAGAAATTTTAATAATGAAATACTATCAACAATTACTTATCGCAATAATAGCAGTAGCTGTTTTATGGTCTGCAGAGCCTGCGGGGAGAGAAATTCACACTTCTTCCACTGATCATCAGGCAAGATCAATGGCTGCTTCAGCAGTTGAGCATGTGATTTGGGATGGAAACCAAATAAGTACTATCCATGGAAATCATGGAGATGTGGTTAGTTATCATATAAGTGGAAACTCTGGATTAGAATGGCCGAAAGGGAGTGGAAAACTTGCTGTTTTTCAATCTGGCATATGGCTTGCTAGTGGACGAAGTAAGGCGCCTGGGGCAGATTGGGTTGATGAGATCCGTACAGCAGCAGCAGAGTATACTGTTGAGTTTGTACCTGGGTCAATTGGATCAGCAGATGCGAATTCTGGTCATATATATCAGATCCATAAGAAAGAGGTAGAGGCGTTTTTAGATAATGATTGGGCCACGTTTCAAGCAATGTCTTTGGAGCTTCCAATAACTGCTGTTGAAGGTTCAAGTGCGTTTACGGAATTGATTTCTAAATCGTTACCAACCGATGATTTTTTAAACTGGCCTGTTCATGATGGCGCCCCATGGCAAGACGCTAATGGAGATGGAGTTTATAATCCTGCAGATGGGGATTATCCCGATATTTTAGGCGATGTGTTTCATTGGTACGTTATGAATGATGGTAATGCTGCTACACATACTCCGCTTTGGGGAACAGCTCCTATGAATGTTGATGTACAAACTTCTGTCTTTGGATTTGATCAAGCAGGCCCAATGGGAAATATTCTTTTTGTTCGTTGGGTAATGATCAATAAAGGTTCGGATGAGTTAGATAGTGTTTTTGTTTCCATGTGGCATGATGATGATGTCGGTGATGCAACAGATGACCTTGTAGGTTGTAATACAGATTTGAGCGTTGGATACACTTATAATGATGCGGATGGGGATAATACCTATGGTGTAGAGGCTCCCGCAGCTGGTGCTGACTTTTTTCAGGGGCCATTGGTTAGCTCTGTGGGAGATTCAGCAACAATTTTTACTTGGTCAAAAGAAAATGGTTATCATTTAAGAACTTTTCATGATATGAAAAAATTGGGTATGACTTCTTTTGCGAAATATATTAATGGGAATCCTATTTTCTCGGATCCAGAAAACGCCCAGGAAACATATAATTATATGAATGGACTTGTCGGGACAACTGGAGAACCGTTTATTGATCCAGTTACAGGTCAGGCATCTATTTTTGTCCATGATGGCGATCCAACCAGCGGCACAGGTTGGATTGATGATGTCCCTGGTGATAGACGATATTTGATGACTTCTGGTCCATTTTATTTTGCTCCCGGAGATACGCAAGAGGTGGTTGGTGCGTTAATTATTGCTGCAGGATCCAACTGGGCAAAGTCAATTACGAAGATGTTATACTTTGATAATTTTGCTCAAGGTGCGTTTGATGCAAATTTTAATGTGTGTTCACCACCCTCTCCTTCTGTAGAAGTTGCGCAACTTGATCGCAAGGTTGTGCTTTCTTTTGAAGAAGGAACAGATATAATTGAGGGGTATAGCTGTGGAAGCTATGGGTTCCAAGGGTACAATATATACCAAGGCGCTTCTTTAAATGGCCCGTGGGAGAGAATAGAAACTTATGATGTGGTTGATGGAACAAAGTTAATTCTTGATTTAGAGCTTGATGAAAATACAGGTGAATTGTTGGAATTACCTTCACAGTTTGGTACTGATTCAGGGTTAAAACATTATAAGGAAATTACCTATGATAAATTGAATAGTCGTGATTTGATTAATAATAGAAAGTATTATTTTGCTGTTACGGCTTTTGCTTATGACCCAGATGCAGCAAAACGTGTTATAGAAAGTCCTATCAATGCGGTTATTGCTGTTCCTGGGAATCCAGGTATTGGCGCTGCCCTAACAAACACTATTAAGGATACTCTTGAAGTAAGCCATGAAGGAAACTCTGATGCAATATTTGATCCAATTGTTGTAGATCCATATCTACTAACGGGCGAATCCTATACGGTTTCTTTTGATGTCGTTGATACTAATACATACTGGTTTTTGAAAAATACAGCTAATGATGTTCTGGCTACAGATATGATTTTCCCTGCATCGGAAGAATATCATGCAACGTTGCCTTTCGATAAATTGCCTTATTGGTCTGTTACTAATTCAATTACGGATGGGTTTATTGTTAGTGCGAGGGATGCAACTTTTGATCCTCCAACAACCAATTCTAGCGCTGAAAGTATAGCGGATGATAATGACTCAACATCGGTAGTATTTGGTGGCTTATCTACAGCAGGTGATGGAACATGGGCTGGCTTTTTAGAACAAACACCGTTGACCCAGCCAATAAGCAGGCCTACTTCAGAAGATTTAATGTTGGATATTGAATTTCGTTTTACAGCGAGTGGTTCTAATGGTACTTATATAAATGGAAATGCTAGTGTAGTGGAAGCTATAACATTTCCGTTTGAAGTATGGTCAGCTGAGGAAAACAAACAAATAAATGCAGCTTTATACCATATTGGAGGAGGGGACCCTCTTTATGAAGAGGATCCAGATAACGCAGGAAGTTATAAGTTTACTATTAATTTTATGTTGATCCCTATTTATGAAGATTATACTGGTGCTACATTGGCAGATTACCATTCTAATACAAATATGGGATGGGGTATAAAATTTGATAAAACAAGTACATCATTTGAACCAGGAAACATTTTCCGTGTAGGGTTTGTAAATCCCATATTCCCTGGTGAGGACGTATATACGATTGATGCAGCAGGTGCTTCTACAACAAGTGGCGAAGCATTAGAGTCGCAAGTTGAATTAGTTAATGTGTTCCCAAACCCATATTTTGGACAAAACCCCGAAGAACGAAATCAGCTAAACCGATTTATCTATTTTACTAATTTTGGTGTTGGTAAAGCGACCGTTAGGATATTTACTATTTCTGGTGATCAAATCAGAGTTCTAGAAAAGACTATTGCTTCTGAGAATAGTTCTGATAGGCGTCTTCAGTGGGATTTGAGGAATTCATTTAATATTCCTGTTGCTAGTGGAATGTATGTCGCACATCTTTCTATAGAAGATGCTAATGGTAATTCCCTTGGGGAAAAAGTTATGAAATTAGCCGTATTCATGCCTGAAGAACGGCTTGACGTTTATTAATCTTGTTGGAGATAAAAATGATAAGACAAAAAAATATACATATTGTTTTAGCAATCACACTGCTACTTGGTTTCGTAGTTGATATTGTTGAAGCAGGGAGTAAAAAAAGAAGAGGTACAGCAGGTGCGCAAGAGCTTTTGATTCCTACTGGCTCCCGTGGGACAGCCATGGCTGGTGCATATGTTGCTGGAATTTCCGGTTTGGAAGCTGTTGAGTGGAATATGGCTGGTTTGGCTGGAATGAATAAAAGCGGGCAAGCACTGTCTTCTTATTCAAATTGGATAGCAGATATTGGTGTTAATTCCGCAGCAATAGCGTACAAATTTGGCGGGAACAATGTTTTTGGCGTGTCATTAAAATCGCTTGATTTTGGCGATATTCCTGTGACAACGGCAGTATTGCCTGATGGTACAGGAGAGATGTATTCTCCAAGCTATTTAACATTTGGATTCCTGTATTCGAGGAAAATGACAGACCGAATATTTTTTGGCACCACGATGAAGCTTATTAGCGAATCAATTATGAGAGAAAGCGCAAGGGGTTTTGCTATTGATGCTGGTGTTCAATATAAGTCAGAGACTGGTTTTAGTTTAGGGGCATCAATGAGAAATTTAGGGTTAAATATGCTTTTTAGCGGTCCTGATCTAGAAGAATTTCATACCCCTGAAGACACAGAGCCAGGAACGAATACAGAACCACGAAGAATATTTTTACAGCAATTTGAGCTTCCAACAACATTAGAACTTGGTGTTTCCTACAATGTAAACCTTGGTCCAGCAACTGGAGTTGTTGCTGCATCTTTTTTAAACAATAATTTTTCTTTTGATGAATATCGTTTTGGAGCTGAATTTCTTTTTGCAGAAATGCTATCATTAAGAGGCGGGTTAAGTATGGGATATGACCCGGAACCATACGGTATAGATGGAATAGAAAACACTTCTGATGATGCTCAAGATGCTGAGGGGTTTGAATCAAATAGCGAAGAATTTATTTGGGGTCCAACATTTGGAGTTGGTTTAGATTTATCAAAATTAACAGGTTTAGGAGTTACGGTAGACTATGCCTACCGAACAGCAAAATTTTTCGATGGAGTTAGTTGGCTTACGTTAACGGTGGCCTTCTAAAATTTCGAAAAAACGTAAAGACGAAGCAGCGGCCCTATTTTTACCGTTGCCGTCTTTCTTGCAAGAAAGAGAAAAGTAAGGAGTAAATATGAGTAACAAGTTAATATCAATTGGTTTGATGCTCGTTCTTATGTGGCCTTTAACTGCTGGTGACGGTAAACGTCCCGCAAAAAGTTATAATGGCCCCAGAAAGGACATAACCACATTACGGTCAATTCCTGGCGTAGGTCAGAATTTGGCAGTATTCGGTTCATCAGTCAATTATGATGCTGACATAGTTGCCTATCAAGAAGATGCTATGCCTGCATACAGTCCAAGTGGTTTTGGGCGCGGTACTGCAGATACATTGGCATATACCCCTGCAGATGGAGGTTGGAATGCCTACTTCTATGGGTATCAAGCGATAGGTGATGCGTTTATGACAGCTTTCCAAATGCCTGCAGATGGTATTATAAAGGGGTTAAACGTACCCGTTTATCACTGGGGAACTGGCGAACAGCAAATCACATTTTCGTTGCATAAACTATCGTATCCAGTTGGCGCTGATGGCGCAGAATATTCAGCTGCAGCAGTTGATGGTGCTGGTTGGTTAGGTGGATATGATATGGATGCTAGCGGTTGGGTGACTATTTCAGGTACTGATTATACTGCTGGTGGTACAGCAGGTGTTTGTAATCCGGCCTCGAGTCCAGTAATGGCAGCAGCACAAGATCCATTAGGAGCAACAGATGGAACTGGTCCAGCTGGCGTTCCAACAAAAGGTCTAATTTGGCCTGATGGGTTTACTGCGTTAACTGCTGATCCAGAATCGCATCTTGCGGAACAAGATAACTGGTATGCTACTGGTGATTATGGTTCAGAACCTGAATTAATGGCTGGCGACTGGGTTGGTGTGTTAGCACACGCAACCGGTGCTGGCGGTGGTTCAGATCCAACACTTGGTTTCTACTATGAAGCTGCTGATGGATTAGTAGATAACTGGGTAGGATTGAAGTTCTATGGTGAATGTGGTGGTACATCAGGTAATGGTGGCTGGCATGTTCGTCACTGGATGTTCAAGATGGAACTTGCTGTTGAATTAACAGGCGACCGTGGACCAGTTTTCACAAGCGTTTCCGCGCTTCCAACAACCTTATCACAGGAAGAGCGTGAACTCACTGTTCAAGTTACAGATGACAACCCTAGTGGTGAAGCTGCTGGTGTATCTTCTGTAACATTAACTTATCAGCTTGATTCATTAACAGCAGAAGTAAACTCTGTTGCAATGTCACTTTCAGATGGAAATAGTGATGATGGAACATGGACCGCTTCTATTCCAGGGCAAAGTGCTGGTACAACTGTATATTATTCTGTAACAGCATATGATAATAATGCGAATGCTACATCTACATCTATGGCATCTTATTTCATCTTTACCGCTACAGCAGGTAATGATCTGATTTTTAATAATCAGGATAAGCTATATGGATCTCTTGCCTATTCGGCGCAGCTCTATTTTTATTGGGCAGCGTTAAGCGCAACGGGTTTTGATATATGGGATGCTAGTTATGGTGGCATGACTGATGAATTAACAAGTCAATATACTACAATAGTTGAAATGGCTGGTACTGGACCAACTTTTATTAATGATGATGAAGTAACGAGTTGGTGGGCAGCAGGTGATAAAGTATATCTGGCATTTGGTGATGAATGGCTAGGTGCGCGTTCAGGATGGGCGGATGGCCCAACTGCAGGCGGATCTGTAGCACGTGAAGTACTTGGTATTGACGCTGAGTATAATGATATAGCACCGGGATCAGGTGTTTCACGTTTGATGGCTCATGAAGGTGACGCTTATTCAGGCGCCCTATGGACTTTCATGCAGAACGCTAATGCTGATTCAAGCTTGGATACATTGGGCACTGTTATGCCGGTTCATTTGAATTATGATCCAGGTTATGAAACTGGCGGTAGCAATTGGCTTGATGGTGTTGATGCACTAGCTAGTCATACCGTTCACATGACAGGTCTTTCTGGCGTATTGGACTCAACAGGTGCAGCACCTGATAGTGCAGCTACGTATAATGTTATGATCTCAGGTCAAGCAGGTAATGGTGGAAGAAGCGCTTTCTTAGCTTTTGACCCCATTGCGATAAATACGCAAAGCGCTGCGCCTCATGATGCTGGTTATGTTTGGGTAGGAGCACACTCTTATTCAGGCGCAAACGTTAGTCCTTTAGCGTTGGCTTATGAAGGCTTAGATGCTGGTGTTAATACGGATAATGAGATTGCTATGCCTAACAGGTTTGAACTAAAAGGCAACTATCCAAATCCTTTTAACCCAAGCACAAGCATTGCTTACAGCATTGATTTAAATAGCAACGTAAATGTAACAGTATATTCACTTCTTGGTGAAGAAATTGCTACATTGTTTGCTGGCGATGTTACTCCAGGGACTCATGAAGTTCGTTGGAATGGCGTTGACAATGCTGGTGTAGCAGTTGCATCAGGCGTTTATATCTATCGTGTTGAAGCTAATAATCAAGCGTTAACAGGAAAGATGATGCTATTGAAATAACATCCATTTTATAATGGAGTGTATAAAAAGGGCAGCTATTATTGCTGCCCTTTTTATTTATATATAATTTGTTTAAAATTTTCCCTATTTAAAATAGTCAATCAGAATAATGAATCATATTTACAGAATAGCAACGCCACTTTTATTCTTATTATTTATATCGTGTCTGGATAAGAACTTACCTCCAGTTGTAGTTACCGTTGACGGCAGCCCATTACGTTCCAATGAATTTTTTTCTACTATAAATAGAAACGAATATTTTAAGCTTAAATATTCGATTCGCAGGGAAAAGATTATGGATTTTGTATATATTTATCTTGCGGAGAAGGAAGCTAGAAAAAATAAAATTATTTTGCCAATTGAAGAAATAAACTTACTAGAGACTAAAAAGAATCAAATATATATAGATTTATTAGCTAAGCAGGTTATTCTGCCAAAATTATTAGATGATGAAATAACAAATAAAATTATGGAGTCATTAAAAACAGAACGATTTGTAAGTGAGATAGTTGTTTTTCACAAATTTTCATTTGGGCATGTAGAAGAAAGATCGCCCTTAGAAGCCAGGAAGCTATCTCAAATTATTATGAACCGCTTGCAATCAAAGAATATCACGTTTAATGAGGCAGTTTCAATCTATACGTCATTGCCTTCATTAAAAATAAAAAATGGAGTAGTTGGGTTTTTACCATATGGGTCATATCCAAAAAATTATTGTGATGTTATATGGAGCGCCCCAAAAGATACAATTATTGGTCCAATAAAAACAGATTACGGATATCATATAGTACAATTGGGCGAGATTAAAGAGTCAAAAAATTCATTTACAATGGATGAAGTAAATCAAGCCATTATTAATGGTAAATATGGTGTGTTTGGTGAAAAGATGGAAAATTTTGCAAATGAGTTACGAAATAAGCAAAACTGCAATATTGATACAATAGCGGTTATAGATTTGTATAATAAACTAGAATTGATAAGCACGCATAAGAAAATGATATTTAGTGATTTATCCAAAGTTATCTATAATCAACCAATAGGATCATGTGACAATGAAGGTCTTTCATTGGCTTGGTTTATTCAAAAAGCGAACCAACACGGACAAATAAATTCTGCAAGCATTCATGCACCAATTGCCCTATTAAAGAATCTAGGTGATATATTAAACCGTCATTTATCTGTACAATGGGTGATGGAAAATAATAATATAAATAAACTCCACATTTATCAAAAAGTACGTTATATAGAAGCAGAGATATTGAAGGAAGCTTATATAAAATCTGAATTAGAAAAGTCACCCAAATTAATTGAATCGAATATATATAATCGCTTACTATTAAATCATGACGTTGAAGTGAGTGAAGATTTCTTAAATAAAAACTAGTATTAAATATCTAAAAATAAATTTTTTATAAAAGGATAAAGCACATCATATTTTTCACCCTGCCCTAGGTAATATTCTCCCTCCGTGTTTTGCAAAATCATTTCCCAATGTAAATGGGCCCCTGTCTTTTTTTTAAGAGTGCTATCTTCTGTTCCTGAATTTCCCGACTTACCTATTTCTTGACCCCGGTTAATTTTGGATCCAATTTTTATGTTTGAGTTTATATGAGATAAATGCGCATATATGCTAACTGCGCGAAATCCAGAAATAAGATCAAAACCATGATCAATATAAACCGCTTGTCCAAGTAATAAATGTTCAAAAACATCCGATGGCGTTCTGCCAAGAATTTTTGTATCATTTAACAAATCAAGCCTAAAATCAGCTTCCATTTCTTGATATCCGTGTTCTGCACGTACAACTACTCCATCAGCAACCGATCTTACAGAGGATCCCCAGTTCACATAAAAATCAATACCACGGTGTGTGCCATGCCTATATGCTCTAGGTGCATTAGGTAGAAGCAGCTGCTGATCCGGGACCTTCGTATCAATGCAAGGAATAAGCAATTTTATGTTATTCAAATCTTGTAGTGTGGGTGGCGTTTTGGAAATAGAAAATAATGGTAAAATGGGGATCTTTTCTGAAGAATTGTATTTTTTTAGTATTCTATATACTGTGGATTCTATTTGATACCGATTAAGCTCAAGATTTATAATACTAGAATTATTTATAGATGAAAAACTCTTTATGCGAAAGTCTAACGCATCCTCTGGTAATGAATTGATAATAACATCCTTTATTTCTGAAACAATACTATTTTCAACTACACCATATAAGTATTGATCTACTACTGTCGTATTATCGTGCTCCATTAACTGATGTAACGCTTGTTCAAAAGAATTAGGCCCATTTGGAATAGTTATAGTAGCAGAAAACTTATCTTCTGAAAATGTTAAAATTGATATTTTATTCGTTGTTGATAGTGTTGAAACAGTTGGAGAGGTTGAACACCCAATAAAGAATGTTAGAATTAATAGATATAATAATTTGTTAAAGAGCGTCATTCAGATAGGTGATTAACAAGCAAGTCTAATGCATCAATAAATATAGATAGCGGGTGACCACATAAAGATTGAATGCATATCGAACTAAGAATCGACGATTCTTTGTTTCCTTCAAACTCATATTCAGGAGTTAAGAATACTTCATAAATTGGTAAAGATACTGCATTAAGACATTCTTTTAATGAATACTCATATCTAGCCCATGCCATTGGCGCAATAATAATTCCATTTGCCCAATTTTTATTACGATGTATTGATGTCATTGCTTTTTCAATTTTGTGAGATTGCAGAATTTTTAATTTGATTTCTTCTGGTCGTTTATGGGCTTGTTTCCGCAGTCCTTGATTTACCTTATCTAAGGTTACTTGCTCACCAATTTTTGCTGAACTTAATCCTATGAGATTAAGATTTGGTCCTTGAATAATTAAGATATTCATAATAATTAATTCAATGGGATTAGATTTCCCATTATATATCCAATTATTATTCCAACTAGTATTGCAACGGTTAGAACCCTAGACTTCACCAATTCTTTTGAATAACCTTTTTTAATTGCTACAATACTTACTCCATGACCAAGAGCATTGATTAACCAAAAGAA
>Ga0209228_1000654_pt1 | contig 17884 bp, 18 predicted proteins | sample METZYME_3_150m_FD_187547 | JGI IMG/M metagenome (GOLD analysis project Ga0209228, IMG submission 187547) | Marine microbial communities from oxygen minimum zone in mesopelagic equatorial Pacific - METZYME_3_150m (SPAdes) (version 2) | ecosystem: Environmental > Aquatic > Marine > Oceanic...
TTGTAGAGGGAATGGTTGCTTCAGTCTATGTGGCTGCTGCTATTGCTTTCATCGCAGCCATTCTAGTAAAGCGATTTATGCCGACTAGAGTAATTTAACCGAGGCGACGATTGGTTTCGGCAAGTAGTTGTCTGGGTATTTCTGTTCCAATTGCCATCCTTTCGCCATAGGGATGATCAAACGAGAGCGAGGTCGCGTGGAGGCAAAGGCGATTCACGCTCGCCTTACCAAAACCGTGTCTTGTATCTCCAGCAACAGGACATCCGAGATTCGCCATATGCAATCTGATCTGAGCGCGGCGTCCTGTATCTATTTTGATGCGGATGAGGCTGTGAGCTGGCCCTTCTTTCTCAAGCCACCAATTTGTAATCGCTTCTCTACCCCCTCTCCTTCCAGCCTCGACCAAGCGTACTCGCTTGTCTTTTGTTTCAAGAATTCTTAAAGTTTCGACTCCGGAATCAGAAGGTGGTTTTCTATGCACTACTGCATGATAGATTCGCTCTACTGAGCGGTCTTTGAATTGTTTTTGAAGCATGTCTTTGGTTTCGGCCGTACGTGCAAATATCATACATCCAGATGTTTCTCTATCAAGTCTGTGAACTAAGTGTGTGCGGGTTCTACCATTTTCCCAAGCCCATTTAGCAACTCGGTCATACATCGTATCAACTTCGCCTCTGTCGGTTGATACTGAAAGAAGTCCGGCGGGTTTGTCGACAAGGATTACTTCTTCATCGGAAAACAAAACCTCGGGGTCTGGAATTATTTCTTTGGGTTGAGTCAGTGGTTTGTCACCATCCGCTTTGGATAGCACCTCTACGAACGATCCTTTTGCCACTTTCATATTCGCCCGAGTTGCCTTTTCTCCATCGACTCTAACCCTTCCATGATCTACCATTCGGCGAAGAGAATTTCGTTTGGCTGTGGGGTGAAGGGATGCCAGAACCTCAAGCAGGATTGTGTCCTCTGTAGTTTTGACCGAGGGGTCCGGCATGTACTTGCCAATAGGTGCTAGTCATCAATCTGACCGTTACTTCCGCCTTGGATGTTGTTAAGGTGAAAATCTAAAGTGTTCTGGATTTGGCATATTCTACTGCGTTTCTGAAAATTACCATTCCTTCCCCTTCCCCGTGCTCACCCTGCTCGACATCCCTTGTCCAGGTCGCCCCAAGCCAAGTCGAGTGGTTTGCCTCAGGGTGTGGCATCAAACCGAATACAAGTCCACTTGGGTCACAAACACCCGCAACATTTCTCCAACTTTGATTCGGTGAAATGGGGTATGGAAGAATCTCGTCACTGGCACTAGGATATTCTGTATCTGGGTCAACATATCTGACCGCAAGTTGGCCGGATTTTGCCCATTTATCCAAAAGAGTCCTGTCATCAGTTACGAATTTGCCCTCACCGTGCCTTACTGGCACGCGCATACGAGTCATTCCTTTGGTCCATACACAGGGGCTGTTGGGGTCGAACTCCAGTGTTGCCCAGCGATTTTCATAATGGCCACTATCATTCAGAGCTAAGGATGCTGTTTGAGTTAGGCTAACTTCTTCATCTCCTGGTAAAAGTCCCATCTTCACTAGAACTTGGAACCCGTTGCAAATGCCAATAACTGGTTTTCCCGCCTTCACAAAGGCTCTGACTTGCTCACGAAGACCAAAACGAAGTCTGTTACCCATCAAGCGGCCGCTTCCTAAGTGATCACCGAAAGAAAATCCTCCGGGAACGGCCATAATTTGGTAATCATCAAGGCTCATTTCTCCATTTACAAGCCGGTTGACATGGACTCGGTCGGCCTTTGCACCCGCCATCTCAAAAACCGCCATTGTCTCTGTCTCACAATTGATTCCGAATCCTGAGAGTACTGCAACTCTGGGTTGTTGACTCATTGAGGGCCGCCTCCGTCAAGAGTCCCTTTCCATGCTGAACGGAGTTCACTCATTGAAGCGCTCAAAACTCGGTCGTTTGAATTTGAAATTGAAATTGTGTCGCCTTCCTCAACTTTGCCTATTTGATAGCAAGCATGGTCGCTCATTGCAGATTCGAATGCTTCGCAGTCGCTTGATTTTATGCTTACTAATATGCGTCCCAGAGATTCACCAAATAACGCGCCCCATTCATCAATTTTCTTACAATCCGACATTATTGGTGAAAGGTTAACTGTGGCTCCTGAATCGCTACCAAAGCAGCATTCGGCTAGTGCAGAGGCTAGACCTCCGTCGCTGCAATCATGAGCACTAGCAACGATGCCGTGAGTCATTGCACCTGTTAATGCACGATACATTGAGAGGTTTCTTTCTGGATTGATTTCCGGTACTTTTCCACCAATTCCAGACTCTCCACTGGACTCGTCTCGTAGCATGAATGCTAGTTCGCTGGCACCTAATTCCTGGTGTGTCTCTCCAAGTAGGTAGATTTTATCACCTACGTCTTTGAAGTCACTAGATACCGCTTTGCGGACATCGGTGTGGTTTCCTATTAGGCTGAAGAGTAGGGTAGGTGGGACGCTAATTTTCTCGCCGTCAAGAGTGGCGTCGTTCTTCATTGAGTCTTTTCCTGAAATGCAAGGGAGGTTGTATGCCCTACATACTTCATCGAGAGCACGATTGGCCCTGACAAGTTGTGCCAGTTTGTATCGCCCATCTGGTGTCTTTGCAGATTCAACTGGATCCGGCCAGCAGAAATTGTCTAGGCCGGCGATTAAATCTAAGTCTACCCCAACACAAACCGCATTACGTAACGCCTCATCTATACTTGCCGCGGCCATTGCATATGCATCTATGTCAGAGTATCGGGGTACTATCCCATTCGAAATTACCGCGCCTTGAGTTTGACCTTGAATCGGGGCGATTACTGCCGCGTCGCCCGGTGCATCGTGATTAACGCCACAGAATGGTTTGATTACTGACTGGGCAATAACTTCGTGATCATACGAACGGACCCACCATTCTTTGCTAGCGACATTCGGGCGAGCGAGTAATCTGGCCAAAATTACTCCTTTCTCTTCTGCATCCGCTTGAGGTAGGATGATTTCTGAATGTTCGGGGGGTGTCCACTCCGATTCGAGTTGAAGTTGGGGGCATCCCTCATGAAGGAATGAAATAGGCAGATGAGCAATATGTTTCTCTCCCATTCTAACTACGAAGGCACCTGAATTGGTGAATGTACCAACTATTGTTGCTTCTACTTCGTGAAGGTCGGCTAATGCTTCAAATGCTGCGCAGTCCGCTGGTCTTACACCAACCGTCATGCGTTCTTGGGATTCTGAAACCAAAATTTCCCAAGGACTGAGGCCTGCTTGCTTCAGAGGTACAACCGAAAGGTCAAGGTCAGCACCGTTTGTCAGTTCGGCCATCTCTCCAACGCTGCTTGAAAGGCCGCCTGCACCATTGTCTGTGATGACTTGGATTAATCCCGCGTCCCTAGCTTCAAGAATCATGTCAATCATCTTCTTCTGAGTGATTGGGTCGCCTATTTGCACCGCTGAGCTCGGGCTCTCTTCAGTCAATTCGAGGCTGGAAAATGTTGCTCCATGAATGCCATCAAAGCCAACTCGACCACCTACCATGTAGACTATGTCGCCCGCATTTGGTGTCTTGTCGTGTGACTCACGTCCGTCGGGCAAATGGCGTGGCATCATTCCGACTGTTCCACAATAAACCAAAGGTTTGCCAAGATATCTTTCATCGAAAATTATTGCGCCATTCACCGTCGGGATCCCAGATTCATTACCTCCGGCTCGAACTCCAGCATGAACTCCTCTGAATACCCTGGATGGGTGAAATAGGCCCTCTGGTATTTTTCCTGAATAATCGGGAGGGCCGAAGCAAAATACGTCTGTATTGGCTATTGGTCGTGCGCCTAGGCCAGTCCCCAGTATGTCTCTATTGACGCCTACAATACCAGTCATCGCACCGCCAAAGGGATCGAGGGCGCTTGGTGAATTGTGTGTCTCCGCTTTCATACAAAGACTCCATTCATCATTCCAAGCGATGACGCCTGAGTTATCATGGAATATTGAGAGTAGCCAATCAACATTAGATTGGATGTCAAGAGTTGGTTTCATGATGTGTGTCTTGAACAGTGAGTCAATTGTTGAATCTTCGCCTGTTTCTGTATCAATATGGTGAATGTTAGCAGCGAATATTTTGTGAGAGCAGTGTTCGGACCAAGTTTGAGCAAGGCATTCCAATTCCGCATCTGTTGGGGCATTAGGCGGTAGTCCCAATTCTTCGCGGGCGGATTGTACTTCTGGGTCGCGGTAATGCGTTTGTATAGCCTTCATTTCCTCTAAATTGAGTGCTAAAAGTCCGGTGTCAGATAATTCGAGTAATTTTTCATCCGATACCTCAAGATCGACTACAGCTGGGGTTTGTTGTTCGAGAGCAGGCTGTTCAGGGAAGTCGAGATTTGGCCAATTTCTAGCCGAACATGCGGCTCTACCTGCTGTTGCTGCCCGTTCAATCATAGGGTTGTGTAACTTGCTTGCCAACCACTCTGAAGTTACTCCATCAGGCACCCCCCAGAAGAGATATGTCTTGTTGGTCGCCACGGCAGCCTTTGCTTTCAGTCTAGGAAAAAGTGTCAACAATCCATCTAGCCCGGCCTGTCCAGCATTATCTGTAACTCCTGGTTTGAAGCCTGCTTGGATAACGGTGTGAGGTGGGTTGGTGAAAGTATTGGTGTCGTTGAGAAGTGTATTGTTCACACACCCTCTCTCAATAACTGGGTCTGCAAATAAATCATACACAGCTCTCTCCGCTTCTTCAGAAGTTAAGTCCGCCTTGACTTGGTATCCGAGAATTACTCGTACTGCGTCGATTTCGACGCCATGGTCCGAGGCTAGCATTCCTTTGATTGAGTCACCTCTAGCATCTAGCAAACCAGCGAGGTCACGGGTGGTGACTTCGTAAGAAAAAACCGGAGTTGTCGTGACCATCGGCTAACCCCAGTGAGTGTCTGCCGCAGCGTACATTCAATGAAACAACCGGTGCAGGCCGTAGGCCTGGGGCGGGTCGTTGAGGGAAAGGCTTGAGATACCTAGGACTGCGGATAGTTCCGATGCAACCGCAAGAGGTGTGGGGGGCGCGGTGGTCTGACTGTGCTAATCCGTTGGCTCATCGATACATGGAAACCGCAGTTCGTAAGCAATCTCTCGTTTGTCTCGCAGCGGATATGAGAACTGTTGATGAATTAGTCAATCTAGTCAATTCAGTAGGGCCACATATTGCTGCTTTGAAAACACACGCCGACATGGTTGATGATTTTTCAAGAGAGAGTTGGCAACGGCTCGTTGATGCCGCGCAGCAGCACGATTTGTTATTATTTGAAGATAGAAAGTTTGCAGATATTGGGAAGGTGTCTCAACAGCAAATGGCGGGCGCATATGACATCCGTTCTTGGGCAGATATTGTTACCGCACATAGGATATCTGGGCCGGATATTGTTGATGGGATCGCGGCTGGATGGGCTGATGTTGAACGGATAGGGGGAGTTCTTCTTCTAGCCCAAATGTCGAGTAGTGGTAATCTCCTAAATTCTGATTATACCGCTAACACAATAGAAACGGGTAGAGGTTCCCCTCATGTCATTGGCTACATTGGTAACGGGAGTTCCGCTACTGAAGTCGCCGCGCTTCGAAATAAAGTCGGCACTGGCCAGATGATTTGGACTCCTGGTGTTAACTTAGCAGTAGGGGCAGGATCTATGGGGCAAAGATACGGGCATCCGAGAGATGCTGTGCTCGCCGGTTCTGATTCAATTATTGTTGGTTCGGGAATTCATGGTGCTGAAAATCCGGTTGCGGCGGCGAAGGAATATGCTGAGGCATCATATCAAGCGCTTTTGATGAGGGATTGAATGGCACTTAGTGGATTAATTAATGGTGTAATAGCACTTACAATATTAGGTATTGTTGGGTTAATTCTTCTGAGGGAATTTGTTAAACGGTGGAGAATAAATCTACGAGTTTCTTCAGGTGATGAAAGTTTACTCAGTGATGGTTCTATCTCTATGAAAACAGTAACAGATGCCCCCCCGGGGAGTGCAATCGTTAGTCAGGTTCCTGCTGTTGAAATCAAAGAGTCTTGAAATCGAGTCACGTAATTCCAAGACTCTCTCGAATATCATCCAAATATGGACTTAAATCGATGAGTTCGGCATAATGCGCCCCTGCCACACCTGCACCCACTAAGGCCAATAGTAGGATAATTCGCAGGCCCCATCGTTTCTTTTTCACGGGAAGGGGGGCTTCGGCCATAGGTGAGGTAAGTGAGGGTAACTCTACTTCATCTGGAGATTCGGGGACGGGGGGCATCCCTGGAAGGGGGCCTGGAAGTGGAGGTAGCCCGGGAAGAGGGGGTGGAAATTCTGGTTCCTTCTCTTCGAGAACGGGATAAAGTGCGTCAAGGTCGGATAATCCGGGGGCTTCTGGAATTTTACCCATCCAACTTCCCCACGCCTCCTCTACTATTGAATCGATAATGGGGGTGACGAGGGTTCCCACTGCTCCGGATGAATATGCTGCATCTTCGGCTCTTGCCAACCGGCCCTTGCTACTCACGAAAATGATGCGGGCCTTTCTATCAGACTCTCTCATCTCCAATGCAGCTAGGTGTCCGTCAAGAGCTGGTATATCGAGGGCGATGAAGACCAAATCGGGCTTTAGTTGCACGTATTGATCTACAGCACTATCGCCGTCGCCTGAAATTTCAGAAGTATAACCTCGTTTGTGTAATACTCTCTTAAGTTGGCCCTCAACTATTGGATTGCCCACCACAAGGAGGGCCGTCTTGGGTTCATCCTCGGACATATTCAACACTACACAAGAGGGGTTGTTGATGAAAGACGCGGTTAGTTTATTCATCTAAAGAATGGAATTAAGCAACCAATTAGGGTCGAAATCTCTCAAATCGTCATAACCTTGGCCGACTCCTGCGAGAACAATCGGCCGCCCTGTTGCGTGAGATATTGAAAGGGCCGCTCCACCCTTTGCATCTGTATCTAATTTGCACAATACCGCTCCATCAAAACTCAGCATCCTTTGGAACTCCTTTGCTTGCACAACTGCGTCATTGCCAGCAAGAGCGTCTGCTACGAAGAGAACTAAATGAGGTCTTGTGACTCTGTGCACCTTTCGTAACTCTTCCATAAGATTTGTTTTGTTCTGCATCCTACCTGCTGTGTCGATGATTACGATGTCTTCGCCTCGCGCCTTTGCACTTTCATACGCATCTCTTGCGATTGCAGCCGCATCGCCTCCGCGTTGGCTGTGAATGCAGCGCACCCCAAGGCGTTCTGCATGGTTGGCTAATTGGTCAATTGCTCCTGCGCGGAATGTATCGGCGGCGGCTAGAACTACTGAATAGCCATTCTGAGTCAGCCGGTGGGCGAGTTTTGCTGTGGTGGTTGTTTTTCCCGTTCCATTGACGCCCACCATCATTATCGATACTGGTTTACCTTGGGCTAAGAAAGATTTTACCGTTTTGTCAAAATCCCAATAACCTGCTTCTAGAAGTTTGAGTAATGCATTTCGCAGAGCTTGATCTATCACTTCGGAAAGATCCGCTTTGCGGTTAATTCGTGCACCGATAATAGAGGCCCGGAGAGCGTTCATCACATCGACTACTGCATCATGACCCATGTCTGCCATCAATAGGTCTGTCTCAAGTTCCTCTAAGATGTCGTCAAGAGCCTTTGATGCGGCGATTATTTTACCGCCTTTCTTTACTTCGGATTCACCAAGGTCAACTTCGAAGGAAGATTCGTCTATTGAAACGAGGGTTCGTCCTGTTGTGCTTTTCATTCGGTCATAGGAAGTTGGGGTTTCCTCTTCGGGCTCCTTGTTTTCAGCAAGTGAAGCAGCTCTTTCGGCCTTTTTACGGGCTTTTTTGTCGAGGGGGGCACTGAAGGGGTCGTCGGGCAATTCTTCAACAAATTCGTCCCATTTCTCTTCCACTTCTTCTTGAAATTCTTCGAAGCCGGGTGGAGGTGGGGGTGGGGTTGCGTTCTTTGCCCACTCAATCGCTTCCTGCATTTTTCTACGTTGGATTAGGGCTTCTTCGGCTTCGATGGTGTCTTCTTCCACCACAAATTCTTCTTCTTCGACAACTTCCTTCGCGCGTTTCTTAAAACGATCGAATAATCCCAAGTTTTCACCTCAGTCATCCAAAGTAAGATCTGTGCCGCGCTTCCTACGGCGGCGTTTAGGAGAAGGTGGTGGTGTTTCGGGTTGCTCAACGGGCGTGGTTACTTCTTCTAATGAGCCTCCTTCGAGGACCGCTACGCCGTCATTAAATTGGTTTGCAAGATCTAAAACTACCTTCTCTGTTTCATCAAATTCTGTTTTCATTTGATCCATTAACTGCATTAATTCTTGATTCCGAGAATTTAGCATTTCTAGTGCTTCGGCTCTTGTACGCTCAGCCTGTATTCCACTACCTATGTCGACTACAGCCCCCGCCTCTGCAGATACATCTGCAATTATTTGGACGCCTCCTCCAAGTGGAATCATAACATCTGATGCGCCATCCTCTGGAATTGCTTCTAAGGACATGATTGCTCTTACTTGTTCTAGACGAACTTCCTCAAGGCGGTGGACTTGCTGCTCGAGCACTTGAAGGCGTTCTCGATTCATCTCAACCAACTGCGCGATTTGCTGCAGTTCGGCCCTGTCTGGTGCACCCATTGAGTCGGGGGGTGTATAGGGTGCAATGAAGCCGTCGCTGGGAATTGGTGTGGATTTTCGGTTCTGAGAATGGTTATTCTCCGTCCCAAATTCCTTCTTCGATCATGAATTCCATGACTCGCTCGGATACATTCGCTCTGTTTCCTCCACGAACGCCTGTTGCAGATACTGCGAACACTTCTGGAGGGATATCATCGGCTTCACGAAGCTCGTAACCCACCTTTCGTCCGTAAGAGATTGCTTCGATATCTGGCATAACCCATGCCTCAACATCTTCGTCGGCATACCTATGCTCAATCATTCTCTTTCGAACATCTGTTGAGAATGGGTCTGAATCTGATACTGGGGTGTTCCTGATACCTACAACAACGCTCTTTCCTTGATCTAACTCTCTTTGGATGAGCCATTCATGGCCAACATGTAGAGGTTGCCAGCGGCCTGGGAGAAGAACCGCCTTCGGCTTCTCAAATAGGTGAGCGAGTTGCTCCACCATATCGTCGACTGAATTGCCTGCACTTCCGCTAGAATCTAGTGTGATGTGTGCGCACTTTGGTTCGTCGAAGGGGTCGCTGATTCCTGTGAAATTTGTTATTTCACCAGTGCGTGCCTTTGCGTACAGGCCCTTCACATCTCTATCCTCACATACCTCAAGAGATGTCGATACATGCACCATAACTGCATTATCTGGGAGGATTTCTAGGATTTTCTCTCGCACGTCTTCGTAAGGAGTGATGAATGAACAAAGAACATCTGTGTGCTTTGAGATCATATTTGCCATCTTAGCTATTCCAAGAAGATGTCTTTCACGGCCTTCACGACTGAAGTCGGAATTCGCGAAGAAGTCTCTAATCGTGTCACCATCTAGCACTTCACAGCCAAATCTGTCTGCTGCTGCCATAGCAATTGTCGTCTTACCTGCTCCTGAAAGTCCAGTAAACCATACTACCTTGTTGCCCATCATTACACCTTCCGGACTCGGCCGAATTAGGGCCCGTATTTCATAGCGACGGATGGTTGAGGTCCCAGTATGGGTGTGAATTCCTATATCTGAAGGTCGAGGGGGCATTCTATGGAAGGCGGGCAGCCAATGGTTCCTGAGGTCGGTGCTTTTCTTCTGGGCGCGCCAAAAGCGGGCACTACTTGGTTGGCTGATGCGCTTTCCCAACACCCAGGTATTTGTGTATCAGATCCAAAGGAGCCGAACATCGTCGCCACACATAAAGGAACATTTCCTAGAGACAATTCCCCCCCAGATTGGAGAGCGTATGCGGACTGTTTTGTAGAAGAGGGTTTGAGAATTGATTGTTCGATTCATGCATTAGCATGTCCGATAGCCCCTCAGCGGGTTCGTGAAAATTGGCCGAATGCAAAATTGGTTATTTCCCTTCGAGAGCCGGTTAGCCGCACGGTTTCTCATTGGAATATGGCCGTCGGCACTGAGGAGGATAAGGCGAATGATTTGGATTGGAGTGATTTTGAAGTGGCTTGGGCAGATACTCGTTTACAGTGCGATACACTCTATGGCTCATCCGTGTCAAGGTGGCTAGAATATTTTGATTTGGACTCTATTTTGATTATTGAAGCAAAGAGAATGAGGAAAGAGCCGTTGGGTGTTTTGAAAGAAATTTGCGAACATATTGGTGTTGATGATTATTCCTTTAATTTAGATATGGTACACAACGCGAATGTGGCTTCTGATCGTCGCCCCATCACTCTATTCGGCCGCCTATTTCGTGGTGTTGCAAGTTTGTTGCCTAATTTTGTGAAGGGTCCGATTGTAAAGCGGCTGCAAAGAAAGGGTGTGAATGTGTACAAAATGCCAATGCTATCTAGTAAGGCACCTGAAAAGCGAAAAATTACTGATGAGCAGCGATTGCTTCTGTCGGAATCGGTGAATGCTGACCTTGCACTTTTGGAAGAGTTGACTGGCTTCTCGAATTCAGATTGGTGGATTTAGTCCTGATGAGCTATCCATCGTTCATTCCAACGGCTATCCGCTGCAACTAGGAAATACGGATTCAGTACGTTCTCAACCAAATCGTAGTCGAGAGTTGCGCCATCTGGGCCGACTACGATACCCCCTGCGCCGGTGACTACTGCATGAGCCGCCGCTATATCCCAACATGAAGTCGGGCCGAATCGAGGATAGAGGTCTGCTGTGCCTTCTGCAACAATGCAGGCTTTGAGAGAGGACCCCATGCGAATCAGTTCGTGCTCACCAACGGTTTCGGCAAAAGATTCGTCCTTCTCCCCTCTATGAGAACCACTAGCAACAAGGTGAATTGGGTGGGTCGGGGTTGGATTAACAGCCATTTTACCCGATCCGTCTTTCCCTCTTCTTTCTGAGGGGTATGTTGGACCGCCAAACCATGTTTTGTTTGTTGCAGGAGCATGAACGACTCCGAATAATGGAACCCATCTATTTCCTATTCTACGCATTAAGGCGATATTTACTGTGAACATTCCGTTCCGTTTGATGAATTCTTTTGTCCCATCTAATGGATCGACGAGCCAGCAGGTGTCGCTTTCAAGGGGGTTTCCTTCTCGGCCCTCTTCTGATACAATAGGGGTACTGTCTATTGCTTGTAGTCCATTTACAATTACATTATGCGCAGCCAAATCCGCTTTCGTCAGTGGTGAGTCGTCTCCTTTGTGAGTTACTTCAATTTCACCAACCGCTTCGTATATTTCCATAATTGCCTCACCGGCATCTATGGCGATTTGAACAATGGCCTCAGGATTCAGGTGTATTCCCCCGATTAGAATTCCTGCAACTCTTCAGCAGCAGCATTTAGTTTGGCTCGGCCTTCATCAGATAGGTGTTGGAGGAATGGATCCTCGTCGCCCACTATATCTTTCCAGGAGGACACTGAGCGCATCCAGATTTCTTGCTCTGAGTTCCATTCAAGCCACCGATCTATAAAATCACAGTGGCGAATTATATCTTCATCATCCTCGGCCATTTTTCTCAAGATGGTGTTAGTCTGAGATAGGATGATTCCAAATGGTGCATTCAGTTTGTAGGTGGTAAATGGATTGCGTTCTTGAACGACGGTTAGGTGTTCACGCCAAAGGCCGAATGATACATCATATAACCAACCAATTAGAAGGACTAATGTTAGTATTGTAGTTCCTATTCCGATTAACCCTAAATACGTGGGAGATATACCCATTAAACCATCCATTTCTTTGAATCGCCAGCTTACTAATGGCCACACTAAGAGTGTTAATGTGGTGACCCAGAAAACCATTGAAATGAGGGTCTGGCTTTGCTGAATACGCCAGTACTGACGCATGACTGCCTTCTTGACCATGTTATTTCCTCCTACACATCTCCTTTCACCATTACGCATTCGCGACGTGAATTAAGGGGATTCTGATTATTCTTCTTCAGAAGACGGGGGGGCTGCTGAGAAATCATGGGTGTCTCGGAAATGTGCGATTACACGAGGTTCTCTCGATTGTGTTGGCTGAATCTCATCTAGTGAAGCGATGTTAATGAAGCGACGAGAGGTGTTATGGCGGCTACCGAAGTTAGAATACACTCTGTGTTCAGCATCGGCTGCATCTGATGCTACGACATCGAATGTGAAGTTCTGGTCGGTCCTTCCGTTGCGGAACGTTCCGGTTGCTCTGTAAGCCTTCATGGCGCGGCCGACCCGAGGTCTCGATATAAACACAACGAGTGGGTTTTTGTTGGGTTTACTAGGTTGGAATTGTTGGTTTTGTTCACTAATAGGGTGATGGGCTTTGGTCTATCCTCAAGGTTCAAGAATGGAATAGTGATGTTTCTCAATGATTAGTGTGAGCGCTCAGAATGTTGACCAGGGTGAACAGGAAGATCCTGTGCCTATGAGTCGTGAAGAGTTGGCTAATCACCTAACTACATTTTCACAAGAACGTTTAGTTGCTGAAGTTATGGGAATGTGGGATGAATTAGGAGAGATGGAAAGAGAGCTTGCAATGGCAAGACAGCGGGCCCGCGCTCTTGATTCTGAATTGGGGGATGTTCGAAATAGAAGTGGAGGGCGTGGTGATTTTGCAGAATTAGAAGAGCGTTTTCGGGTGGCTGATGCTCGAAGGAAACAATTGGAAGTGATGCTTTCTAATGAGAGAATTCGAAGGAAGGAAATGGAAGAGATTGTTGGGTCTGATCGTGTTGAAGAATTACAACGAGAAAACTCTCGTTTGCTTAAACAAGAAGAAGAGCAGATGTTATTGATATTAGATATGGAAATAAAAATCGACCAACTATTGACCGCTTTGAAAGATTCTACTCACTAATTGAATAGTAAAGAACGTGTTATTATTACCGGGGCTATCTGGTAATTAATGTGTACTAGTTGTGCGGTTGTTGTAATGACTCAGCCTCAAAAGAAAGATTTGCCCCCCATGGCATTACCAATGGGTTGTTTCGTCTAAGGCTCTAACAAAGGGTATTTTCGAACCTCTGGGTTGTGGATGTATTCTTAATCATAAATTTTAGTTTAAGAATTCATTTCTCGGATGAATTCAGTCTTTCGTTAATTCTTTCCAAAGAAAATACACCGTTACTGGCATTCCAATTATTCCCAGTATGTTCAAAATAAAGCCTATATCACTCCACATCATCCACACCCCATATCTTTGACTATGAATTCATTTCTCGGATGAATTCAGATATTACTTGTTGTAATTCATCGGCGTCATCGAATGATTCGGTTAGATTGCCGGTGATTATCCAGTCTGCTCCGGCTTGCGCGGCCAATCTCGCGGTTGCTCCATCTCTAATCCCCCCACCAACGATTAGTACGAGGTCGCACGCTTCTCTAGCTGCTGTGATTAGGTTTGGATTAACTGGTGTATGAGCTCCACTTCCCGCCTCTAAGTAAAGTAATTCGAAACCATATGATTCTGCTGTAATCGCATAAGCTGCTGCTAAATTTGTTTGGGTAGCTTCAACAAGATCTGCAGAACCAACTTCCCCTACTCTCCCACCCGGCGCACATACAACATACCCCATTGGTAAGGTTTCAATGCCTGCTTTTCTAATGAAGGGGGCACCGCGGACTTGTTCACCAACAAGGAAATCTGGGTTTCTACTATTCATTAGCATCATGAATGTGATTGCATCTGCTGCTGGTGAAAGTGCTGCTGCGCCTTGGGGAAATAATACAACTGGAATTTTCCATTCTTCTTCATTCGACTCTGAATCTTGGGTGGCGGCCCATGAAATCAATTCGAGGGCTTCTTTGATTGCTACAACAGTATTGTGGACATTAGACATGTCTGTGTCGGATGAACCCCCTACTAATACCATCTGAGATCCTGCTGATACAGCCGCAACACAACGTTTAGCTGCCATCTCTGGTGTTTGGTCTGCGGGGTCGATGAGGATTGCATGACGAGTTATCCTACCTTGACTGAATAGGTGTTGGAGTGTGGGACCTGGGGTCCTTGTCATGGTCGTCCGTGCTGGATTAAGTGTCTAAGTGTTTCAGCGGCAATCATAGAGATATTGCCTTCCTAGCAAGTCTTCTACCTGTTTCAATATCATTTGTAAGAGAATTTCTAGGGTCGGGGCCTTTCCATTCCATACGCTGAAGCCAATCACTTCGAGTTGGGGTTTCGCCGTTCCACCATTCCTCAATAAGGCCATCAGATCGTTTACCTGAAATTGAAGAAGAAACAATTCCCGAAGAGTGGGTTCCTCCTTTCCATATTGGAGAATTATGTGGTGGTTTGATTTGATTGATAATAATATCAAATGTTAATGACGACCCTGATTGGGGCCCCCCGCCTTCAAATTTGATTGTTGATTTCCCTATTTTTTCCGTGATTGATCTTAGATGAAGGATTGCCCCTCGTTCTGCTAATCTCGTAGCGCATGATTTTTCTAACCAAGAACGCCTCACTGCAGTTGAATTAGGAGTGGGTTGTTGGGACCCTAATTCTCCATACCACCCTTCTGGTAAAATCGGCCAAATATCTACTGGGATTATTCCAGGCCCTTCTTCTAACAATCCGACTTCTGCTTTGGAGTCAATTAAATGAATTTCAACTTCTTCAAGAGTGTCTAAAATAGAGTGTGCGCAGATTAGTGATGTTAATTCCGTTCCATAAATTAAAATCCGGGTCATTGTGGAATCACACTCACTTTTTCAAAATAAAGAGCTGATACGGGGCAAGAAGGGATACAAAGTTCACAATGAGTGCAAGATGGTTCGTCGATGATAACCAATAAATCTTCTAATTCTAAAGCATCAACAGGACATAAAGACACGCAGGCTGCACACCCAAAACAACGAGTGGGGTCTAGCTCGAGGATCTCCTCCTCTCGTCTTGCCATTGTTATCAGGAGGGGGTTCTCATTCTCAATAACTCCCCTACCCCTTGATTTCTTTTGGAATTTTATTTTATGGCCAAAGATTCGATATAAACGCGATTTCTAATTCAATTATCGATATTCATTCGTACTATGTAACTCACAGTCAATAGAAATTATGTCACTTCTCTTGGAACCAATTTTACTCTGATACCTTTCCATTGGAAGTAGAGGGGTTCCTCCCTAGAATGGGTTCATCTGATGAGGGGGTGTTATCTCCGACTACCATGGTCCTTTACACACCCGGCCGAACTTCTGGGTATCCTGAAGAAGAAGTAAAGGAAGGAATTAGGATTCATTTTCTTGGTGGCGCGGAAGAAGTAGGGAATGTTGGTTGTATATTAGAAGATAAAACAGGAACTAGAATTTTAATCGATTACGGACTAGCTCCGACTAAACCACCCAGATATCCAAAAGAAAGCCCACCAGTCGATCATGTAATCATCACTCACTCTCATATTGACCATATTGGAATGGCCCCCTGGGTCGTTGGAAACCACGGCGCGACTCTCCATGGAACCACACTAACTGAAGCGGTCAGCGAAATAATGTGGCGAGACACTTACAAAGTTTCGAGTATTGAAGGGTATCCTCTACCTTGGGATATGCGAGATTTAGATGCAGCATTGGATGCCTGGCAGAGTCATGATATTGGAGAGTGGTTTGAAATTGGGGCTTGGAAATTAAGATTTCATCGAGCAGGACACATTCCTGGTGCAATTATGATTGAGATCCAAACCCCCGAACTAACACTCCTTTGGTCTGGTGATTTAGATACTAGAGAAGGCCCAAATGTTGTTGGGGCACAACCAGTTAAGTGTGATATTCTTTGTATGGAATCGACTTATGGTGGTAAGGAACACCCCCCTCGTGCCGAAGAGGAAACTCGGTTTGTTGAACGAGTAAAAGAAGTGGTGTCGAGAGGTGGGGTTGCACTAATTCCAGCCTTTGCATCAGGACGGGGGCAAGACATTCTTCGTATTTTACATAAAGAAGCCCCACATCTAAATGTCCATTATGATGGAATGGGCACACGTTTGACAAAATATTGGTTGAATAATCCTGAACACATTCGTAATCCAGAAGAATTGGAAAAGGTGTGGCGTTGGGCACGCAAAGTTCGTAGTAAATCAGATAGGAAAAAGGCCCTAGATGCAGACGTCATTGTCACTACAAGTGGAATGTTGGACGGGGGTCCTGCGATATGGTATCTCAATAGATTACGACACGATCTTTCCAACGCTATCTTACTCACAGGCTATCAAGCTGAAAAATCAGGTGGCCGTCAACTCTTAGATAAGGGCAAAATCCCAATCTATGGAAATATCACTCCAATTGATTTGGACATCAACCAATTCCAATTATCAAACCATGCAAGTCATTCAGATATGACCAACTTCATACAAGCGTGTGAACCCAACCAAGTTCTTTTCTTTCATGGTGATGAGGAAGCAAGAAAGGCAATTTCCTCCGAATTCCGACAAAAACCGAAACCTATACTTCCACTGAACGGAAATACTCTAAACCTATCAAAATCTTAGTTTTCCACGAATCTATCATAAGCCGACTGAGTGGTTCAGACGCTACGTAGCCTACGCGCTGCGTTACTGGAAAGACAGGTGAAAAAATGGAAGCACTAGACAAACAATTTGGAATAACTGATGCTGGTAGCACAGTTGAAACGGAGATACGCGCAGGAATTACAACATTCCTGACTATGGCGTATATATTGTTGGTTAACCCAGCAATGCTCTCGAACGCGGGAATCGGATTTGAAGAAGCCCTGTTCGCAACTGCTATTGCAGCATTTATTGGGTGCACAGTAATGGGACTGTGGGCGAATTTACCATTCGCATTAGCACCCGGTATGGGATTGAATGCCTACTTCACTTTTGGAGTAGTGGGCGCTATGGGCATAGCATGGGAAGTTGCCTTGGCGGCTGTATTTGTTGAAGGATTGATATTCTTAGTAATATCCCTCCCTCAAGTTGGTTGGAGAACTGAGATGATTAATTCCATCCCTACTGATTTGAAGATCGCAACGGGTGCCGGTATTGGTATGTTCTTAGCACTAATCGGCCTAGAAGAAACTGGAATAGTCGTCAACAACGGCGTCACTCTAGTTGACCTCGGCGCACACGCAGGTTGGGAATATAACTCAGGTGAACTAATCGCACTCTTGGGTTTAATTGCAATTGCCGGAATGATGGCTCGAGGTATGAAGGGGGCAATAATCTATGGAATAATCGCTATGTCGATTTATGGTTGGGCCGTTGGCGCAACTGATCCTTACAACATGCTTGGTAACGCAGACCCTACATACGATTTCTACAACAACCCAGAGGTAACTACAACCATAGGGTTCTCTATGTATGAAGGAGTGGATTTCACAGTATTCCATGCACCTTCAGGATGGGGTGATGCAGTAGCGACAGCACCAGAACTTGGTGTAGGTGATGGTAAGATGATTTCAACAGAAGGACTGACTGCAACTGGCGCCGTCGGCGCCGCACTCACCGCACTTGGTGAAATTGGTTCAGATGGCGGCACCTCTATTGGAGACTTCATTTTAGTAATGATTGCATTCATGTTCGTCGATATATTTGACACAGCAGGCACACTATACTCTGTTGGGCGCGCTGCAGGATATGTCGATGAAAACGACGAATTGCACAATTCTGATGAAGCATTCATGTCCGACGCAGCAGCAACAATCGTTGGTGCTCTAGTGGGTACAAGTACTACAACCACATACATCGAATCCGCAGCGGGTGTTGAAGAAGGCGGTAAGACAGGATTAACCGCAGTCACTGTGGGTGTTCTGATGTTATCCGGTC
>Ga0209228_1000655_pt1 | contig 17883 bp, 18 predicted proteins | sample METZYME_3_150m_FD_187547 | JGI IMG/M metagenome (GOLD analysis project Ga0209228, IMG submission 187547) | Marine microbial communities from oxygen minimum zone in mesopelagic equatorial Pacific - METZYME_3_150m (SPAdes) (version 2) | ecosystem: Environmental > Aquatic > Marine > Oceanic...
ATAGTATGACTGTATGAATATACAGTATCAAGGCGTAGACAAAAGCAACCGGTCGTCAGTTTGCCACGTACTTGTTGGCACTATCGTTGATGCGTTTGACCAAGGCCCTTAACCCGTTTCCCCGCGTCGCACTAAGATGATTCATGAGATCAAGTTCGTCGAACAAGTTTTCGATATTGAAGGCGACGATTTCGGTTGGCGAGCGTCCGTCATAGGTCGCGAGTACGATGGCAATTAAACCCCGGACAATGTGGGCATCGCTGTCAATTTGGAGTTTGAGCTGATCGTGTTGCGTGTCGTAATCACCCAATAACCAGACTTGACTCTGACACCCGCGTACGAGGTTGTCGGCAACGCGGAATTGCGTCGGAAGAGCAGGCACCGACTTCCCAAGATCGATGAGAAATCGGTATTTGTCTTCCCAATCGTCGAAAAACGCAAACGTCGTTCTAATATTTTCAAGATCGAACATGGTCGCGATTGGCGTTAAAACAGACCTAATTCGAGTTGCGCTTCGTCTGACATCCGGTCACGGGACCACGGCGGGTCGAAGACCAGTTCGACACTGACCTTATCGACGAAAGGCACCACACCAACGCGGCGTTCGACATCCTGAACCAGTACTGGGCCCATCCCACAGCCCGGTGCGGTCAACGTCATGTCGATTGAAACCCGGGCATCGTCGATACGACAATCATAAATTAAGCCTAAGTCGACAATGTTCACTGGAATTTCGGGGTCATGGACACTTCGCAGAGCTTCCCACACCTGACTTTCTGAGGGTTTGCCATCTTCTGGCTCGTCAAAACTGATGACCTCCGGCTCAAAGCCAAGTGCATCAGCATCTTCGCCATCGATACGCGCCATGTTGCCTTCATGGACAACGGTGTACGTGCCCCCTAGTGCTTGAGTCAATGTGACAAACGTCCCTTCGGGGATCGTTGTGGGCGTCCCGGTCGGGACCAGCCTTGCTTCGACCGTCCTTTTTAAGGGAACGAGTCTACGTTCCACGGATTGAAAAGCTCTCCCCGCAGCCACAGAGCGTGTCCGCGTTGGGGTTATTGAATTTGAGAGACGAATTGAGTCCCTCGGTCACATAGTCGATTTCCGTTCCACAAACGATGTCCCAATTCGCTTCCTGGACGTAAACGCGAACTTCCCCAGCGAAATCAAATTTCTTCGCCGCTGTCGGTGCTTTTGAGAGATAACTGAGTTCATACATATAGCCGTTGCAGCCACTGTCCGTGACACCCAGAAGAAGCGCCTTAGCACCCTCGCGCGCAATTTGTTGACCGACGTGATCTTGTGCCGCAGGCGTCATTGAGATCGTCGTTGGGTCGTATACCTGTGCGGTCATGGCGCAAGCTCCCTCGTCCTAAACAAAACGGCGCGCCTTTTCCACGGTTTCGATCAGGCGGTCGACATCGGACAGCCGATTATACAGGCTAAAGGAAGCGCGAACGGTACCCGGTATTTCTAGGGCTTCCATCAACGGCATGGCGCAGTGGTGGCCGGCTCGTACTGCGACGCCTTGTTGATCCAGTAGTGTGCCGATGTCCGTAGGGTGCGATCCATCCACCAAAAACGATACCACTGGGCCCTTGTCGGATGCAGTCCCAACGATACGAACACCATCGATGGCCTCGAGGCCAGTGGTTGCGGAATCGAGCATCTGCTTTTCATGTCGAGTGATCGAATCCCCATCTAATCCGTCAACGTATTCAATTGCGGTTCCGAATCCAATGGCACCCGCGATATTGGGTGTCCCAGCTTCGAACTTATACGGCAGGCTTTGATAGGTTGTTGCCTCCAGTCGAACTTCCTCGATCATCTCGCCGCCGGCTTGCCAAGGTGGCATGTCGTCGAGCAGGGATTCCTTGCCGTACAGAATTCCGATCCCTGTAGGGGCATAGACTTTGTGTCCCGAGAATGCGTAAAAGTCGCACCCTAATGCTTGGACATCGATGTTGAGATGCGCTGCGGCTTGGGCTCCGTCGATGAGGACGTCGGCATCGTGGGAGTGGGCCAGGGATGTGATGTGTTCGATTGGGTTGATTGTTCCTAGTGCATTGGAGACATGGGCGATTGCGACGATGCGCGTCGCGTCGCTTAGTAGGGCAGCAAAATTGTCGAGATCGAGTACGCCATCCGGCTGAACTCGAACAGCTTTAAGGGATGCGCCGGTCTGAGCGCAAGCGATCTGCCATGGCACGATGTTGGAGTGGTGTTCCATTTCTGAAATCAACACCTCGTCTCCTTCCTTAAGTCGCGACTGGGCATAACAATTGGCAACGAGGTTGATTGACTCGGTCGTACCTCGTGTCCAAATAACCTCATGCGCGTGTCGTGCATTGATCCGATGAGCGAGAATTTCCCGTGCACGTTCGAATGCCTCGGTCGCTTTGTCGCTGAGACTATGAGCCGCCCGATGGACGTTCGCGTTATAGGTCTCGTAATAGGTGTGCAACGCGTCGAGCACGATTGTGGGCTTCTGCGTTGTTGCGGCGTTGTCGAGATAGACCACGTCGCTACCTTGGATCAATGGAAAGTCTGCACGCACCGAGTCCATATCAAATCTCATGGTTTCGGACCTCGATTCCAAGGACGGCTCGCCCGTCGTCATGAGCGACGACCTCATTGAGAAATCCCTTAATCAATATGGCGCGCGCTTCATCTTCTCCGATGCCGCGCGATTGGAAATAGAAAAGCACAGCGGCGTCGAGTTGTCCGACCGTTGCACCGTGCGAGCAGATTACATCGTTTGCGTAGATTTCGAGTTCGGGTTTCGTATAGACCTCGGCTTTGGGACTCGTTACTAGGTTGCGATTGGTTAGTGTCGCATTCGTCTTCTGGGCATCGGCGGCAATGTAAATACGACCATTAAAGATAGATTTAGCACTATCACCGACGTTGCCACGAAAGTGCTGACGACTGGTACCTCCACCAACTAGGTGGTTGACGGAAATTTGATTGTCGAGATGCAGTGCTTCATTGAGTTGCCACGCGCCGGTCAGCTCGGCATTGGCTCCGGTGCCAAGAATGTTGACGCTGATGTCGTTGCGACGGAGATGTGCCCCGGCCGAATATTGGGAAAAAATATATGACCCATTCTCGGAGATATTGATCGCGACGAGGTTGTAGTCGATACCAGTTCCCGATGCTTGTAGCCGACGGTGTCGGAGTTCGGCGCCGGGTGCGACGAAGCATTCTACAACTCGGTTCGAACCGGTCGTGGTCTCGATGAGTTCGAGACGCGCTTCAGTCTCCACGATGACCAGGATGCGTTGGAAATGTCCGTCAAGCTCCCCGAGTTCTATGGTTTCCGCCGCGTCTCCCTGTTTCACGTGGATAACCAAGCCGCGATCCATCTTTAGATAGCTAATTGCAGCCAACGGGTAGCGTCTTTGGTCGACGGCCTGGTTGATGTGGCTGGTGACGAGCGTGCGAACGGCGTCCGATTCGAAACCGACTAAGCGAGATGGCGCCGCGGGAATCGTAGCGGTGTTGTGGCCGTCTGGGGAGTCATTGTTAAACTCGAAAAAAGGGACGGGGTCCGTGTATTTCCACGCCTCACTATTGGGTCTTGGCAATGCACCGTCTTTCAGTACGGCTATTGCGTCGCGCCGGTCCAGCCAGGGGAGATACTGCGGTTCAAACGCCTCTAAAGCCTCAATCACCGAGGCGGCGTCGATTAAGCCCATCTAAGCATTCTCCAGCCAACTGTAGCCCTTTTCTTCAAGTTCGAGTGCGAGAGAGTGGTCGCCCGACCGCACGATCGAACCATTAGCTATGACGTGGACGAAGTCGGGCTCGATGTGATTGAGCAGACGCTGGTAGTGAGTCACAAGTACTACCGCGTTGCTAGTGTTAGCAAAGGCACTTATGCCGTTAGCAACTATTCGAAGCGCATCGATGTCGAGCCCCGAATCGGTTTCATCGAGAATACTGACTTTCGGGTTCAGCATCAGCATTTGTAAAATTTCATTTCGCTTTTTTTCCCCGCCTGAGAAGCCATCGTTGACACCTCGCTTGAGGAATTCCGGATTCAGTCCAAGTTGCTCTGCGGCGCTCCTCGCCATCTTGACAAAATCGACCGTCGTGCTTTCTGGTTCTCCCGCAGCCCGAGCGTGACTGTCGACGGCGGCTTTTAGGAATTCCATATTGGAGACGCCTGGAATTTCTATAGGGTATTGGAAGGCTAGGAACAAGCCGCGGTGGGCGCGTTCTTCGGGACTTAAAGTTGTTATTTCCTCGCCCTCAAGGGCGATGCGACCCCGATCGATCCGGTAATCCTCCCTGCCGGCGATAACATTTGCGAGTGTGCTCTTGCCTGAACCGTTGGGACCCATGATGGCGTGTACCTCACCAGCACAAATGTTGAGATCGATCCCGCGCAGTATCGGTTGATCGTCAACACTGGCAGAGAGGTCGCTGATTTCCAGGAGCTTCAACCGACGGCTCCTTCAAGGCTGACTTCGAGTAGCTTTCCCGCTTCCACAGCGAATTCCATGGGAAGTTCCCTGAACACATCTTTGCAAAAGCCGTTCACAATCATTGAGATGGCTTTTTCAGGGTCGATGCCGCGTTGGCGGCAAAGGAATAATTGGTCGTCACTGACTCGTGATGTCGTTGCCTCATGCTCGACGACGCCGTCGAGTCGTCGTGACTCGATGTAGGGAAACGTATGTGCAGCGCATTTTTCACCGATGAGAAGCGAATCGCATTGAGTATAGTTGCGCGCTTTCTTCGCGCCGGGGTTCAGTCGGACTAGACCGCGGTATGCGTTGGAACTCTGACCGGCGCTGATGCCTTTCGAGACAATTGTGCTACGCGTATTCTTGCCGAGGTGAACCATCTTGGTTCCTGTGTCGGCCTGCTGATGGTTGTTTGTCAGCGCGACCGAATAGAATTCGCCGACAGAGTCATCGCCCCGTAACACCACGCTCGGGTATTTCCAGGTAATCGCCGAACCAGTTTCCACCTGCGTCCAGCTGATTTTTGATCGATCGCCGCGGCATGCGCCACGTTTAGTCACGAAGTTATAAATACCGCCTCGTCCACTCTCGTCACCGGGATACCAATTCTGAACCGTGGAATATTTGATTTCGGCGTCATCGAGAGCTACCAGTTCGACAACTGCGGCGTGCAACTGGTTTTCGTCTCGCATGGGGGCCGTACAGCCTTCTAAGTAACTAACGTAGGCCCCGCGCTCCGCGATAATGAGCGTACGCTCGAATTGACCAGTGTTGCGTTCGTTGATACGGAAATACGTGGATAACTCCATCGGGCAACGTGTGTTTTCTGGAACGTAAACAAAAGATCCATCACTAAAAACGGCAGAATTTAGCGCAGCAAAAAAGTTGTCTCCACGAGGCACGACGCTTCCCAAGTACTTGCGAACCAGATCGGGGTGGTCGTGAACGGCCTCGGCAAAGGAACAAAAAATCACGCCTGCATCGCGCAATGTTTCCTTAAATGTCGTACCGATGGAAACGCTATCAAAGACGGCATCGACCGCCACGGGTGGTCGCTCTAGAGACTCTGATACGCCCGCGAGCGCAGCTTGTTCGTGTAGCGGAATGCCAAGTTTTTCGTACGTGGCGAGGAGTTCCGGGTCAACGTCTTTTAGGGATTTTGGCTGATCTCCTGAAGGTGCGGAGTAGTACGAAATCGATTGGTAGTCGATCGCTGGAAATTGGACTTGCCCCCAACCCGGTTCAACCATCTCCAGCCACCCGTGGTACGCGTCGAGACGCCATTGTGTTAACCATTCTGGTTCACTCTTGCGCGCCGAAATAAAACGAATGACGTCCTCGTCAAGACCGGGTGGCAGCGTGTCGGTTTCAATATCTGTTACGAATCCCGCGGCATATTCGCGACCGACAAGGCCATCAAGCGGGTTGTTGTCTGTTCCAGGCATGGGCGTTCCGCACCAAACTCGATGTTATTCTATCGAATAACCCACTATTTTACTCAGGTATTAATGGGTGTGTGGAATTTGGGTTCTGTCGATCGGTAAGGCGCGATAAGATCCGAGCAGCCCGAGGGGATAACAGGCTTATGCCGGAATTAACGAGAATGCCAGAGGCCAATGTTTATAAAGCATATGGCATCTATCTCTTACATCGCCAACACCGATTAATTCGAAGACTGATGCGCGCCTACGATCCGACCGTTCATGGTCATAAATTGTGGCGGGCAAGTTTCCTCCTGATGGACTACCTCCAATCGCATCCCCCAAAAAAAGGCTCGAAGATTATGGAGATCGGTTGCGGTTGGGGTTCCGCATCGGTGTTTTGTGCGCGGCATTTTGGCGCGGACGTTACAGGCGTAGACGTTGATCGAGATATCTTTCCATTTATGGACGTGATCGCCGCGTTAAACAGCGTCAAGATCCGACCTTATAGAACACGCTATGAAAAACTAACGGCGAAGTGTCTTGGCGAACAGGAGCTAATTATCGGCTCGGATATTTGTTTTTGGGACAACCTGATACCACCTCTTAGAAATCTCATTGCCCGGGCGCTTCGCGGTGGTACCAAACGAATCGTCATTGCGGATCCGGGTAGACCGACTTTTTACGAACTCGCTGACCTATGCTCGAAACGCTGGGACGTAACCCTCAAAGAGTGGTACGCCGTTGAACCCAGCCGAACGACCGGAGAGGTTCTAGAAATTAGGGGCTGATTCCTACCGCGAAAGGCCTATTCGAATTTATGTGCGGATAAACGTTTTGAGTTGTTCCGCTAGCGAGATACATGCCTGGTTCTGCACCCTGGCAATAAAGGGGATCGGAACGATGATGGCTGGAACGATTGATGTTCCAGACGCTTCCGAGCTGACCTTGCCGACGTTAATTCCTCGATTGATGTCCCATACCGACGCTTCGTAATCGGAACCTGATTCCCACGAAAGAAAACCAAAACAAGCCGGGATACCGCCACTCACCACGGTGCATTGCAACGCGCCACTTTCCTCTGAGCGTTGGGTCGTTCCCTCAACCCAAACAAGATAACGAACGCCGATAGCACGTATTTTCTCAGAGATCAGCGGTCGAGATATCACATCAGTTAGATCCTTCATATTGAGAGGCGCGGTTCGCGGTTCGAACCACGGGAATAGTTCGTCCATAAAATCCCGCTCGCTCATAACGGATAGCCCATCTTCGCCGCTGCCGGTCTTTCCGGACACACAACTCACGAAGTCATTCTCAGTTTCACCACTTGTTTTATGTTTTCGGCTAAGTATGACGATGGATTCTGTGGAGCCGAGACTGGTATTTGCTTCCCTTACTTCTTGGATCGTTGTATTGACACATCCGGTAACCCAATGCATTGCGATCAAGACGAAAGCAACATGTCGATGCGTCCCCATCAAGATGCAACGCGTTGCTGGAGCCACTCGCGGACGACGTCTTGACGGACAAAACTGAACGAAACGCTTGCTGCGGCATCACGCAATGCCCACCTTGCGGCCTCGCGAAGGGCCGGAGATTTCTCGCTTTGCATGCCGCCGTAATTTAAACGGTTAGCTTTGCCGTAGGCGGTGACGGGCCAGCTATGTATGAGCGAACCATCGACACCGTATAGCTCGAACCGGTATTGGATCCAGACCTCGTAATAGTCCTTGCGTGTTTGTTCGGGAATCGCAAATTGAAACTTTTCGATAGATGGTGCGAGTACGGCGTCGGCTCCTCGACCTTGGGCACCGTCGAGAGACTGGATGGTTGTCACGGATTTGAACATTGCGTCAAAGATCCGATTAAGCACAGAAATCTGCGAACGAAGGTCGATGGTGTGCTTTCCATATCTGCCGAGATCCTCACTGTGTATGTACTGGGACATTGCGTCGTCGTAGTAGACAGCAACGTCGATTGGTACTCGCTCGATCAGAGGATTTGGGATGGTGGTCGTGATCGTGACTGACGCGTCGGATGAGCATCCAACGATCCAATAGACGTTGATAGCGCAAACCAAAACGAGGAGTAGATTAGCTAGTCGCCGTTCCATCCATCCTCCACGTAAACGGCCGGTGGTTTAAATCGTGACTTTGAGCAGCCTACTGTATATATGGGAGGCCCACAAAGGTGCCATTGTTACGGTACGTGAGCTCCCGCATCAACGCACTGAATCGATACACGCTCGGTGGGTGTCTTCGTCCCTGGAAAAGGACGGGAAAACCGACCGCATGGATCCGAACACGGCGAGTTCCTTCAGCATCTGCAACGTTTATCTGATCGATGGTGTCAACGACCCTCTCGATAGAGGTTCCCTGAAAGTCGTCGCCAAAAACGTAAATACTGATCTTCTTATTCGGATCGTAAAATGTGGTCACGGCCTCTTCGATCCCCTCGACGGGACTTGAGTTTGAAAATGCATCCCAGTTTCGTAGCTTGTTAATAATGGACTTTCGAAGCGCTGGGGAGTCCGACATCCAGGTTCGTGCATACCGCGGGAACAAATAAGCACCGTTGTCGTTCAACACTTGGATGCCTTTGACATTGGGATAGATGTTGAGTGTTTCTTGCAATTTTCGGATCACCGCCGACCACGCGTAGTTGTACATGCTGCCAGAGTTGTCGATAACGAAGATAATGTGTTCGCTGTCAACTGTGATACCGCCAATTGTTTGGCTAGAACGCTTAAAATTCATTCCTAATAGGCGCTCCATTTCATCTGTGAGGGATTGTTTAGCTCGGGCCATCTCGGCTTCTTCGATGAGTTGCTCATCCGCTATGTCTCGCGTCGCCTCGAACTTACTGAGGATGTCAGAGGTTTGTTGTTGTAGCCGGGCTAGTTGACGGAGTTCTTTGTCGGCATCCCGTTCCTGGTCGGATAGTTGTCGCGTCAGCGTATCTACCTGACCGCGTATTTCAAAGACTGCATCGCGCTTACTCGCAACCTGTCCTTCGAGATCAATGGTGGTCGCCTCGAGTACGCTTGGAGCGACGATCTTGGTAATCATGAGTAAGAGAATGATTGCGCCGAAACCACAGCAAATCACGTCAAGAAATGAGAGCCCAATTTCCTCAATAGGTCGACGTGTTTTCAAGGCCAATCTCTTGATGGTGACATATAGGTGCCCTGGGTTATGCGGGCAAGATTCCAATATGCAGCGGATGCCTGCGGATCGCCTTCCATCGGAAACATGATGACGTTTATCGGAATACCTTGTGGGAGTTCTTCGACAGCGTCGCGGAAATACTCGAAGCGTTTTTGCCCGGTGACAACTGCCTTACGCGGTGCCCGGGATGATTGTGTCGGAAGACTGTCGATGATCAGGAAAACGTTGTCGGGTAGTGGATCCATGGTCGCAATATGATCAAAGAGGATTAACAGGTTGGTCCCATTCTCCGGCGTTTTTTCTGAGAGGTCTTCGATTGCCGCATCGATGCGGTTGGCATCGATGGCAGCAACCCAATCGTCGTTTTCAAATACCGATTTAAGTTCGGTATTGAACGTCACGATCTGCACATGACTTTCTACGGGAATTTGTGCAGTTAGCCACGAGACAGTTGCTAGTGCTCGTTGCCACTTAGGCGACGCCAATTTTCGTTCCTCACTCATGTGACGACGGCGAAGTACGTTAATGATGGATTCAGCCAGCATGCTGGCCGACGCGTCCAGAGCGACGAGGACGTGATTCCCTCCCATGTAGAGCCCGGTCAGATATTGACGGTCGCCTTCGCCTTCAACTTCAATGATCGCTCGAGCTTCTTGTTGACGCTCGAGTTCCTGTAAGCGCTGTACCTCATCCTCGCGGGTATCGATATCGGATTGAAGTTTTGCGAGATCGTCGACGCGCGCCTCAGTCATTGCTTGGAGTGCGTTTAATTCGGCCTCCTTGCGTTCAGCATCCTCGAGCATTGCCAAACGCCTCCGTCGTTCATCGTCGATTCGCTTCAATGTGTCCTCAAGATCTTGTTGGACCGCAGCAAGGTCGCGTTTTCCTATGTTGATTTCGTAATCCAGGCGCCGGGCTTCGGATAAGAGATCCTTTTTGACCCACTCAACATCGGCCTCAGTTTCGTGATTGATGACCAGAAAAATAAGGATGACGGCACCAAAACCACACGACATAACATCGAGAAAGGAGAGTGAAAAAACTGTAAAGCGGCGCCGCTTAGCCACGTTGAATTACACGAATGAGTTGAAACTCTTCGCTATCATTTCGAATGACGTCACCTGGGCCTACGCCCGTGGATGAGTCGATGGCCACGTCGTTAATTTTGATTTCGGTTTCAGCGTTAGGTAGGACTCGATAACCAGATTCGTCTAGTTCGATACGAAAACCTCGGACATCGTTTGACGATTGGTTTTGATCAGAGACGAAGTCGCTTAGAGATATTGCTTCCGTTCCATGGAGTACATGCGTTGGACGCCTCCCTCGGTCGCTGCCTGGCTCATTCTGGCAGTCAGTGGAAGCGAATTGTGTAATGAAGGTGACACCGCTCTCAGATTGGGCGGAGTCATTCTCGTGAGCGATCGCGGCAGAGAAGATAGCGAGGGGTTCGGTGAGATGTGTTTCATGGCCAGCCTCGCGCAAAACTTCGGTCAGCCCAGGGACGCGAGCAATGCGGTGCGACAAAACGATTGTCATAGGGTCACCAATTTGTAGCAACAAGGCGTCGAAGCGCTGGCGGGATTTAGTTGCGAGTAGAGAGCGGTTGACCGTTACGCGGCGAGATTGACCCGCATGAGAGACGTCAACGAGGAATTCGTCTTCGCACGACGCAACGTTTTTCAATACTTGGTTAAACACCTGCTGTTCGGTTTCCGCAATACGAAGTGGATCAAATCGGGTCTCTTGGACGAATAGGTCCGCGACGGCATCAACCCAGCCTTCGATGAGGGATTGGAAACCGGTTTCTGGCATTTCGCTATATGACGTGCGAGTGACTGATCCGTTGGTCTCAAGTCGCGTGAGGACAGACCGATGAAAGCCATTATCCAAAAACGTACATCGGCCAGGGATCGCTACTGTACTGGCCGTTGCGACTGCAAGATCGGCGAGCGTGGAGATTTGAATCGAAGCTTCGTTGGCGATACCAAGTAATAGGGATAACTGCTCGGGGTCAGTATTACTAGGAACAGCAACGAAAACGGGCTCGTTATCCGGAAGCTTGCTGAGTCTTTTGATTTCAAGAAGGTGCTGATACACGAGATCGGCATGGTTGTTGATAGCGCGGCCGCTGACAGTAATTGGCTCGGCGTTTAATCGCTGCCAATAGTGGGTTTGTGTTTGGCGCGGATGTAAACGAGCTTGTTCAAACGCATCGTCGCCAAACGCGACGCGATCTTCGAAGACGACCGCGACGCCTGGTTGTCGGTAGACGATATCTAAATCTTGCGCCAACGATATTTCGGTGTCATTCAGTTCAAGGGACCACACGTCAGCGCACCTGCATATGTCTTATGAGCTTCTGATCACAATAGGTCTGCGTATCGAGGACCACGCGTTCCTGGATAAGTTGTAATTGGTGTACGAGGAACATGATGACGATGCTTATGACCAAGGCCACGAACGTTGAATTGAATGCAACCCCGAGGCTAGCTGTCACGCCTGCGATGTCACCTTCGACCGCGCGGTAGGCCTGGCCGAGAGCATCGCCAATACCGCGCACCGTTCCGATAAAACCGATCGATGGAATGGCCCAGGCGATATAGCGTACCAGTGAAAGTTCGCTATCTAATCGATCAGATTCGCTTTCGCAAATTGAATGTACGGCCTCCGCTACGTCTTGGACATTTCGTGTGGAAGAAAATCGATGAAGTGCCGCCATCATTGCTCGGGGCAACAATTGATCCTGCGTTTCCTCCGCTAGGGATTGGATGGGCCTTGTATATTCGCGTGTATCTTCCGGGAGAATACTCATCCCATCGCCAACGTTGACGAATTCAGTTTGGAGTGTGCCTCGTTCTCGCAAAGCATTACGAAACTTGTAACCCATGATCGAAAAAGCCCACAACATGAGGATGAAGCAGGACTCTTGCTCGTAATCCTTGAGCACGATGTATAGAGAACGTTCCTCGGTAAATACTTCTCCCGAGGCAAGGCGTTCTTCGCGAATCTCGAGGATCGCTTCAGCCTCAGGACGAATATAGGCGGCGAATATCGAGTGGACGACCAAAATGGCAACCAAGAGTGCTCCGACTTGGTAGACAAATTCAAACGGCAAGGTTCTTTTCATAGTGCGCTCTTAGATGTCGACTGGGAAAGGGACAGCAATATCCTCGGAGATAGCTTCAGTTGGTTCGAATGAATCGGGTGTGTGGGTACGCTCCTCGCGGTCTTCTTGTCCCTGCGGCTTATCCAAGGATTCCTCCTTGCTTTCAATGTTAGAAGAATCTTCCTCAATTGGCAGCGAATCGGCATCGTCGGTGAATTGGATCTCCTCCGGCCAGGAATCACCAGCGAACGCAATTAACGCGGCGGAAACGACCGTAACGAACAAACGGATCGAAGTCACGAGTCCTCCGCAAACCGTGCGATTCGAAACCCCACGTCCTGTCTTGACTCAGTACCGTAATCGCGAAAGGAGAGTCGAAGGTCGGTGACTGTGCCGTGCATCCAACTGGAGCCGCGGATGACATGATAATCACCTTTAGCTGGTCCGAGGGCGCCAAGGGAAATTCCTGGTTCGGGAATTACGTAATAGTCGTGCATCCATTCCGAGACGTTGCCGCCGAGATCGTAGATACCCTTGGCGTTGGCTTCGAAGGTTCCGATCGGCGCTGAGACTATATGATTGTCGTTGTAACCGAAGATAATACGTCCAACGACGTGCTGGGCGGATAAATCGGCGTAGTTGCCATGGCGATTGGGAGGCGGAAGTTTTTCCCCCCAGGGGAAACGAAGTAGCGACGACTGGTCTGTTAGATGGCGGGCTGCCCAAGCCCATTCGGCCTCCAGGGGAAGGCGATACCCGATAGCGCCTTGATTGAAACCCACCACTTTCCCGAACTCGATGTTATAAAACGGGTCAAGTTTTTCTTGCTGAGACAACCAGTTGCAGTACAACACGGCTTCGATCCAGCTGACGTTTGTCACCGGTTGGTTAACCTTGTTGATTCGTTGGTCTTGAAATTCGCCGGAATCGTGACCCGGTGCAAACGCGGCAAATTGTTCATTGGTTACTTCGTGTTTGCTCAAGTAAAAGAGCCTGCCAAGATCGACCGTACGTAAGACTTCGTTGGCCCGCCGCCCGGGCTCACGCCGAGAGGCGCCCATCGTGATACTGGTGGGGGACATAAGTACGAGTTCGTGACCGGATTTGGTCGTCTGTGTTGGTTTTAGTTTTGCGAAACGAGCTTCTTCGATGGTCAGGAGTCGTACGCGCAATCGTTGGGGGAATCCGGGTTGGGGTGTGATATTCGTTCGATATCCGGCATGACCGTCTAAACGCAATTCGATGTCATGGGGCAAGGCGGTGAGTGTTAGCGTTATGTCCGAATCACCGTTACGTTTTCCATCTATCCATACTTCCGCTTCTTGTGGCTCGGTGACGATCTGCACTTCACCCGTTAGCGGTTCTAGTTGGATAGAGATCGTCTTAGTGTTACCCGATCTGAGCGTAAAGGATTCTTCGTACGGTCGGTATCCAACTTGAGAAATGCGGGCGCGATGGGGTTCGTCAGGTGAGACGGACATTTTTAAAGGAGTAATGCCCTCATACTTATCGTCAAGGGTGATACTCGCTCCCACCGGGTGCGAGTTGACGGTGACAGTTGCGACAGCTTTCTTCAGTTGAATGGGTGCGAGTGCTAGTCGCTCTTCGGGATGAACGTAAACGAGATCGCTCCAGGATTCGTATCCGGATAGCGCGACGGTGACTCGATGTTCGCCCTGAAGGATTTCGGCTGGACCTGGTGTGAGGAAATTTGACACCTCACCGTCGATCAGAACCTGGGCGCCTGTGGGCGTAGTTGGGATAGTTACTTCGGCCCAAGCTGGACGTAGGGTAGCGGCCAAAGTTTGTGCGATCTCGCGGCCCTCGATAACGGCTGATATTTCGGTATCTAGATATCGATCGAGACTATATCTAAAGGTGCTTTGGCCTGCTTTGATGGGCGCGGTAAACGGGGTGGTCCCAATTTCTTTACCGTTACGAAAAATCGTCGCACCGGGTGGCTCCGAATTAAATCCCACACGGCCTGGAAGCTTGGCTAGCTCAAAATTGAATGTCTGGTTTCGTTTTGAACCGACTGTAAGCCGGCGTTTTAGTGGGGAATAGCCTGGTGCTGTTGCACTGACTTGATAATCCCCCTCCCTGAGTAGTCGGTAGCCAAGCGCTGTTAGTTCGAACCCTCCACTGACTACAACTTCCGCCGAATCGGGTTCGAAGATGAAACGTACCGACTTTGCCGTAAAACTGAACCAGAGCCCTCCAACAAGCACGAGTAGTAGTGTAGCGAGGGTTAACTGTCTTTTACTGAGTCGAAATCGGTTAGAGGTCGCAGCTGGTTCGGAGGGTTTAAATGTCGTTGGGTGGATTTTCCCGACGGGATTTTCATCGACCATGCGTTAAATCCGTTCCTCACAAACGATGGAAATGGGTCCCATCGATGGCTCAACGACGATGGTCATGCGGACGTCTCGACAACCGTCGCTACTCCCCAACAACGTATAACGACCAGGGCGAAGATTTAGTTCGTGCCGCTCGAAGGTCCCGAGCTTTCCGACACGATAGATGCTTACCTCAGTGATGCGATCTGAGACAAGGACAAGGGGAAGCGGCGTTCCGGCTCGCTCCATTAGGGTTCGAAACGCTCTCTTTTTATCGTCAAAAGTTGATCCCCGACCGGTCTGGTCGAATGCGGCTGCGAGGGTCATATTGGCTTTTGCATATTCCTCGTCCAACGAAAGAACGTGCGGATCGTCAAGATACCCATCCATGGTTTTGATAATTGTAGTAAGGCCTCGAAGGTCTTCGCGCCCATCTCTCGCGTACCTTACTGATCGATCGAGAAGGAGAGCTTGATCGTACGCGGCCATTGCGTCGGCCCATCGTCCTTCTTTCTTTGCGAGTTCCGCGGTAGATCGTAATTCGTCCAATTGCATCAGCAAACGATTCTGTTTGGTTTGGTTTAGTCCATCGATAGCGACAGAATCGCCGGGCTTTAGCACGAGCGCTTTGTCGAACGACGAGGTCGATGCGTCAAATCGCTTTTTTCGCATCGCTACAAATCCCTCGGAAACGAATCGGTTGTACTGGGCTTCTTTTTCAAGATCCAGAAGATTGGCAAGGGCCTCGCCAAGGCCGTTCGTATTTGGATCAAGCCCCTGGAGTTCATCCAACGTCGTGCGAGCGCGTTTGAGATCGCTACGCAGCAAGGAACGGTCAAGATCTCGGAACAGTGCGGAAATTTTTGGTAGAAGGGTTGCTCTTCTACGACCGTTTTCGGCGATCGGATCGCCGGGGATAATCATCAAGGCACGTTGATACGCGATGGTAGCTGCGGCTTCATCTCGTTGGTCGAGAGCAAACTGGCCATTCGCGATCGATTGACTATGTTGGGTGCGACCTTCATCAATGAGTTTCTTTAACGCCGTTGTGGCTGATCGATACGCTTCCATCGCGCGTGCGTATTCATTTTCGACAAAGTGGCGGTCGGCGACGGTCGCAAGTTCTTTGACGTGCTCGTATTCGTTGGCGCCCCATGAGTCGATGTTCATTTCGTCTTCAAGTACTGCTTGTAACTCGACGAACGAAGCCAGCTCGACCGTCGCCTCTTCTCGTGCTTTTTCGCGCTCAAGATTCGCATAGGGCGCGAGTAATTGTGAATCTTCCGATTCTCCGACGGATACTTCGCGCTTGCTTTCCCTCGAGGCACGAACGTCAGCCGTGCGTTCTCGAACCACCTCGGGTAAGAATACGAACACGAAGATACCGGCGGTGCCGAGGGCTACCGCCGCCGCGAGCCAGCGAAAACTAAATTTCCGATCGCCAGAAAAACGAGATTTTGTCGGCCGATCGTGAGATAGCGGGGGTAATGTCGGCGTGATTTTGATCGGTGTTTCCGCTTCCATTGGATTCTCTAAAGCAAACCACTGGGCATACGTCTAGCCGGCATCGATCCCTGATTCTTCAGTCGCGTTCGGGTCGCCGGCCCCCATTTCTGTCCGATAGATCCTTCGCAGAATGCGCCGAAGTTCTTCATATTGCTCATCTACGCTACCTTGAAGGGCGATCGATTCATTCTCTAGTTCGATCGTGTGTGGCATGATTTCTGCTTCTGCCGACACTCCGAGCTCGCGTAACACTTCGATATGTAGTTGTGCATTCGCCCGTTTCGCAATACCCGATTTGATCATCATGGCACCACCAATGATGGCTAGAGTTCCGCCATATTGAGTGACGTTATTGTCGCTCGTTTGTGCTGCAACACCGGCAACAATACCCGCGGTGCCAGCGAGTAGTCTTGCGCGTGCTTTGTTACGTTCTTCCCGATACGCGATGGCTTCGCTATAGGTTGCTCGACGCCAATTCTGGTAGGGCGTAAACATTTCATTGGCGAAGCTCGAAAAATACTCATCGAGGGTGTCAATGAAAAGATACTCGCGTTCGCGGATCATGCGCACGCGCGACAACATTGGGTCGTCAGGGGCCGGTAAACGGCGTATTTGATATTTCCCCGGTGTCGTTTCGATTACGTAATCTTCGAAGGCATCGGTCGCAAAGTCTCTTGCGAACCGCATTTCGGCCGTTGTCCGAATGGCCAGGATCTCTTCCTCGGTCAAGCCCATCCTGAATCCAAGCAAGTCGTTTGCGATTTGATTGTATGTTGCTTGGTACGGATCGATGTCGCGGGGAATTGAAACGTCGTAGGCGTATTTGCTTGCTAAGGTCTCGTAAACGCTGTCGAACCAGACCTGTCCACGAGCATCGGACGCGACCACATGCAGATTCAAGCGTTCACCATCGGAATGCAAAATCGTTGCGGAGACCGTCAAATCGACGGCATGCGAAAGCCGCGGGACGACACGTACGGCGCCCCAGTTGCCGGTGGATTGAAGCAGGTTCTTCGCGACGTAGGCCATATAATTGGACTCGGCTCGACGAATTTCAGGCTGGATGTTGAGCTCGGTTTGTTCATCGAACGATTCGGGTACGTTCGGATCAAAGACGGTGATGCCGACGTCAAGAAGTAACTCTTCTGAGGGTGGGACGACGAGTATTTCCGGCGGTGCCATGTCGACGGTTCTGACCGTTTGGGTGACGCAGCCGAGCAACTGAAATAGTCCGACGAGTAGTAGGATTCGCCGCAGACGATAGTCAAGGACGGTTTTCAAAAACATTAGGAACCCGATTTATAACGCCTATAGTCGTCCCAAAGCGCTTGCCGGAGCTCGGGATCGGATTCGGCCATCGCAGCTTCACGTAGTTGCCGTGCGACTACATCGTCGTCCTTGGCGTCAGGTATATCAGCAGGTAGGGCCGCAACGACGGGACCCGGCGTGGGGACCGGGACGGCACGTCTGTCTGTCCCCGGCGGCGCAGTATCGGGAAGAGATCCTCCTCCTGAATTGGTTCCGCCGCCTGGTGTTGTTTGTTCAATGCTTGAGGTCATCACCCTCTGATTTTGTCCCGCACGATCATTCGATCGCGCAAGAACGATCTTTCGACCTTCGAGTATCTCGCCATCGAAAACGTCCAATGCTCGATCGAGTTCGTCGTCGCCAGATGCATTAGCATCGACTCCGTCCCCGTTTGAGGAAGGACTACCCGGTTGATTCTCTGTACCCGCAGATTCGACGGATTGATCTCCTGTCGACAGATCTCCCTCGGGATCTAGCGTGCCCGATTCCTGAGTTGCTTCGGTGCCACCATCGGCTTCGGCAACTTCTTCACCGGGTAGTTCTGTAGCGGTTTCCCAGCCATCG
>Ga0209228_1000657_pt1 | contig 17858 bp, 17 predicted proteins | sample METZYME_3_150m_FD_187547 | JGI IMG/M metagenome (GOLD analysis project Ga0209228, IMG submission 187547) | Marine microbial communities from oxygen minimum zone in mesopelagic equatorial Pacific - METZYME_3_150m (SPAdes) (version 2) | ecosystem: Environmental > Aquatic > Marine > Oceanic...
TGCTCCGGAAACGAGGCAGCTAGCGCGTACCTGAGAGCGTCCGGCTCGAATAGGTCGAGTCCGTCATCGATGGTCAGGCCCACGCCCCGGCTGGCCGATGCCTTGCCGCCTCGGAAGGTGACGTACTGGTTGGCCGGTACGTCGGTGGGGAGGTTCAGGCCTCCGTATCCCTGAAGCATCGCTGGCCAGACGATGGTGTGGAACGGGATGTTGTCTTTGCCAATGAAGTAAACCGACCGGGAGTCCGGGTTCTCCCACCAGTCTCGCCAGACCTCGGGGTCGTCCTGGTCGGCAGCCCACTCCTTGGTTGCCGACAGGTAGCCGATGACCGCCTCGAACCAGACGTAGATCCGTTTCCCGGGTCCCAGGTCGTCGACCGGTACATCAACTCCCCAGTCAAGGTCGCGGGTGATGGCCCGGTCCTGGAGGCCTTCTTCGATCCACCCTTTCGAGAAGTTGAGGACGTGGGCCCGCCAGCCCTCGCGGGAATCGAGCCAGTCCCGCAGCGACTCCTGGAAGTCCGACAGGCGGAGGTAGAAGTGCACGGTCTGGCGCGGGACGGGTTCGCTGCCGGTGATCTTGGACCGGGGGTTTATCAGTTCCTCCGGGTCGAGGGTTCTCCCGCAGCTCTCGCACTGGTCACCGCGTGCCTCGGTGTAGTCGCAGTACGGGCAGGTGCCCTCGATGTAACGGTCGGGCAGAAACCGGTCGGCTTCCTCGTCGTAGTACTGGTCGGACGTTCGCTTGTCGATGTGGCCCTTCCCGAGAAGGCGGAGGAAGATGTCGTGGGTGACCGCGGCATGGTTGTCGGTGCCGGTGGATGTGTAGCGATCCCAGCTGATGCCGAGGCGCTCCCAGTTGTCGACGAACTCGGCGTGGTAACGGTCAACAATGTCGTTCGGCGTGACCCCGTCGGCGTCGGCCCGAACGGTGATTGGTGTGCCGTGCACGTCGGAGCCGCTGACCATAAGTACCCGGTTACCGACCCGCCGTTGGAAACGGGCGAATACGTCGGCTGGCAGGTAGGCGCCAGCTAGGTGGCCAAGGTGGCGAGACCCCGAGGCGTAGGGCCAGGCTACGGCAACCAGGATTGGTCGAGCCTCGCCGTTCGACGACATGGTGACCGAGGCTACCGGTGCCCTAGCGAGCCGACCCGGGCTTACCAGCCCGGTCAATCGCCGAGCGCCAGGCGGTAGGCGCGGCGGCGTGACACACCGAGTCGCCGAACGGCCTCGTCAGCTGCGTCCCGGGTTGACGCTCCCCCGGAACGGGCCTCTGTCACCACGGCCAGGACCCGCTGGTCGTCCGGCTCGTCGGACGGAGGGGCCCCGGCCACCACGATGACCACTTCACCCTTCGGTGCCTCGACGTAGTGGTCAACCGCCCCGGCCAGCGTCCCCCGCCATGTCTCCTCGTGCAGCTTGGTTAACTCGCGAGCCACGGCCACCGACCGGTCCCCGCCGAGTGCCCCGGCCAGGTCGCCGAGCGTGGCAGCCAATCGACGGGGCGACTCGAGGAGGACGATCGTCCGCTCCTCGACCCCCAGTTCGGCCAAGCGGGCAACCCGGTCGGATCCTTTCCGCGGAAGGAAGCCCTCCATACACCAGCGGTTGGTGGCCAGTCCGCTGGCTACCAGTGCGGCGACCGGGGCGGTTGGACCAGGAATGACCGACACCCGGTGGCCGGCGTCGAGCACCCGCCTGACCAGTCGTTCGCCGGGGTCGGAGATCCCGGGGGTGCCGGCGTCGGTGACCATGGCCACCGTTCGGCCCTCGTCGAGGTGGGCGACGATCCGGGCGGCGACCCGGTCCTCGGTGTGGGCGTCGACTCGGAGCAGCCGCGCCCCGTCGACGCCCGCGTGCTGGAGGAGGCGGCCGGTCCGCCGGGTGTCCTCGCAGGCCACAACGTCGGCGGCGGCAAGGGTTGTGGCAGCCCTCGGCGAGAGATCGCCTAGGTTGCCAATGGGGGTGGCCACCAGGATCAGACCACCCGCCCCCGGGTCACCGGTCACAACCGGACCTCCAGTTCGTCACCCTCCGACAGCCCCGGTGGGCCAACCGACCCGGCCGGGGCTTCGACTGCCTCACCGGCCGTCGGCACCGGCATGCCGACCCGGCTGCGGGCCATGGTGGTCGTCCGCAGCACCTGCAGGTCACTGTCCAGGTAAATACCGTCAACGGCCGACCTCATGCCGACGGTGTGGGTGCTGCGCGTTGGTCGCGGTAACACCGTCCCGTCGCTGGCTTCACGACCCACTGGTCCCCGCCGTCGCTCGGCCCGGGCCTGGGCGACCGCCACGCTGGCCAACACCTGTTCTTCGGACACCAACCCGGGCATGCCCTAGAGCGTAGGGCTAGACGTTGAACCGGAACTCCATCACGTCGCCGTCGACCGGCCGGTAGTCCTTCCCCTCGCTGCGGACCAGGCCGGCCTCGCGGGCGCCGAGCCAAGAGCCCTTCTCGATCAGGACATCCCAACCGATGGTCTCGGCTCGGATGAAACCGCGTTGAAAGTCGGTGTGGATCCGACCCGCGCACTCCGGCGCCGTGGACCCGGCCCGGAAGGTCCACCCACGACTCTCCTTCTCGCCGGTGGTGAAGAACGTTCGCAACCCGAGAAGGTGGTGAGCGGCATGGGCGAAGCGGGGCAGAGCGCCCTCGCCGAGTCCAAGCCCCTCGAGCATCTCGGACCGCTCGTCGTCGGCGAGAACGGCCGCTTCGGCTTCGAGTTGGATACACATGGCAACCGCGTCAGCGCCCCCCATCTCGGCGACCACCGGGGCGAGGACCGCTCCCGGGTCGTCGAGCTGGTCCTCGTCGAGGTTGACCACGGCCAGGACGGGCTTGTCGGTAAGGAGGAAAAAACGGTGCAGCAACGCTCGGTCGGCCTCCTCCAGGTCGCCACGGTAGAGGGGCACACCGTCGGCCAGTTGCTTCACGGCACGCCCCACCGCCTCAACTACTGGGGTCAAGCTAGGGTCCGCCTTAACGGACCGCTGCTGCTTCTCCAACTGCCGCTCACAGGTCTCAAGGTCGGCCAGAGCCAGTTCCACCTCAAGCACCCGAAGGTTCTCGAGGGGGTCGGTGGAGCCCGGTATGTCAGGGTCGCCGAAGGCCCGGAGCACGTACACGATGGCGTCCACCTCGCGAATCCCGGCCAGGAAGCGGTTCCCTAGGCCCTCCCCCCGGGCCGCTCCCTCCACCAGGCCACCAATGTCGGTGAACTCGACAGTGGTGGGCACCACATCGGCGGAACGACTCATAGCCCCCAGGCGCTCGAGGCGCGAATCAGGAATCCGGGCCATCCCGACATTGGCATCAGTGGTGGCGAAGGCGTAGGGGACGGCCAGGGCCCCGCCCCCGACGAGGGCGTTGAAAAGCGACGACTTGCCCGAGTTCGGCAGGCCAACGAACCCAAAACGTTCCACCGCCGCTCCTCCGATTCCGGACGCACCGGTCGGGCCGGCCCAGAACCAGGTTAGGTCTCGATCGGTCGGATCAGAGCGAGAGGCGGGTACTCTCTCGGCCATGTCGAAGAAGACGAGTAAGAGGCGGACCAACGCCCGTCGCAAGAAAGCCAACCACGGGCAGAAGCCCAACGCAGGACGCAACAGCTGACCCGCTTTGTCGTCAGTTTCGTGACCGTCGATCCGGGGGCGCGGTGAACATCAGATCGGCGCTCGTACCGGTGCTGGCGGTGGCCTTGGCCATCGCCGTCGGCGCGTTGATTATCGCCTTGTCGGGGTCATCGCCTGTCGACGCCTACCGTGCCCTGATCGAAGGGTCGCTATCCGACCCCAAGAGCATCGGGCGCACGCTCGAGAAGGCCACACCCCTCGTGATGGGAGGCCTTGCGGTGGCCTTTGCCTTTAAGGCCGGGCTGTTCAACATCGGCGGGCAAGGCCAGTTGGTCGTCGGTGCCATCATCGCCGGTGCTGTCGGCTACGGGATCAGCGACCTGCCGTGGATCATTCACGCCCCGCTGGCTCTACTGGTCGGGGCCCTGGCTGGCGCGGCCTGGGGGGCCATTCCGGGTGTCCTCAAGGCCACCCGGGGAGCCCATGAGGTCATCACCACCATCATGTTGAACTTCGTGGCTCTCAACCTGACCGACTGGCTGGCTTCCAAGGTTTGGCGGGAACCCGGGGTGATCGTCCGCACGCCCCGCATCGAACCCAGCGCCGAGATCCCCCGATGGGGTGAGATCCCCACTGGCTTCTTCCTAGCTGTGGTCGCTGCGCTGGCCTGCTGGTACCTGCTACGCGGAACCACCTTCGGCTTCGAGATCCAGTCGGTGGGCCTCAATGCCGACGCGGCGCGCTACGCCGGGATCTCGGTGCGCCGGATCTTTGTGACCACCATGGCCATCAGTGGGATGTTGGCCGGTCTCGGTGGGGCCATCGAGACCAATGGGATAGTTGGACGGTACGAGCCGGGGTTCAACGCCGGGCTGGGCTTCGAGGGAATCACCATCGCCCTGCTGGCCCGGACCCACCCGCTGGGGGTGATTCCAGCGGCGATCCTCATCGGGGCCATGCAGGCCGGAGGGTCAATGATGCAATTCAAGGCCGACGTGCAGCCAGAGATCACCAAGATCATCCAGGCCCTGATCTTGGTCTTCGTAGCCACCCCGATCATCGTCCGGTGGCTCCTCAGCAAGAGGGAGGCCGACGAGTTGTCGGTGTCCAGCACATGGGGCTCGTGATGGCCGACGACGCCAAGGGTCGCAACGTCCTTGCCGCCATCCTCTACCGGGGGCGGTGGTGGCTGGTCACCGGAGCGCTATTGGTGGCCTTCACGCTCTGGACAGCCGAATTCCACCAGGCCCAGACGACCGCCATTCTGGCCAGCACCCTGCGCCACTCAACTCCGCTGGTCCTAGGGGCCCTCTGCGGCATGCTGGGGGAGCGCTCCGGGGTTATCAACATCGGCATTGAGGGCCAGATGCTCATGTCAGCCTGGGCCGGCTTCATGGTCGCCTCAGCCACCGGAGACCTACTCACCGGGGTCGTGGCCGGGGTGGCGGTCGGCATGCTCATGGGGGCCGTCCTGGCCGGCATCTCGGTAGGCCTACGCGGTGACCAGATCATCGCCGGGACGGTGCTCAACATCGCGGCGATCGGGATCACCAGTTTCTTCTTCACCCAGGGGCGGACCCTGCCCTCAGGCAAGATTCAACCGATCCGGCTCGGCCCGCTGGCCGACCTCCCCGTGGCGGGACGGGTCCTGTTTTCCAACAAGCCGATCACCTACCTGACCCTCCTCTTGGTGCCCGTGGTGTGGTTCGGCCTGTTCCGCACCACCTGGGGGTTACGGACCCGAGCGGTCGGTGAACATCCCAGCGCCGCCGAGACAGTGGGTATCTCGGTGGTCGGGATGCGCTACCTAAACCTGATTCTCGGCGGGGGCATCGCCGGCCTGGCCGGGGCTTACCTGAGCCTCGAGGCGGTGGGATCCTTCGAACGGGGAATGACCAACGGGAAGGGATTTGTGGCCCTCGCCGTCATGATTTTCGGCCGTTGGAACCCCGTTGGGGCCTGGGGGGCGGCCCTGCTATTCGGCTACGCCAGCGCGGTGCAGACCCAGTTCCAGTTCCGTGACTGGCTTACCAGTGACCCCCAGTTCGTCGGGATGATTCCCTTTGTCGTGACCATCGTCGTCCTCGCCGGCTTCGTTGGCCGGGCCCGCCCACCGGCCTCCATCGGCCAGCCCTACTCGAGGGAATGATCCAGGTGTCTGCGGCGACGCCGGCCCTGGAGGCCATCGGTATCCACAAACGCTTCGGTCGGGTCGTAGCTAATGACGACGTCAATCTCCGGGTGGAGAAGGGCCGCATCCACGCCCTGTTGGGTGAAAACGGTGCCGGTAAGTCCACCTTGGTGAACATCCTCTTCGGCCTATACCGGGCCGACCGGGGTGAAGTGCGGGTGGCCGGGGAGGTGGTCGAGCTGAATCGGCCCAGGGACGCCATTGACCGTGGGATCGGGATGGTGCACCAGCACTTCCAGTTGGTCCCGGTGCTCACAGTGGCCGAAAACGTGGTGCTGGGAGACGAGCCGTCCCACAGCCACACCGTGCTCAACGTTGGAGCGGCCAAGAGAGCTGTTCAGGAACTGGGCGAGCGTTACGGCCTCGAGGTGGACCCGGAGGCCGTGGTCGAGGACCTCCCAGTGGGTACCCAACAGCGCGTGGAGATCCTCCGGTCGCTCTACCGGCGGGCCGACGTGCTGATCCTCGACGAGCCCACCGCGGTGCTGACCCCCCAGGAAACCGACCAGCTCCTGGAGGTGCTTCGGGGACTGGCCGACCAGGGAGTGGCCATCGTGTTCATCACTCACAAATTGCGGGAGGTTCTAGCAATCGCCGATGAGGTGACAGTCATGAGGGACGGTCAAGTGGTCGGCTCCACTACGCCCGGAGAAACCGACGAGGCCGGGCTGGCCGAGATGATGGTGGGCCGCAGCGTGGTTCTGCGGGTGTCCAAGGCGCCAGCTTCTCCCGCCGCAACGGTGCTGCGGGTCAACGATCTGTGCGTCGACGACGACCGGGGCCTCCGGGCAGTAGACGAACTGTCCTTGGAGGTGCGGGCCGGTGAGATCCTCGGAGTGGCCGGTGTGGAGGGCAACGGTCAGCGTGAACTGGTCGAGGCGGTGACCGGTCTGCGATCGGTGGTGTCGGGGATCGTGGAGATGGACGGCCACAACATCACTGGACTCTCGCCCCGGCAGATCAGCGAGTTGGGAATGGCCCACATTCCCGAGAATCGCGAGAAGCACGGTCTAGTGGGAGCTCATTCGGTGGCCGACAACCTCGTCTTGAACCAGTACTACCGGGCTCCCTTCGCCCGGCGGGGCTTCCGCCAGATGGACACTGTCACGGAGTACTCGCGGTCCCTGGTGGCCGCCTACGACATCCGGACTCCCGACGTCTCTACTCCCGCCCGGGCCTTGTCGGGTGGCAACAAGCAGAAGACCATCGCGGCCCGTGAATTCTCCCATGGTGCCCGCCTGTTGGTGGCCGCCCAACCCACCCGGGGCATAGACGTGGGCAGTATCGAGTTCGTGCACCAGCAACTCATCGATCAACGCGACCGTGGCCTGGCGGTGTTGCTCATCTCAGCCGAGTTGGACGAGATCCTGAGCCTGTCGGACCGAATCGGTGTGATCTACCGTGGCCGCCTAGTCGTCGTCACTGATGCATCCGATCTAGATCGGATCCGTATCGGACGCATCATGACCACCGGGTCCCACGACACGCCCGCGACATGACCGGCGACGAGCCGGAGTCCCGGTTGCGGCTCGAAGAACGGGTGGCCCTGGTCACCGGGGCCAACAGCCCCATCGGTGCGGCCATCGCCCAACGGTTGGCCGGCGCCGGAGCCAAGGTCGTTCTCGGCGCTCACCGCCAGACCGACCGAGTGAAACCGCTGGCCGCCGATCTGGGCGCTCCGATGCTCGTTGCCGACCTCGCCGACCCGTCATCGGCCAAGCGCCTGGTCGACGAGACGGTCGAGATCGCAGGACAGCTCGATGTCCTGGTCAATAACGCAGCGCTACAAACGGTCGAGCCGCTGGCCTCGACTACCGCCGAGGCATGGGACGAGGTTCTTGACACGAATCTGAGGGCAGCGCATCTGATGATGCGGGCTGCTCTCGGGCCGCTCAGTGGGAACGATGGCGGCGCCGTGGTGAACGTGGCCTCGGTTGAGGCCCATCAACCGGCCGCTGGTCACGGCCACTACGCGGTCTCTAAGGCTGGCCTGATAATGCTTACCCGTGCCGCGGCACTCGAATACGGGCCGACCGGCGTTCGGGTCAACTCGGTGTCCCCCGGCCTCATCGACGACGGCACCCTGGCCGAAAGATGGCCTGACGGAGTGGAGCGCTGGCTGGCCGCCGCGCCATTGAGACGGATCGGCACACCCGGTGACGTGGCCGATGCGGTGACTTTCCTGGCCTCGCCCATGGCCCGCTGGGTAACCGGAGCGGACCTGGTGGTCGATGGTGGAATTCTGGCCGTTCCGACCTGGTGAAGAGCCGCCTAGTTCTCAGGCCCGGGTGAGGTCGGCAATCCTCGCCGCAGCGGTCGGCCACCTACCGATGAGGTCGTCGCGACGGCCCAGCTCGAACATCTCATCGGTGTAAGGAGGCGTCATAGTCGTACCGAGCAGGCTCCATCGACCAAGGGTCGACGAGCCTTGCCAAACACCCGCGGGTACCAGAACCTGGGGGCGTTGACCACCCTCAAGATCGGAGCCCAACACAGGTTCGGTGACCTGCCCGTCCGGGTGGAGCAGGAGTAGGAGCGCTGGGTCGCCCCCGTAATGGTGGTACAGCTCAGGAGATTGAAGACGGTGGATAGCAGAGAAGTCACCGTCGGCGAGCAGGTAGTAGATGGCTGTCGACTGTCCGTCCCGCACCGTCTGGGCCCAGCGGCCGCCTTCTGCGGGGAGGGGCACTAGGCCGAGCAGGTCGGCTACCCGGTCGGCTTCCAGCGATCCCCTCATCAGCCCTCAGCCCTCATCCCTCAGCCAGGCGAACAGCCCGCCTACTCACCTCGGCCCGGGCCCGGTCCTCGTCAACATTGGTCACCCGCCCGTCGACCACCACAGGTTCACCAGCCACCCAAACATCGGTGACCCGCCGATCCGACCCGGCCCACACCAGGTGGGCCAGTAACTCACTGGGCTCGGTGACCGGAACAAAGGTGCTGTGGTCGAGATCGATCCGGATCATGTCGGCAACAAAGCCCTCGGCGAGCCTCCCGACATCGTCGAGGCCGACGGCCGCGGCGGCGCCCCGGGTTGCCATGGCTAGGACCTGGGCCGGAGTCACCGCGGTGGAGTCGAGGGCGGCCACCCGGGCCAGTAGCGCGGCCATCTTGACCTCCTCCCACAGATTGAGACTGTCGTTGGAGGCCGGCCCGTCGGTCCCCAGTCCGAGTGTGACTCCGGCGGAGAGCATCGCGGCCAGAGGAGCGATTCCCGAACCCAACTTCATGTTGGACACCGGACAGTGAGCAACTGCCACGCCGGCATCGGACAGTACGGCGATGTCGGCGTCGTCGACCCACACGCAATGGGCGGCCAGCACCCGACCACCGAACACCCCGTGTTCGGCCAGGATCCTCACGATGCTCGCCCCGTGTTCGGCCTCTAGTGCCGCACTCTCCATCTTGGTCTCGGCTACGTGCAGGTGTAGAACCGCCGTAAGCGACCGGGCCAGGTCGGCCAGCTCGGAGCACGCGGCGACCCCCAGGTCGTAGGCCGAATGCGGGGCAATCCCCACGGTGATCCGGCCCGCCGGGTCGTGGTGACGGGCATGGAATTCCGCAAGAGCGACCATGCGGTCGCTGCCCTGACCGTGGCTATCGGCGTGGAGAGCCGACAAGACCCCGGGGGTCATCACCAGGCGAGCCCCCGACGCGGTTACTGCTTCGACCAGCGCCTCCTCGAACAGGTACATCTCGCAACTGGTCGTCACCCCGGCCCTGAGCATCTCGGCCGAGCCGAGGGTCATCCCCCACCACACGTCCTCGGCTGTCATGCGCCCTTCCCGGGGCCACATGGCTTCCCTCAACCACCGGTCGAGGGGCAGGCCGTCGCCGGCCCCCCGTACCAGGGTCATCGGGGTGTGGCAGTGGGAGTTGACCAGCCCGGGCATCAACAGGCCGCCCAGATGGTGGACAGTGGTCGAGCCATCGACAGTCGTTTCCCCGCCCACCGGGCCGACCCAGGCGATCCGATCGTCGGCTACCTCGACCACCCCGGGTGTGTAGACGGCGTCGGTCGAGTCGCAGGTGACCACGGCGTCGGCCACGTAGCGGTGGCGTTCCATCGGGCGGAGGTTACCGGCCATCCCGATCCCGGCTGCCCCCGCCTGGTCCCTACCCGAAACGGGATCGGCGTCCGGACGACGAAGTAGGGTCGCCCGGTGCCGTCGAGTGATACGCCGGGTTACGGTCATCGAGGCCGGAGAGCCGGCGAGAACCAGACCACAACGCGTCGCCATCGGCTCAGTGACCAACGTCCGTGGTGGGACACCTTCCCCTGGTGGGGCATGGTGATCCTGGCGATCCTCGTCTGGATGGCCGTCAAGATCCTCACCGACGACGATTACGAACTGGCCTGGACGCGTATCTGGCCCGGATTGTGGATCACCATCGTGGCGGCGCTTGAGGCGTTTGGCATCGCCCTGGTCATCGGACTGGTCTTCGGCATGGGCCAGTTGTCCCGCAATGTGGTGTCCCGCAACGTGGCTCGAACCTATGTGGAGTTCGTCCGCGGCATACCCATCCTGCCCCTCATCTTCACCGTAGCCCTGGTCATCGTCCCCCAGGCCACCGACGCCCTCAACGGACGTCTCGAACCCTGGTTCGGTTGGGAGTTCAGACTCTCATTCCAAATGCGGGCCACTGTCACCCTGGCTCTGATCTACGGGGCCTACCTGGCCGAGATCTTCCGGGGCGGGATCCAGTCCATCCCTCCGGGCCAGGTCGAAGCGGGCCGGTCGCTCGGATTGAGCCGACGCCAGACCATGAACTCTGTGGTCCTCCCCCAGGCCATGCGAGCCATCATCCCGCCGCTCGGCAACGACTTCATCGCCATCCTCAAGGACACATCCCTGCTGTCAATCCTCGGGGTGCTCGAGATCACCCAACGGGCCCGACAATTCTCGGCGAGCAGCTTCAAGTTCCGGGAGGGCTACTTCGTGTCGGTCTTCATCTACCTGATACTGGTGATGTCCTTGAGCCTGCTGCTCGGGGTGCTGGAACGCCGGATGACCAGGGACCGGAAGGGTGGCCGGTGAGATGATCTCGGTCCGCGGCCTCTCTAAAACCTTTGACCGCACGATCCACGCAGTACGTGACGTTGACCTCGACGTCGCCGAAGGGGAAGTGGTGGTGATTGTGGGACCGAGCGGGTCAGGCAAGTCCACCGTGCTGCGCTGTATCAACCTGCTGGAGATCCCCACCGAGGGCACGGTCGTGGTCAACGGCGCCGACCTCACCGACTCGTCCACCGACATCGACGAGGTCCGAACCGAGGTGGGCATGGTCTTCCAACAGTTCAACCTGTTCCCGCACCTCACTGTGTGTCAGAACGTCACTCTGGCCCAGCGCAAGGTCCGGGGTCGCGACCGTCAGGAGGCCGAGGAGATGGCCATGGCGCAACTGACCCGGGTGGGGATCCCCGAAAAGGCCGACGCCTACCCCCGGCAACTCTCCGGCGGTCAGCAGCAGCGGGTGGCCATCGCCCGGTCACTGGCCATGGAGCCCAAGGTGATGCTCTTCGATGAGCCCACCTCGGCTCTCGACCCGGAGATGGTCAAGGAGGTCCTCGACGTGATGCTGGAGTTGGCCGCCGAGGGGATGACCATGGTGGTGGTAACCCATGAGATGGGGTTCGCCAAGGCGGCCGGAGACCGGTTGGTCTTCATGGATGAGGGAGAGATCGTCGAGACCGGGAGCCCGGATGAGGTCTTCTCCAACCCGCGCCACCAGCGCACCAGAGACTTCTTCGACAAGATCCTCTACTGAGACCTCCGGGGTCGAACAGCCAGGACCGAGAGCCCGGAGACGCCGAGCCGGCCAACGGTAGGCTGAAGCATGGCGGACCATTCCGACGCCACGATCGCCGAGGCGATCCTTCGGGCGCCTAAGGCGGTACTCCACGACCACCTAGACGGTGGCCTGCGTCCCGGCACAATCCTCGAACTGGCCGACGCACACGGGTACAGAGATCTCCCCATCGGCGAGGCCGGAGAACTGGCGACCTGGTTCCGGCGCGGAGCCAACCGACGCGACCTGAGCCTCTACTTGGAGACCTTCGCCCACACGGTCGGCGTCATGCAACACGCCGAGGCTTGCCACCGGGTGGCCGCAGAATGTGCCGCCGACCTAGCCGACGACGGCTGCGTGTACGCCGAGGTCCGGTTCGCCCCGGACCTGCACACCTCACAGGGGATGAGCCTCGACGAGGTAATAGAAGTCGTGCTGGCCGGCTTCGCCGACGGGTCGGCCGGAACCGCCCTGACCATCCGGGCACTCGTTACAGCTATGCGCACCGATGACAACTCGAAGGCGGTGGCCGAGGCCGCGGTCAGGTTCAGGGAGCGCGGGGTCGTCGGCTTCGACATCGCCGGTCGGGAGGCCGGCTATCCGCCGACCCTGCACCTCGAGGCTTTCCAATTCTTGCAGCGGGAGAACTTCCACTTCACCATCCACGCTGGCGAGGCGTTCGGACCGGCATCCATCTGGGAGGCCGTGCAGTTCTGCGGGGCGGAACGGCTCGGTCACGGCGTTCGCATCGTCGATGACATCGTCGTCGAGGCCGGAGGCCCAGCCCGCCTAGGCCGGCTGGCATCTTTTGTGCGCGATCGCCGGATCCCCCTCGAGGTCTGCCCGACGTCGAACGTGCACACCGGAGCGGTGGACGACATCGCCGAGCACCCCATCGGGTTGTTGCGCGACCTCGGCTTTAGGGTGACCGTCAACACCGACAACCGGTTGATGAGCGGAGTCTCCATGACCTCGGAGATGATCGCCCTGCACAATGCCTTCTCTTGGGGGCTAGGAGACCTGCGCTGGCTGACCATCAACGCCATGAAAAGTGCCTTCCTGCCCTTCGACGAACGACTGGGGCTGATCAACGATGTCATCAAGCCCGGTTGGGCCGCCCTCGGGGCCGACTAACCCGCTCCTAGGGAGCGCGTGATAGCAATCCGCAGGATGGGCACCGTCTCCGAGGCCCGGTCACGGCAACTGGTCGAGGCAGCAGGTATTTCTGTTTCGCCATGGGCGTCGGCCGACGATCCCGATAGGGCAGTCGAGGCCGCTCAGGGCCTGGGGTTCCCGGTGGCCGTCAAGCTCAACGGCGACACAGTGACCCACAAGACCGAAGGGGGCTTGGTCCGTCTCGGGTTGGCGTCCCCCGACCAGGTGGCCGAAGCGGCGGCGGAACTCCTGACCGGAGCTAGCGAGGGCGCCAACCTGCTGGTAACCCAGATGGTCGCCGGCCACCGTGAGTTGATTGTCGGTCTGGTTCGCGACGAAGGGTTCGGGCCGTGCGTGATGCTCGGACTGGGAGGCGTGCTGGCCGAGGCGGTGGCCGACGTGGCCTTCCGACTGGCCCCCCTCGGGGTGGTCGACGCCCTTGACATGATCGATGACCTGGGCGCCCAGGCACTGCTTGGTCCCCTGCGGGGGGAGCCGGCCCTCGACCGGAAGGCCACCGCCGACCTTCTGGTCGCCATCGGGACCATGGCCGACGACCCGGCCGTGGTGGCCGTTGACCTGAACCCGGTGGTTGTGGCCGATGGGAGGCCGGTAGCCGTAGATGCTCTGGTGGAGTTGTCCGACGGGGCGCAGTGATGGCCCTCGACCTACGTCCTCTGTTCGAACCAAAGGGGGTCGTCATCACCGGTGTGTCGGCCCACCCAGGCAAGTTCGGCTTCGTGGCCTTCCACAACATCCTGGCCTGTGGTTACACCGGCCCGGTGTTCGCCGTGGGCCGGGAGGAAGGAACGGTTCTCGACCGACCGGTTCTCGCATCGGTGGACGCGGTGCCCGACGGAGCCGCCGAACTGCTGGTGCTGTGCACCCCGGTGGCCGCCAACACCGAGATCGTCCGATCGGCTGCCGCCCGAGGGGTGCGAGCCGTGTTCTGTGCTGCGGGCGGCTACTCGGAAGCCGGGCCAGATGGCGCGGAAGCCGAGAACCAGTTAGTGGCCTTGGCCGACGAACTGGGCATAGTCCTGGCCGGCCCCAACGGGCAAGGCGTGGTGTCAACCCCCGTTGGCCTGTGTGCCCAGATCGTGGCTCCCTTCCCTACGGCCGGTCGGATCGCCGTGGTTTCTCAATCAGGCAACTTCGTCTCCAGTTTCCTCAACTACGCCAACCAGACCGGAGTTGGCATCAGCCGGGCCGTCTCGGCCGGCAACGCGGCGGCTATCGGTGTCGCCGACTACCTCGAATGGTTCGCCGACGACCCGGAGACCGAGGTGGCTCTCTGCTACCTGGAGGGGCTGGCTGACGGGCGCGGCTTTTTCGAGAGGGTTCGGGAGGTGACCCGCCGGATGCCGGTGGTGGTGGTCAAGGGCGGGACAACGGTGGGCGGACAACGGGCCGCCGCTTCCCACACCGGGTCGTTGGCAAACGACGACCAGATCTTCGACGGCATGGCCCGCCAGGCCGGCCTGATCCGGGCGGCCAACATTGAATCGGCCTTCGAGGCGGCGGCCACCTTTGCCACCCAACCGCTGCCCGCCGGGAACCGGATCGTGGTACTCAGCACAGCCGGTGGTTGGGGGGTCGTGACCGCCGACGCTGTGACCGCACACCGCGACCTAGACCTCACTCCCCTGCCCACCGACCTGATGGCGACCATCGACGAACTGGTGCCACCCCGGTGGAGCCGCAACAACCCAGTGGACCTGGCCGGGGGCGAAACCAGGGACACCATCCCCGCCGTTCTCGAGGCAACTGTGGCCCATCCCGCGGTCGACGTCGTCATACAACTGGGCCTGGGCATCCAGGGGAACACGGCGGCCCTGACCCGTGGTGGGCCGTTCCACCCGGACCACGGCCTGGGACGGATCGTCGACTTTCACGAACACCAGGAGCGGCGCTACGCCGAGGCGGCCGACTCCGCCTCCCGCAGCCACGACAAACCAGTGCTGGTGGCATCCGAGTTGGCGGTGGCCCGCCCGGACAACCCGCTAGTCCAGGCGGTAAGGGAATCGGGTCGGCTGTGCTACCCGTCGGCCGATCGTGCGGTGGTCGCCCTGGGCCACCTGGTCAGATACGCCGACTGGAGGCGTCGACGCCCCTGACGGGCGATCCCGTGGGGTGCCCGACACCTCGGTAGCCTGAGCATCGTCATGCTGGACCACGTCTTCTCCGACGCCATCGGCGCTCTCCGGGAGGCACTCGAGTCGGCCCGACTGGAACGCCAGTCGCTCGAGGAGCGGTTCCACTCCGACATCCTGCTCGGCAACGTCACTTGGGAGACCTCCTACGTCCTTCCCGGTGAGGGAAACCCGCCCCGGGTTCACTGCGACCTGACCCTCGAGTGGCCGACCTGGTCCCAGACCGCCTACCGACACTGGTACCTAGAGGGCGAGTTCGGCGACCCACCAGAGATCATCGTGGCCGTGGTACTGCGGGTCCAACGACTAGCCACCTCCCCCCAGCCGTCGGACATCCTGGCCGTGCTGCCCGCCAAGGCGCCCTCTCTGGGGGATACAGAACTGGAGCGATCAGGACCCACCGTCGAGACCATCTACGACCTCGGGCAAAAAGCTGACCTCGACGACCCCGAATGGGCCATCGAGGTCTCCTACGAGGGGACCTACGAGTTGGGCGAGGCCGTCCTCGATGACGGCGCCGAACTTGACGAGCACTTTGGCAACCTTGGCGGTTGGGTGAGCGGCGCCCTGGTCCGCCTGGGTGACCTCAAACTGGACTACCGGCCGGTCGGCACCTCCGGCGACTGACCGCCCAACCAGGCCCGGTGAACGGCCGGTCAGACCACTTCATCGAGGTCCAGGCGCAGAGGCAGCAGATCGTCGAAGTCAGGTTCCCGACCCTCTCCCTTCGCGGCGAACGCCTCGACCATGTCGGCGGGCTGGAACATCCCGGCCTGCCAGGTGGCGATGTGGTCGAGAGAGTCAGCGGTCGAGTGGTCCCGGGCGTAGGTAATCATCTCCTTTGAGCCCCACACGGCCAGCGGCGACTGGCCGGCGATCTGACGGGCCACCTCCCCTACTCCGTCTAGGAGGGCCTCATGGTCCTTGAACACGTCGTTAACCAGGCCTACTGCCTTGGCCTCGGCGGCCGGCATGCGCCGACCGGTGTAGGCCAGTTCCCGACACACTCCTTCGGGGATCAGTTTGGGGAGTCGCTGCAAGGTGCCCACGTCGGCTGTCATACCAAGGTTTATCTCCTGGATGCAGAAAAACGCATCCTCGGTGGCGTAGCGCATGTCGCAGGCTGTGACCATGTCGACCGCTCCGCCCACGCACCCCCCTTGGATGGCGGCCAGCACCGGGATTCGAGCCTTCTCCAACACGCTGAAAGTTCCCTGGAGGTGCAGGACGCCGGCCCGTAGATTGGCCCGTACTCGTCCGACCTCTGCCCCTCCCCCGCCCGGGCCAGCACCGAATACCGACAGGTCCATACCGGCCGAAAAGTGCCGTCCAGTGGAAGCCAGGACCACCACCCGGACCTCGCCCGAGGTGTCCAGATCGTGGGCCAGAGCGGGCAGTTCCTTCCAGAAAGAAGGGATCATGGTGTTCAGTTCGTCGGGTCGGCAGAGGGTGACCGTAGCCACGCCGGCCTCTGTAGATACATCAAAACAGGTGTAGTCGCTCATAGTTCGGACGCTACCCCGGGTGGTCCGGGACAGGGCCAGTGGGCCTCTCAGAGCCCCAGGTCGCCGACCAAAGCGGCCAGGTCGCCTTCGGGGCGGGCGCCTAGGTGGCCGATCACCTCAGCGGCCGCGGCACTGCCCAGGCAGGCAGCATCGTAGAGAGACACACCACGGCTGAGACCGACAAGCACCCCGCTGGCGTACAGGTCTCCGGCCCCAGTGGTGTCCACCACCCGGTCCACTGGCACAGCCGGCACCTCTAGACGTTGGTGACCCTCGGCCACCAAGGAGCCCCGGGACCCAAGGGTGGTAAACACCAGGCCCACCGTAGAGGTGGCGGTTTCTAGAGCCCAGGGGAGGTCGGGGGATTCGTAGAGAGAACAGACCTCCTGTTCGTTTCCAAACACCACGTCCACGAATCTCTCCAGCAGGTCCAGCCACTCCTGACGGTGCCGGTCCACACAAAACACGTCGGACAAAGCAAGGGCCACAAGGCGACCAGCCCGGCGCGCTGTGGCCATGGCGTGGCGGATAGCCGCCTTAGCATCCTCGGTGTCCCATAGGTAGCCCTCGCAGTAGAGGATCCGAGCCGAGGCAACCAGGTCCGCATCGACATCGGTGGGTGACAGGTGGGCGGAGATACCCAGGTAGGTGTTCAGGGTGCGCTGGGCATCGGGAGTCACCTGAATAAGGCAGCGGGCGGTCGGGAGGTTCGTACCATTGTCGACATCAAAACCGACGCCGGCCGCGGTTAAGTCCCTGCGGAACACCCGGCCCAGGTCGTCGTCGGCCACCTTGCCGATATAGCCGGCCCGACCTCCCAGGGCGGCTACCCCGACCATGGTGTTGGCTGCCGATCCCCCCGACATCTCCATACCCTCGGGCATCTCTGCGTAGAGGTAGGCGGCCCGGTCGGCATCGATGAGGGCCATGCGTCCCTTCTCGAGGCGGTGTTCGACGATGAACGACTCACCAACCGGGGCGAGCACGTCGACGATGGCATTGCCGACGCCGACCACGTCCAGGTTTGCTTCCACCAAGACCTCCTCCGGGTACATGACTTCCACCGGCCGGACAGTCTGTCTGACAGGTTCCCAGTCGTCAGGGTTTAGCCACTCGGGGCGTCGAGGCGGAATAAACCGGTGGTGCCCACAAGGGTGGCGAGCAATCGGTGGGCTCGTCCGTCGGGGCCGAACACCGTGCAGTCGAAGACCTGGCCGGCTCGGGCTATCCGGGCCTCGGGTCGGCATGTCATTCGATTGCTGACCCCCAGGTCAGCATCTAGGCGTGCCGCAGCCTGCTCGGCTACATCGGAGGCCCATACGACTGTGGCTGGGGAGGCCACCCGCACCCCTCCGAATGGACCAGGTCCCGTGACGGCGACTGACATCGAGTACCCGGAAATGGTGACCGAACAGGAAACGGTGGCCAGTGTCGCGGCGGTCATGGCCGGGCAGGAGACCTGCTCCACTAGGTGGGGAGCGGCCGGT
>Ga0209228_1000660_pt1 | contig 17806 bp, 18 predicted proteins | sample METZYME_3_150m_FD_187547 | JGI IMG/M metagenome (GOLD analysis project Ga0209228, IMG submission 187547) | Marine microbial communities from oxygen minimum zone in mesopelagic equatorial Pacific - METZYME_3_150m (SPAdes) (version 2) | ecosystem: Environmental > Aquatic > Marine > Oceanic...
ACCGGTAGTCACAGTTGAAGTCCATGGCCGGCCCGGTGTTGACCCCCCAGTCCAGGTCGCCGTAGTGCTCGATTTCGACGATGTCGGCCGGATCGGCCCGCTCGGGGTTGCCCATCCAGACCCAGGACAACCCGTAGCGCTCGACTACCGGGTAGGAACGAACGTCTGCTCCCCGGGGAATACGACCTTGGTTGCCTGGCGCTGCCACACAGGAACCGTTGCCGTCGAACACCAGGCCGTGGTAGCCGCACTCCACTCCATCGCCGTACCGACGACCCATGGACAGGGGAAGCTTCCTGTGAGGGCAGGCGTCAGCCAGCGCGGCCACCGTGCCGTCGGACTGTCGGAACAGGCAGATGTGGTCGCCAAGAATGGTGAGCGCCGTTAGGTCCTCGCCGATCTCGTGGTCCCACGCGGCCACGTACCAGGCATTACGGAGGAAGGTGTGCTCAGCCACGACGACCACGGTAGCTAGGCGGCCCAGGTCAGGGACTTTCGACGGGGCATGGTGAGCGCGACGTAGGACTCAATTTTCGCTGGGTGCACCGACACCGTCACACCGTCGCCGTACCGTTGTCCCCGTCGGCGAAAGGACGCCCCCTATGTCCAACCTCCTTACCGTGGCCATCTCTCTTGGAGCCCTCCTGGTCATCGGGCTGGTCCTCCAGAACCTCATTCGTAGCCAGTTTGAGCGCGCCCGAACGACTACCGCGGAGAGCGATGCCACGCTGCGCCAGGAGCTTGGCCAAAACATGGCTACGTCGACTGACACTCTGGTGACCACCATCAAGGCCCAACTGGACACCATGGGCGCCCAGCAATCGCGCCTCCTGACTGAGATGCGGGAGGGTAACGAGAAGAAGCTCGACCAGATGCGAGAGACGGTCGATGAGAAACTCCAGGGCACCTTGGAGAAGCGTCTCGGCAAGGCGTTCGCCCAGGTTAGCGAGCGTCTCCAAGCCGTCCACGAGGGCCTCGGTGAGATGAAGCAGCTCGCTGAGGACGTCGGCGACTTCAAGAAGGTCCTCACCAGCGTGAAGAACCGCGGCACCTGGGGTGAAGTCCAGTTGCGGTCAATTCTGGAGGAGGTGCTAGCCCCCGGCCAGTGGGAGGCCAACGTCAAGCCTCTTCCCGACTCCGACGCCATCGTCGAGTTCGCCATCCGCCTCCCGGGGCCGGACGACCAAACGCAAGTTTGGCTTCCCATCGACGCCAAGTTCCCCCAGGACCACTACGCCCGCCTCCAGGAGGCTCAGGAACATGCCGACCCCGAGGGCACCAAAGCGGCGGCCACGGCCCTCGGAAAGGCGGTCGTAAAAGCTGCGACCGACATCCGCGACAAGTACCTCAGTCCGCCCTACACCACCGAGTTCGGCATCCTGTTCCTGCCGACCGAGGGCCTCTATGCCGAGGTGCTACGCCAGCAGTCGGTCATTGACAAACTGCAGCGGCTGCGAATCACGGTCGCCGGTCCGACCACGTTGGGGGCGATTCTCAACGCCTTTCGTATGGGCTTTCACACCTTGGCCATCGAACAGCGATCCAGTGAGGTCTGGGCGGTATTGGGTGCCGTCAAGACCGAGTTCCGCAATTTCGGTACGATCCTGGACAAGCTCAAGAAGCAGCTGGGCACCGCGCAGAAGACCGTCGACGACACCGGCGTCCGGACCCGGGCCATGGAGCGGAAACTCAGCTCCGTCGAGGAGGTTCCGGAGGATCGTGCACGTGAGCTTCTGGACCTCACCAACGTCGAGCCGGACGATGAAGACGGCCTCCCGATCGAAGACTGAGGGAAAGCTCGCTCCACGGCCTGTCCCCTAGAGTCTCCGGCGTGCTGATCGCCCAGATCTCGGATTGTCACATCCGCGACCATGCCAGCGCATTCGGCAAGTTGGTCGACACCACCGAGACACTCGGGCGGGTCGTCGACCATCTGGTGGGCCTCGACCCCGGACCGGACGTGGTGCTGGCTACCGGCGACCTCACCGACGACGGCACGGAGACCCAATACAACACGCTGCTGGCGGTGCTAGCCCCGTTAGCCGACCGGCTCCTCCCGCTACCCGGTAACCACGACGAAGGCCTAGCTTTCCGCACCGCGTTCGCCGACCGGCTCCCACCTAATGTGGCTGAGGGCCACTGCAGTTACATCGTCGACGGTCACCCGGTGCGGCTGGTCGGTCTCGATACCTCGCTACCGGGTCGCCATGACGGACGATTTGACGAGGTTCGCGAAAGTTGGCTGGATTGCACCCTGGCCGATGAGCCCGACCGACCTACGGTGGTTTTCACCCACTTCCCCCCGTTCGAAACCGGCCTCCGGTTTATGGATCAAGCCGGCCTGCTGGACGCCGACCGATTCCGAGCCACCATCGAACGCCATCCGCAGGTCCGCCTGTTAGTGACCGGCCACCTCCACCGCACCATTCACACGGTGATTGGCTCGACACCCGTGTCCACGTGTCCGTCTACTGGCAACCAGCTTGGCCTTGACCTTCACCCGGATCGTGGGTCAGCCGTCGACGAGCCGTCGGGCTTCCAACTTCACCGATGGGACGGTGAGCGCTTCGTGACTCACACCGGAATGGTCCGCGACCCGGCAACCATCAGGACCGTCGACCTGGGGTCCTTCGTCGCCGAGATTCGGAAACGGGCCGAAGCTGGCCAACCGTTCACAAAAAACTGACCGGCGGTCGCCCTCCGGTCGATCCGTCAGACCGGCCCGGCCTGACGGTCCAGGAAGCGGTAGACGTCAAGGAGGTCGATCCCGGGGAACGGTGTGAACTCTCGGCTGGATGACGGCAGCGCCGTGAGAATGAAGCTCCGTTCGGATGCCGACGGCCAGGCCACTCCGTCCCAGCGGCCTAGTAACCCCGGCTCCGCCTGGTCGTCTTCGTTCCGTCCGCTGACCCGACGCAGCGTTTCACCGCCTCTGAATAATCCGGCGTCTTCAGCTCGGCAGCCCAGGGTTACGGCATAGGGGGTCCGTTCCGTGGCGTTCTCGATATACGTCACGCACCAGAACTCTCCAGCGTCAGTGGTCGTGAACTGATAGTGCAGGAGGTCTGAACCATCCCAGGCCTGGCGCGCTCCCCAGTGCCGCCCCAGGCGGGCGCCCTCCAAGCCTCCGTCGGCGTCGGTCGGGAACCGGATTCCGTCGTTCTCGTAGGCTTTGGTGATCGTGCCCTCGGGGTCGGTCCGAATGAAGTGCACTGGGATCTCCAGTCGGGTGGTGGCCAGATTGGTGAACCGGTGAGCGGCCATCTCGTAGGAGACGTAATAGCGCTCCTTGAGGTCCTCGATCGAAAGGTCGTTGTCCTCCCTGGCCGACGTAAGAAAATCCAACGCCGACGACTCTGGAACCAGTACAGCGGCTGCGAAGTAGTTCGACTCGATCCGTTGACGCAGGTAGCCCTCAAAGTCGGTGGTCTCTGAGTGCTCGAGGGCGAAGTGACCGAGAGTTTGGAGGATCACCGACCGGGCCGCCCGAACACTCAGGTCGTCTCGCTGGGGAATAAAGATCACCCGGCGACGAGTGTCCGTCACCGACCGGGCCGTTCTCGGCATTCCCTTTACCCGTTCCACGGTGAACCCGTAGTGGGCAGCAAGATCAGCCAGGTGTTTCTCGGACGGCGGCCCTTCGCCGGCGTACCCGGTGGCAGCTAGACCGGAAGCCGCTTCGACCTCGATCTCGGCGAAATAGTTGTTCAGGGTTCTCATTTCGGTGCGGAGCGAGATGTTTGCCGTCCGAGCCCGGTCTCCGGCCTCGAGACTGGCCAGACCGGACCGGGTCACTTCGACCTCGGGCAGAGCCCGGTAGAGGCCGACCAGAGCCTCTAGCACCTCGTTGTCTAGGCGGGCACCTACACGCACCTCGGGCAGCTCCAAGGTGGTCCGCCACGGGCCGGCCTGGGCCCGAGCTAGTTCGATCTCCAACTCGGCTCGCCGGTTGGGTGCCGTGGGGTCCAGCAGGTCGACGGTCGCGCACCCTAGAGCCAAAGCCAGATCACCTAGTACTCCCAGTTTGGGCTCGATCCGACCGTTCTCGACCTGGGAAAGATAGGAAGCCGGTCGACCAATCCGACGGCCCAACTCGGCCAGAGTTAGATCAGCCTGTCGCCGTAGGTGCCGCAATCGGTGGCCGAGGACCACGGGATCAAAAGACCGCCCGGTCATCTTTCCTCCCACGTCGATCACCTCAACCTCCCTCGCCGGGCTCGTAGGCCATCAATCTTTTGCAGGCTTTCGTGGTCGAACTCTGGCGATTTTTCTTAATTTTGAACAGCCTAGAGGAACTTCACGATCCATTGACCCCGTCGATGATCGGAAATTCGCCAATACTCGTCACACGAAACGTGCCAGGAAAGCCACAGGAGCGGCAGTGCCCGACTTAGACGGCATCGAGATCAGCGACCACCCCAGACGCGATGAGGTGTTCACTCCGGAGGCAACGGCGTTCGTCGCCGACCTGGTCCGAACCTTCCGAGACCATCGAATCGAGTTGCTACGAAGCCGGCGAATTCGACAGGAGAAGTTCGACACCGGCCTCCGACCTGACTTCCTGCCCGAAACGGCAGAAATCCGTTCGGGCACCTGGACCGTTGCTCCCCCGCCTAAAGACCTACTGGACCGGCGAGTTGAGATCACCGGCCCGCCCGACCGCAAGATGATGATCAATGCCCTGAACTCGGGGGCCAAAGTCTTCATGGCTGACTTCGAAGACTCCAGCTCCCCCACCTGGGACAACATGATGGAGGGCCTAGTCAACGTCCGTGATGCCGTCCGGCGGGAACTCTCCCTGCGCCGCGACGGTAAGAGCTACACGTTGAATGACGAAACGGCCACACTGGTCATCCGTCCACGCGGTTGGCACCTTCCGGAGAAGCATGTCCAGGTCGACGGTCGACCGGCGGCGGCCAGCCTCGTCGACTTCGGCTTGGTCTTCTTCCACACTGCCCGTGAGGCCCTAGACCGCGGCACGGGCCCGTACTTCTATCTCCCTAAGTTGGAGAACCACGATGAGGCTCGGCTCTGGAACGATGTTTTCTGCCACGCCCAAGATGCCCTAAGCATTCCTCGTGGCTCGATCCGGGCCACCGTGCTCATTGAGACCATCACCGCCGCCTTTGAGATGGACGAGATCCTCTACGAACTACGCGAGCACTCCAGTGGTCTTAACGCCGGCCGTTGGGACTACATCTTCAGCGTCGCTAAGAAATTCAACGCCGATCCCGAGTTCGTCCTCCCGGACCGATCCGACGTCACCATGACAGTCCCTTTCATGCGGGCTTACACCGAGTTGATGGTCGCCACATGCCACAAGCGGGGGGCCCACGCCATCGGCGGGATGGCCGCCTTCATCCCGAACCGACGCGACCCCGGTATCACCGCCGAGGCCCTAACCCGGGTCAAGGAGGACAAGCGCCGGGAGGCCAACGACGGCTGCGACGGGACCTGGGTCGCCCATCCCGACCTCGTGACCGTGGCCGAAGTCGAATTCAACGCCATTCTCGGACGAGGACTCAACCAGATCGACCGCCAGCGGCCCGATGTCCTAGTCGACGGCGACGACCTCCTCGCCGTCGACCTGACCGGTGGAGCGGTAACCCGAACTGGATTGGAGACCAACGTCTACGTCGGCCTCCGATACCTCGCCTCCTGGCTCTCGGGAAGCGGAGCGGCGGCTATCAACAACCTCATGGAGGACGCCGCGACGGCAGAGATCAGCCGTTCCCAGGTCTGGCAATGGGTTCGCCACGGCCAGACTCTCGAAGACGGAACCCAAGTCACCCCCGATCTGGTTCGCTCGGTGATCGACGAACAGATGATCGCCATTGCCAAAGATCTCGGCAGAGACGCCTTCGCTGACCTGCCGTTCGACGAATCCCGACGAATCTTTGAGCAGGTCGCCCTGGCCTCGGAGTTCGTCGAGTTCCTTACCCTGCCCGCCTACGAGCTCCTCGATTGACGGGCATCCCCTGATCCAACCCTGATTGGAGCTGCCGGCGGACCGCCGTTGGCCCTCCTCGAAAGCGAGCAATCGATGCGTAACACCTTCGACGACCAGGTCGCAGTCCTTGAACAGGACTGGTCCGAGAACCCCCGCTGGGAGGGCGTGCAGCGCGACTACACCGCGGCCGACGTCGTGCGGCTTCGCGGTTCGGTACTCCCCGAGTGCTCAATCGCTCGCCACGGTTCCGAAGTGCTCTGGCAGAAGATGCACGAGATGGACTACGTCCATGCTTTAGGCGCTATGACCGGCGGTCAGGCCATCCAGTACGTCAAGGGTGGTCTCCCCGCCTTATACCTGTCGGGCTGGCAAGTAGCCGGCGACGCCAATCTGGCTGGCCAGGTTTATCCAGATCAAAGCCTCTACCCGGCCAACTCGGTTCCGGCCGTGGTCGAACGCCTCAACAACGCCCTGCGACGGGCTGATCAGATCGAGTGGTCGGAAAACAAGGGCGAGATGCTCCGAGACTGGATGGTTCCGATCGTGGCCGATGCCGAGGCCGGCTTCGGCGGCGCCCTAAACGTCTACGAGCTGATGAAGCGGATGCTGCGGGCTGGTGCGGCCGGCGTCCACTTCGAGGACCAACTCGCCTCAGAGAAGAAGTGCGGCCACATGGGCGGCAAGGTGCTTATCCCGACCCAGCAGCATGTTCGGACGCTGACCGCGGCGCGTCTGGCCGCTGACGTCCTCGGCGTGCCGTCGGTGGTCATCGCCCGGACCGATGCCCTGGCAGCCACGCTCATCACCAGCGATGTCGACGATCGCGACAAGCCATTCCTGACCGGAGAGCGCACCGCTGAGGGCTTCTTCAACACCCAGCCCGGTATGGCTACCCCCATCTCCCGCGCCCTGGCCTATGCGCCGTACTGCGACCTCATCTGGTGTGAGACCGGGACACCCGACCTCGACCAAGCTCAGGAATTTGCCGACGCTGTACACGCCGAGTTCCCCGGGAAGATGTTGGCCTACAACTGCTCACCGTCGTTCAACTGGAAGGCCGCTTTAGACGATGAGACCATCGCCAAGTTCCAGCGCGAGCTCGGCAGGATGGGTTACAAATTCCAGTTCATCACCCTGGCCGGCTGGCACGCCCTGAACTCCTCGGCGTTCGAGTTGGCTCGCGGTTATACGGAATCGGACATGACGGCCTACGTACAGTTGCAGCAAGCCGAGTTCGGGATGGAGGGTGACGGCTACACGGCGACTCGCCACCAGCGAGAGGTCGGGGCTGGCTACTTCGACGACGTTGCCACCGTCATCTCGGGCGGCACAGCTTCGACGCTGGCTCTGGAGGGCTCTACCGAGGAAGAGCAGTTCTAGGACCGCTGTAGTCCCGCGAAGCGGCAGACATCTCCCGGCTGCTCCGAAGGTTTCTGCCGCTTTGAGGACGATTGTGTGCCGTCCCCTGCGGCCAATCCCCTAGCGTCACCCCGTGCTCTGGCCTCTCCGTCGGTTATTCCGGCCTCTCGCCGCTGGGTTTCTGGTCGCCGTCACCTCCGTCAGTCTGATCCCCGGAGTCTCCGCAGAGGTTGACCCGGTGGCGTTCCTCGGTCCGGATGGCGAGATCCTCCCTGTCATCTCCTCGTCACCGAACGGCACGGTGGTCAGTTCGTCCTGTGGGACCCCCATCGCCTTTGACGGCGAGGAGACGCTAGAGCCGGTCGACGTGGTTCTCGACCCGGGGCACGGCGGTCCAGAAACAGGTTCAGTGGGCTCCAACGGCCTAACGGAACGGACCCTCAACCTTGCGGTGGCCCGCCACGCCCGAGACGAGCTGGTGTCGCTCGGGTACACGGTGGCTCTCACCCGGGATCGAGATCTACAACTGCCGATCCGCCAGCGGGCAGCTATCGCCAATGCTCTGTCCCCTCGGGCCTTCGTATCGATCCATCACAACGGGGGGGCCGTCCGTCGCTCGGAGACCCCAGGGACCGAAACCTTCCACCAGGTCGACGACCCGGAGTCGGCTCGGTTGGCCGGAATACTTTTCGAGGACCTTCACGCCGCCTTTGCTCCCTACTGGGTGTCCTGGGTGGACACCGTGCATCAGGGGGCATCGGTTCGGCTGCGCGACGGTCGAACCGAGACCTATGGCGTGCTCCGCCTAACCCCCGACCTCAACTCGGCGATCATCGAGGCGCTCTACTTATCGAATCCACCCGAGGCCGCCCTACTGGTGATTCCGGAGATTCAAGCCATGGAGGGACGGGCCATCGCTGGGGCGATCGACCGTTTTCTGACCAGTGAGGATCCCGGATCGGGGTTCCGGCCCGAGTTCTACGACCCCCACACCACAGGTACCGGCACGGCCAGGGGTTGCCATGACCCGGAGCTCACACCGCCCACTGAGGTCTCGACAGGGTTTACGGCCGAGGAGTACGAGACCCTGGCCGCTACGGCACACCACCTGGGCCGATCTACAGACTGGGTCGTGCGATTTGGCGTCCACGCCTTGAAGTTTCTCAGTTTGCTACCCGACGCCGACCCGATTCGGCCTCTGGACGAGGTTGACCGGCCCGACGCCTACGGTCCGATTTCTGAAGTCGTGCCCTGGGATCAAGCGGAGCATGCGGTCCTGATCGAGATGGCTGACGCCTACGGGCTGACCCGTACCCAAGTTCAGAAGTTGGGCGCTGTGCTGATGGTCTTCCTGACCGGCCTGGAGGCCTAGTCCCAGTCTCGGCGCCTCTCGGCCTTACGGGCGCCCCGGCGACGCTTGGCCTCTAACCGGCGTTCCACGGCGCCCCGTCGCGGACGGGTCGGCTTTCTCGGTATCGCCTCCACTAATGCTTCGCAAAGTCGTTTCTCCACCTCGTCCAGGGCCTGCTCCCGGTTTCTGGCCTGCGATCGATGCTGGTCAACCACCACCCGGATGACGGGTCCCAACCTCTCCACCAGACGGTCTCGGACCTCCGCTTCAATCCCGCGGGCCGCGCGAAGGTCAACCTCGGCCTCCACCCGGGTGTGGGCTCGGTTGGCGTGCTGTCCACCCGGGCCGCCCGACGGACCGAAACGCCACCCCACCTGTTCAACCGGTATCTGGCATCCCGGTCCCGCGGACAGGAAGCGCTCACTCACACCGACCTCGCGGGCGGTGACAGCGGCAGTCGCTTCAGGCGGCGCTGGTACTCGGCGTCAGCGAGAAACGTCTGGAGGGCGGAAAGGATCATCAGGTCTCAGATTGGTTGATTGTGTCAATTGTTCAATGCGGCTTTCCCTGTTTGTCAACATCATCGTGCACCGTCAGACTTCTCCCCGTGGACGCCAACCACTTCCTGTCCTCCTACTACCCGGATACCTCCTACGGTGGGAAGCGGTTGTACGACGACATGGTCGAACAGGCCAAAGTCGCCGAACGTCTCGGATACCGGGGTGTCACCCTCCCGGAACACCACCTCATCAACGTGCTGCTAATGCCGTCCCCACTGCAGATGGCAGTCAAGGTGGCTTGTGAAACAGAAAATCTGGAGCTCGTCACCTCGGTCGCTGTTCTACCCCTCCGAGACATGCGGATCTTCGCCGGCGAAGTCGTCCAGGCCGACATTCTCACCGACGGGCGTCTCGTGCTCGGTGTGGGTCGCGGTGCCTTCGCCTACGAGATGGCCCGGCTTGGTGCCCCCATCGAAGAATCTCAGGCTCGATTCGATGAGAGCCTCGACGTGCTCATCGCGCTTCTGAGCCGGGAGGAGGTCTCCTGGGACGGCGAGTATTACCGCTTCGAACCGCTGACCGTAATGCCCCGGCCGCTGACCCAGCCCATGCCCCGAATGATGGTTGCCGTCATGAACCCTCCGGGAATCGCCGCCGCTACTCGACGCGGATTCGACGTCCAGACCACTCCGCTGGCCGGGGAACCTGGCCTGTTCCAGGCCCAGGTCGCCGCCCACAGGGAGGCCAAAGCTGAAATGGGTGAGGCAGGACACCACCTTCGGATCATGATGTCGCGAGTCATCTACTGCACCGAGTCTGAAGCCCACACCCGGGAGATGGTGCAACGGGCCTACGACTACTACAGCCGGTTCGACAACGTCTTCACCGGCCCGGGAATCGTCCACAACGGCGACGTCCAGGCCCTGCCTCGCGCCCAGAGCATCGAGGAACTCGAAAAGAACCTCGTCATCTGCCAGGCCGAGGAGATGGTCGACCGTCTCGCCGAGTACGCGGAGGCCGGCATCGATGAGGTCATCCTGAGTTCCAATCTTGGTCAACCCCAGGTCGAACACCTCGAGGCCATGGAACGCTTCGCCACCGACGTGCTCCCCCACCTGCAGCGGATTCCAGCCGCCGCATGAACCCGAACCCGCTGTCCGCCTTGCCACCACACGAACTAGGAGGAATCCGCCATGCCCATCATTCGCGTAGAGATGTTTCCCGATCGCACCGTCGATCAGAAAAGGAACTTGGTGCGGGAACTCACTGACGGGTTCGTTCGGGCCTGTGGAGGTCCCGGCGACCGGCTCCATGTAATCATCACCGAGATCGACCGTGAAGACTGGGGCGTCGGCGGCCAGTTGATGTCCGACCAGTAAGCGGACCGCAGGATCATGAGTGCCGTCGACGTCTCGTACACCATCTCCGGGGAAGGGCCCCCGCTCTACATGGTCCACGGGATCGGTTCCCGACGGGTCACGTGGGACGGTCTGCTCCCGGGGCTGGAGGAACACTTCACCTGTGTCCGCTACGACCTCCGGGGTCATGGCCAGAGCCCCGTACCACCGGTCCCGTACTCTCTCGACGACCTGGTCGACGACCTGGAGGCCCTACGTCTGCGCCTCGGACACGGCCGAATCCACATCATCGGCCACTCGCTAGGTGGCCAGATCGGCCCCGCCTACGCTCGGGCCCACCCGGAACATACGACCAGCGTCGTGCTTCTCAGCACGGCTGCCGGCCGTACCGCCGACGACAGCGCCAAAGTCCACGGTGTGGTGGCCCGGATGCGCTCCGAAGGTGTCGAACCGGTACTGAATACCCTCCTTGACCGCTGGTACACCGACCAGTTCATAGCGGACCGGCCGGACGCCATCGCGAATCGAATCCAGCAGGTTCTCGGCACTCCGGAAGACGTCTTTCTGAGTGTCTTTGACGTGTACGCCGGGGCAGAGATGGCTCCATGGCTTCGTGAGGTCGCCTGCCCGTGTCTGGTCATGACCGGTGAACTAGACGGCGGCTGTAACCCTCGCCTCAACCGGTTCATCGCCGACGAACTACCCGATGCCAAACTGGTCATCCTTGATGACCTGAAGCACTCCATCCTGATTGAGGCACCAGATCGTGTGCTCGGCCCGGTACGGGACTTCCTGTTGCGCCACCGCGATTCTTGAACCGGTAATCGGGTTCCAACCGGTCCGATGGGTCAGATCCGACGAGCCACTACTCGGATACCCCCTAGCTTCCCGTCGGAGAAGTGGCGTACCACTGTGGTGTAGAAACCGCACATGGTCTCGAACACTTCCTCACCATGGACCCGGAGGTGCCGGTCCTGTTGCTGGCGGTACTGGTCCAGGCGCCCACGGGTAAACGCCGTCCAGTCGTCGGACATGTCGTCGCATACGAGAACCTCGAAGCCGGCGTCAGCAAGGTCCTGCCGGTAGCGATTACTACTTACGAGATAGTTGGCGAAGAGTTCAGAGGCAAGCTCTTCGCTCTCGTCGTCATCGAACGGTCGGCGCTCACAAAGGTCCTCGGCGTAAAAGAACCCGCCGTCCGGAAGCAGTGACCGACACCGGTCGAGGAGGACGGCCCTCTGGGAGATGTGGTACAGCGCCAGCCAGCTGACGACAGCGTCAAACCCTTCGCCGCTCCAGGGGTAGGTCAGGAAGTCTCCACACACGTGCGTCACCCGGTCGGCTAGACCGCACCGTCGGGTGAGAGCCGCTGCCATGCGGTGGTGATCCTCTTGGAGTTCCAGCGCGGTTACCGCTGCACTCGAGGTAGCCGCCAAATACCGGGCCGGCCCACCGAGCCCGGAACCGATCTCCAGGACTGAACTCCTCTCGCCGATGCCCGTTGCCCGGATCGCCTCGTCGACCGCCTCAGTGCCGTGGTAGTGCAATTGGTCAAAGGCTGTCAGCTCGTCGACACGCAACAACTCCTCATTTGTCTTCCCGAGTTCACGAAGCTCGTTCACCACCCGATCGACGTGGTGATACAGCGTCATGCTCTTGATGTCGTCGCTGGGTTCGTTCATCTCGAAATCCGGCCTCCGGGCCGTGTAGACGTAGCGCCGAAACGGACTAGGAGGACGGCCTGGACCTCCAACGCCGCAGGAATCCAGACTTTCGGCCTGTCGTCCTACCTCTGCTGGCTCGATCCTGTTCGCGCTCGATCTTTCGTCTCCTCACGTTCTCTGTCGCCTCGTGGCGCTGAAGTTCGAACCACTCCGTCGTTAGCGGAAATGGCTTTTCGTCGCCCGGATCGGCCGGGGGAACATCTTCTGTTGGTTCGTTCGGGTTCTCCATGGGGTCAAGATTTGCACGTTTGGACTGAAGGGTCGGCTTGGCCGTCCACAACCTTCGACCCGTATTCTGAAGATGGTTGTAGAAACGAACTCGATGGAGGAGACAAACCATGCTGGGCGAAAAGGTCGGATCCATTTCAGGACCCACATCGATGAAGGCCATTCCAGCCGTAGATGGGAATCCAGCGTTTGAAACAGTCGCCAGTGGCCTGACCGGAACTCTTGCCGGTACTGATGTAACAAGCTTTGCCACGTACTCAGCTGCGATGAGAGCTGACGGCTCCTTCTACGGCGAGTGCCCTAACTCTGGTGTGGTAATGGCAGCCGATGGAGTGGCCACATTTAGGGCTACCGGTATCGGATCCCCGACGGCTGACGGCGGATTCTCATTCAAGGGAGTCGTGTATTTTGAGTCTGCTGCTCCCTCTCTCTCGTCCTTGAATGGTGTCGCAGTTGTCTACGACTGGAATGTCGAAGCAAGCGGTGACGCGTCCTGGGATCTTTGGGAGTGGAAGTAGTCCCACAGGGATAGAAACCCGGCCGGCCGCCAAACGACGCTCGGAAGTTCTGAGACAACCCTAAAGATTGGTGCTGTTGGTGGTGCCCCCGGGAGGATTTGAACCTCCGACCGGTGGATTAGAAAGCCACTGCTCTATCCGGGCTGAGCTACGGGGGCGGGTAACCGAGACTACCGCTAGCCCCGGAAACGCCCCGGTCTGACCTCGTCGAGGATCAGCCCCGAGAATGCCGGCGACGGTCCAACCCCGAAGGCCAATTCGGCGGTTAACCGGCCTGCCCCTGGGGCGGTCTGGATGCCAGTCCCACCCTGACCTACACACCAGACGAACGTGGGTTGGTTGGGGTCCGGGCCAATGACCATCGACCGGTCGGGGGCAAAGGTTCGAAGGCCCACCCAGGCCGAGTTGACCGACCGGATATCCAACGTCGTGGCCTCGTTGAGGCGGTCGATTGCCAGCGCTACGTCGACCTCCTCGGGCTTCGGGTCGCAAGGTTCCGACGGGTTCTCCTCAGCTAGAGAACAGAGCATTTGCGGTCCGTCATCGCGGAGATACCAGTCGAGATCAATGTCACCGACAAATGCCCATCCGGTGGTGTCAAGTCCTGGGCCATCAACCATAAATACCGTACGGCGCATGGGTTGGAGACCTACTGGTGCCAGGCCGGCCGTAGTCGCCACTACGTCACCCCAGGCGCCGGCACAGTTCACGACGATGTCAGCTCCTATCGGCCCTTCGGTGGTGTCGAGACGCCAGCCGTCGCCGTCGGAGGTCACGGCGTCGACCTTCGTCGACGTGACGATCCGGCCACCTGCACGCCGGAACCCTCGAACGAACGCCTGGTGGAGGGCTCCCACGTCGATGTCGGCGCTATCTGGCTCCACGATGGCCCGGTGGATCCGTTCCCGGCGAAGCGGTGGAAAGAGACGCATAGCCTCATCGACATCCACCTCAATCGTCGGTGTCGTGGCCGACTCTCGGCCCTCTGCAAGCATCCGGTCGATGGACTCATCCTTGCCCTCGGTCCCCACGTGGAGGACCGGTCGGTGAGACAGGAGTGGGGCGTCGACTAGGCCCTCTGGTGTCTCCCTTAGGAAGTCAAGACTGGCTGTGCATAGGGCCCGCACGGAGGACGTCCCCAAGTTCTCGAGCAGGAGGGCCGCCGACCGACCCGTGGTGTGGTGGGCGAGGGTGGCCTCCATTTCGAGGAGTAGTACGTGGGCGTCCGGTCGGATCTCCAACAGGTGGTAGGCGACGCTGACTCCTGCGATACCCCCTCCAACCACTGCAACTCGATCCGTCACCAGCGCAGCATCACACACTGCCTCTCGCCGGACCATCCCCGCTCAACTCCTAAACCGAGCGTCACCCGTGGGCCGGCCACGTATCATGGCGGCCTACTTGGTGGCCGTAGCTCAGTTCGGTTAGAGCACCTGGTTGTGGTCCAGGATGTCGGGGGTTCAAATCCCCTCGGTCACCCCAAGCCGTCCATCTGCCGGTCGTCCGCCTCGACGGTCGCCGATAGAATCGGGCGCTGCTGGCGCCTCTAGCTCAATTGGCAGAGCATCGGACTCTTAATCCGCAGGTTCCGGGTTCGAGTCCCGGGGGGCGTACCACCAAACCGAGAAACCGCATGTCGCAGTCCCGGCGCAACTTCCGCCAACACAGGGACATGACAGAGACATGGGAACTTCACCGAACACCGCCGCCAACGATGAGTACGGGGGCGTTGGTCTCACTCATGATGCGTCCCTACTCGAGCTCGACCTGGACCATGACCAGCGTTGAAGCGGCCTTGACGAGGCTCACTTCGATCGGCACCTTGTTCTGGTCGAGCTTGATGCCGTAGACCTTGGCGTCACGGGGTAGAGCGCAGAGGTAGCGGCTCACATGTTCGCGAAGTTCGTCAGTGTCGCCGTCCCAGAGGCGAGCCGTTCCGTTCACCGTCTTCCTCGCGATCTCGATGGAGACTGGCACGTCGCCTTCGCGGAAGTTCTTCCACCAGTTCGTGCTGTGGTCTGACAGGAACCACACGATTTGGTCGTCCCTGACGTAGCTGAGTGGTGTGACAAACTCGCGGCCGCTCGCTCGGCCGCAAAAGCGCAGCAGAGCGATGGTTCTGCTCGCCATGCGGTGAAGCGGCGAGCGAAGAACGGTCTTCATGACGGGGTTGAGAACTCGGTAGAGCCCGTGCTGGGTGGTGGTGGCAACGCTCATTTCATGTTCTCCGCTGGTCTGCACCATCTACGTCAGGCGAACTGATCGGCAAGGTCGTCGTCCCGGAATGGGCGCAGGACCAGGCGATCGGTTTCAAGCGTCGGGCAAGCCACCATCCGTTCAGTTTGCCACCCGGCCAGCAGGGCGACTCCCGCACCCCTCTCGTGCCCCAAAATCTCGGGTGCCGAGACGACTGGTTCCTCCGGTGGTGACTTATGTAGCGCCCTCTGGGGGGCGGTTGACGAACCCCCCGGGGAGTGGGACCCTCATCGGCGAGCGGCGGCGCGGGCCGTCGCCGGACCGGAAGGCGGGGAGCCATGCCCTTGTACGTAATCGAACGATCGATGCCCGGCATGGGAGCAATGGGCCCTGAGGAGTTGCAGGGCGCTGCGGCACACTCCAACGAGACCCTGGAGGCGATGCGGGCTGAGGGCAAGGACATCACCTGGAGACATTCCTACGGGACGGCAGACAAGTCCTTCTGCATCTACGAGGCGGCAGACGAGGGCCTCGTGCAAGAGCATTCCGAACGGAGCGGCTTTCCGGCCGACGTCATCTCTGAGGTCGGAGGGATCATCGGACCGGAGACTGCCGACGGCTGAGCGCCGCGGTCACCGCGGAGAACCGTCGTCAAGTCTGCGCACATCTACACCTGGGGGCTCTGATGTCGCCCCCGCCCCCCTCAGGGCGTGGAAGAATTGTGGGGACCAACGGATCACGAACCCATCTCGGCTTTTGAGTTGCTGTGGTACGCCCCCGGGGGCGTACCACAAAAGCCAAGAATCAGGTTCCCAGCCCTACACCACCGCCCCGGGACGCCGATGCCAGGTTCAGCGGGCCCGAGACCAGATCCCGTGGGGGGCCGACGGGAAGAACGCCATGGTGCGCTCCTCCAGCAGCTCCATGCCCAGCCGTCGGGCTACGGCTTGGGATGGACCGTTGTCGGGGAGGATGCACGAGAAGATCCGGTCCAGGTCCAGTTCCTCGAATGCGTACCGGATGGCCTCGGCGCCGGCCTCCGTGGCGTAGCCCCTCCCCCAGTGGTCGGGGTGGAGAGTCCAGCCGACCTCCACGCCCGGCCAGTCTGGACGCTCGGGACGGTGGAGGCCTGCCCGGCCCAGGAAGACTCCCGTGGACCGCTCCTCCAGCGCCCACTGTCCGGTTCCCCGGAGCACCCACTGGCCCAGGAACCCGGCGATCTGCTGCCAAGCGTCGCTCCGGTCCAGGCTCTCCCGGAGGTGCAGCCAGCGTCGCACCTCCGGGCTGTCCAGCACGGCGAAGTAGTCGTCCACGTCGTCGTCCCTGAACGGGCGCAAGACAAGCCGTTCGGTCTCAAGAGTCGGGCAGGCCACCATGCGCTGAGTTTGCCACCCGACCGGCAGGGCGACCCCCGGACCTTTGTCATGGTTCTCCCCCACATGCGGTCGACCCGCTATAGAGCCTGACACCAATCCCTTGAGGCGGGCGGGACGACGTCAGGCCCCGATCAACCGTTGGGGGCGGCCGATTGCCGCACGAGCGGGAACTTGTCACCCACAACATGATCTCCTGACGAGAGCAACGGGTCAATGTAGGTATCTAGCGCCGGCCGTCCGTTGTAGGTCACATCATCACCGAGCCAGCTGACAGAGAATGCTGCCCGCCGACGGTTGAAGCGATTGCCGGGTGCACAGTGGAGTGTGTAGGACCACCAAACCAGCATGTCTCCCGGCTGCAGGCTCGTTGCCAAGATGCGATCGTCCTGGTTACTGGGCGGCAGAGGGAGCTCAGAGCGGGCGTGGCGGTAAGCGGCATTCGGATCGTCGAAGTCGACAGCGCGATAGAGGGTGGACGAACTGTGCGAACCGGCCAGAAATCGCAGCGCCGATTCGAGCGGGATGTGATCCAACGCAACCCAACTGTTGACCACCTTCGTTCCATCGAGTGGATAGTAGGAGTGGTCTTGGTGCCATGGCGTGAGCGCTCCGTCGCTATGAGCTTCCTTGATCAACAGAAAGTCGTAGAACAGCGTCAGGGTCGAGCTGTCGAGCAGCGGCCACACGAGATCGGCGAGAGGCGAGTCGAAGATGAACCGCTGGAAGGGTTCCACGGTCCGCCACGCTCCTGAACTGAACGAAAACTGACCCTTATCGCCCTCGCGCTTCACCACCTCGAGGTCGACGCTCGCACCGGCTAACGCTGCGACGATTCCGTCTTCGATGATCGAGAGCCACGAGGACTCGAACGCTCCCCGGAGACATACGACGCCGTCGTCGCTGAGGGCCTGGCGTGCATCGCCGTCAGCACTTGCCGAGCCGGCATCGAACGACTGGATCGAACCGTCAGCTGCGTCCGTTCCTGTCACTTCCTGTCCTTTCGACCTCATGTATTCAGATCATGTTTAAGAGTCGTGTTTGCCTGGAGTCACACCACAAATAACAAAACTCGTCTGAGCTGAAGGCACTTAGCCCCTGGCGAGCGTCTCGTCGATGAGAAAGTCGACTACCTCTCGAAGTGCCTCACGGGGTTCGGCACCGTTAGCCACAGCGGCCTGGTGGATCGCTACTTGGCGATGTGCGCTAGTTCCCGTCTCGAGGATCTGGCGTGTAGCGGATAGCTCGC
>Ga0209228_1000661_pt1 | contig 17806 bp, 25 predicted proteins | sample METZYME_3_150m_FD_187547 | JGI IMG/M metagenome (GOLD analysis project Ga0209228, IMG submission 187547) | Marine microbial communities from oxygen minimum zone in mesopelagic equatorial Pacific - METZYME_3_150m (SPAdes) (version 2) | ecosystem: Environmental > Aquatic > Marine > Oceanic...
CAAAAATAAGAAAGGCTCCACTCATTATAGCACCAATACCTACAGTAGAAATATTATGATAGGAATCACGCATAACATCAATTAGACCAAATGTTTCGTATAAATCGCCACCAGTTGAATTGATATAAAGTGTTAAAGTTTTTTTAGGTTTTTTCTCTAGATTTTCGAACAAAATCCACTTGACTGCTTCACCGACATTTTCTTCAGTAAGTTCACCTGAAAGATAATGGGTATGGTTTTCGAGAAGTTTAATCTCGATTCTATCTAGGGCTGTAAAATCTTCTATTTTCTTGGCGCTCATATACTGTATTTAGCGATCCCAGGTCCACCTGCGTTTTCCTAATTTATGAGCTTCAGCCCAGCGAACAAATAGTCCGCATTCGCGACCGTGTGCTTCGATTTCCCATGGTAAATCATAGTAATCTAGGCTTCTGGAATGCATTGATTGACCTAGCCATTCAGTCTTATCAGCAGTCATCATATCTCGCATTTCGCCCTTGGCGAATTGCTTCAAATGTACCATTTCATGGGCTACACTTTCGAGGATTCTACGGAGTCGTACAGTATTGTCGATTTCCATGATAAATTCACGTGGTTTGAAGTTATCGTCTTCCCACGTAACATTACCAAGATTTCCTTCTTTTTTGAATAATGTGTTGTTGAACTTAATATGTAGTTCAATGTTCTCAATTAAATTTCTGTGCATGAGTCTACCAGCACAAAACAATGCTATAGATTTAGCATATTTCTTTTGATTTTTTGTACCGCCTGTGCATTTTATTTGCATAATCTTTACCTCATGATGTAGTATAATTATAACAAATATTATATACAAAGTCAAATAGTTAGGTTCCAATAAGATCTAGTAAATTCAATGGTTTAGTACCATGGTTGTCCAAAACCCGGTAAATACAGTATGAGAGACGTATATCAAGCCGCTTTCCATGGGTTGGTAAAAGAAACTCAAGAAAGCTCAGGGCTTACTTTACCGAATGATATAGAGTGTTATGTTGTAATGCTCCTAGCTGATCATATAGATAAAGATGATTTCTTGCCTAAAAAATCCTTTGCAGAATCCTATCTAACTATTCGTAAATCAAGTAATGCTAAAGAGCTAGGAGATACGTGTCTTTTTGTTTCTGGAGTTTTTCCCGCCTACGGAAATACTGATTATTTTATAGAAATAGGCAGGTCTAGTTACAGTAGAATAACAACGTTAAACTACGAACTATTTGAATCATTGAGTAAACACTTTATCTTCTTACGAGATTTTATAGAGTTAAGTACAACTAATCCTTATTCTCGTTTTTCGTAAGGTTGTTTATCTTCTGCAATCTGTCTACACATAGCTTGAATGTCTGAAACATGATAGTCAATTATACGTTTGTCTTGTTCTTGTTTTGGTTGTCCGTATTTTAATTGTCTTAAGTTTTCTGACTTGTTGTGTATTACTTTTACTAGATCGCACATTTCACTAATTTTATGCAACATAACTACTCCTAATTAGCGTGTTATTATATACTAATTATTTACTATTGTCAATGAATACTTTTATCTATTTAAATTTGAAAGCGAATTTGCCACCAACTCTACTGCTATAATAGTTTTTACTACCATCCAAAATAATTACACCTGTAAAATTGGGTGGATAAACAGATTTATATCCAGTTACCACAGCATCGTCACCTTTTTTGCCTACGTTAAGATATAATTGAATAATACTTGCATTATTTAAAAGAGCAATTGCGCCTTTTGAAAATTCTGGATTTTTGTTTACTGCTACTGCAACTTTTTTTGCTACCGCACTAGTAATTGCATAACCTGTATTAAATCCTTGAACACTTTGATCAAAGTTATACTTACTCATAACTTCTTGTGCTTCTTCTGATATATTGTTGTAATCTCTCTTGCCTTCTTTTTGATATAAAAATGCTTCTTGTTTAAGTTGAGCTGTTGATACTCCAAATTTTTCTCCTAATACAAACGGAGCATCTTTGGCTGTGTTTGCCGCTATAGTTTCAACAACTTCTTTAGTAAACTTAACGTTTTCCATTAGTTCTGCATTGTCTTTATTTTTTTCAATAGCATCATTTAAATTTTTAGCACTTGCACTTGCACCTACACCACCTTTGGAACTAATACCTATTTGTTTTCCGTCTGGTGCTATAAACACACTATCCATTAAGTTATAATTTTTTGCCATAGGAAAGAATAAGTTTAAGTCGGCCCATTCAGCACCGCCGGCTAAATCTGTTCTAGCTTGTTCTGCCGGTCCTTGAACTGCTCCACCCATCATAGCAACCGGACCCATAATTTCACCGAAGTAATCTCTAATAGCAGGTAGAAGTCCTACTTGTCCAGGGAATACTGCTAATTGTCCTTGTGCTGAATCTTGAAGTGCTTTTACTAGTATGTCTACGCTCTCTGCCGATGCGTTACTTTGTACTGCTTGAATGATTGGGCTAGGCCCTTTCATATAATTTGCGTGACCAATTAATGTTTGTGGGTCTAAACCTACGTCTAATTTTTTTGCACCTGTTGTTGCTAGTTTCCAGCCTGATGGAATTTCTTTATTAGCCCATACACCCATCAAGTCAGCACCTACTTTTTTAAGATAGCGTCCCCAGAATAAATCTTTTCCGTCTTGTGTTCTAATCTGAGCTACACCAAAAGCCAACATACTTGCATTAGGACTATTAACCCATTCAATTTTTGCGTGTATAGTTTCTTCGTATTGCTTTATTGCTATATCTCTTTCTTCAGCATCTTCGAACTTACCACCTTGAGATATATCTGGAATTGCTTGTACTTGTACAAATTCTGCGTGTTCACCGTTATCGTGTACATAAGGTTCTCCAGCTTTTCGCCCAAATACACCTTTTGCTTCGGTCAGATTTATTTTAAATTCATAGAATCGCATAGTACTAATATTTATACTATTTTAGGGAATAGCATATCCGTACAAAACTTTTGTACGTCAGCTTCATTAAGGCCTAAACTAGTCATTACCCGTGGTGTATGTGGGTTTTGTTGCTGATTATCACAGTAATAGTTTTGTGATGCAGTAGTTATAGCAGTATCACCCATACCTGCATATTGTCCTATACTTTCAAAGTAAACTTTTAGGTTATTTACTGCTAGGTCTATTATAGCTGTAGCTTCTTCTTCATCTTGAACATTACCTGCGGCAATAAAACTATCTGTAAAGATGTTTAATGCCCATTGAGGTAACTCACGTCTTTTGCTTGGAATAAATTCTTTAACTTCGTTTTCAAACCACTCTACTAATGGATGATCTGCGCCACCAGAAGAAGCTGAAAAGTCATGAAAGGCACCAGTCATTTTGTTCTTACCAGAGATAACATCAAATCCATATATAGGACCGTCATTATTTAATACAGGAAAACAGCATACGTGCATCATCCAAAGACCTTTTGACTCACGTGCATCTACTACGTCAATATGAGCTCTACGTATATTATCATTAGCCCATACTCTATTAATCCAGCCTCCATCAGGCTGATTAAAATGATCCATGCCTGGTTCGTGTATTTCTTTACATTCGCTGTCAAAAATATTAATAATATCTTCTTGACTTTGTATTAGTTTATTCCATAGTACGCTCATAATAAATCCTAACTAAAAATCGTAATAAAAATGTTGTGTTCCTGTTCTAGGAATCTTTGTTACCCATTTACCATCAACTGTTACACCACTTTCGCTACTAGTAGGTCCGTCATACGGTTGTCCATTCATATGACAAGTATTGTCAACAGTTATAATAGGAATCTGAGTTGCTTGACTAATCATTAATAAATGTGCATCATGCCACTTGTTATATATTTCATCATGGGGATTTCCTCTAGCACCATTTGTAGAATGAATGAATAATTCGCATAAGTTAGACTGTAAAGCTAAATTAGGTATACTTGGTTTACCTGGCCAACTATTACCCCAAAGGTCATTACATATTAATCCAACTACATTAAGTTGTTGTCTGCCAACGTCTTGTATGTCTTGGCATCTAATGTTATGAACAGTAATTCCTTTTTCATCAAGTTCGTGGGCTAAACAGCCAATATCTTGATTAACGAGATATGTTTTATTTGTTACACCTATTAGTTGTCCAAAGTTATCGTAGAATCTAATTTGATTCCTTCTAATTTGTCCAGCTTCTTCGTCCTCTTTCCATAGTGTTCCTAAACATAAGCCTATGTTCCATGACTTTGCATATTCTTCTATATTTGATAATGCTCTGGCTAATACTTTTTCATCGTATGTTGCGTCGTATCCACTTAACGAACATTCTGGTGTTACTAGGAAATGACATTTGTTTGCTACAGCCCATGATATAGAAGCTTTAATAGTTTTAACATTTTCTTCTATGTCTAATGTAACAGGTATTTGTGCGCCTGCTATTCTCATCGGTTAGTCCATTCTCTATTAGTAATTCCAGGCATAGAGGCTTTGTAATCATCATTTTTTATATCGCGAATTAAGTCACTAGCTATAGTGGAATCTAATGTTACAGTCATTGGTTTTATTCCGCTACCATATGTCCATAGTTTCCAATTATATTCATGATACATACCACCATCTCGTGGATAGTATTGTTCGGCGTGGGTGTGGGTAGGTATTCTTTTGAATTGATTAACTAGAGTATATAAACTATCTGTACATTCATAATGCTTGTCAACATAATCCCAAAATGGACCAGTTCGTTGGTTATTAAAATAATGTAGTCCTATAAAGTCCATAGTATTTTCATATAATTGTGATAATTCAAGATTATAATTAGCCCTATTTTGATCTGTATAAAATCCATCTTTAAGCCAAGGAACAATTTTTAAACTATTAATCATTAATGCAAGTCCAGATGATTCTAATGGTTCGACAAAGCCACTAGCTAATCCAATTGAAATACAATTGCCTCTCCAGTTCTTAGCATTATACTCTGGATCGTAATTTATATGATTAAATTCTCCAGTTCTTAATCTATCTTTGCCCCAATAATCTATAAAGAATTTTTCTGCTTCTTCTTTTGTTGTAACATTTCTATTATAACATAGTCCACTTCCTATTCTATCTTTAATAGGAGTTTTCCATATCCAACCTAAGTCACAGGCTTCAGCATCTACGTATGGATGTTGAGGTTCATCGTCTGATTTGTAATCAATTTGACTAGCAACTGCGGCATTAGTAAATACTTGTTGTTCCAAATTTTTCCATTCGCTTCCTGGTACTGCTTTAGTTAATATTTTTCTAAAGCCTGTACAGTCAAGAAATAGATCGGCTTTAATAAGCTCTTTATTGTCTAGTACTAAATGACTTATATTTTCATCTCTAACTACAACATTAGCAATAGTTCCTTTAATATGTGTTAATTTAGGATATGTTTTTCTACAGTAATTACTTAAGAAGTTTGCTAATTTGATTGCATCTAGATGATAGGCTACACCTAAATCTTTACCGTTTGCTGTAGTTGTACTAGGTATGCGTTTCTGATCAATACACGTTTCGTACCAAGCAGAGCATTCACGGTAAAATTCTTGTTTAGGAACTCCGGCTTCGATAGCCAGGTCTAATAAATCATAGTGATGTTCGTTGGGTTTAACTAGAGGAACTAAAAATGGTGACCAAAGATCTAGGCCGTCGCCATACCAGTTAGTAAATTTTGTTCCTAGTTTAATAGTAGCATCACACTCTTTAGTCCATTTGTCTAAAGGTATGTTACAACCTTGAGTTAAAAAATTATCAAACCCTAAAAGTGTTGCTTCACCCACTCCAATGATCGGAATGTTAGGGCTTTCTACTAATATAACATTAAATTCTGTTTCGTGAAGAAGATGTGCGGCCGCCATCCATCCAGCTGTACCACCACCTGCTACACATACTGTATTAACTTGATGTTTTGACATAGGGCATCATCTCTCGAAATGTTTGAGTAGCAAATTCAAAACAAACTTTCGATTCATCAGCCATAGCGTCAGTTAGCCGTTCACGTATTTTTGCTTTCAATGTATCCGGCTCTTTAAATTTATATAAACGTCCCTCGCCGGGTACTTTTAATGCTATCATTTTGCCCCCACTTAGGTCACCCATGTGTCGTGTATATACGTGTGCGAATAATCTTACTTCGTCGTCTTCTATCTCACGGAGATAGTCGACATACTTTTTAGTAACTTCGAGTTGCGGTGCAGGATCAGAGCCAGTCCATAATTCCATAAAGTCTTCGTGGATAGCATGGGCTCTGCGTATATCAGGTAACTCGTTTAGTAATCCTTTTGCTCCTGCCAATGATTCTAGTACATCATACATTGGGTGTTGATTAGCTAAAAATGTTGCGTATAGTTCTGGATCAATTTCACCAGACATTAAAACTTTTACAAAACTCTGTCGTTCAGCATCTCTGTGAACGTCTTTGGTTAAATCTTTTAAACTCATTCTTTCTCCACTTTGATTTGTAGAGGAAATCCATGTGAACGACTCAAATTAGTAGCTTCAACACCTTTTTGTTCTGCTATTTCAAAAGAAAATACGCCTACAACGGCTGAACCTTCTTCGTGTATTTTGACTGTAAGGTCACGTGCAGTAGTGTCAGAATGTTTAAAGATTTGGATAAGCACATCAATAACAAACTCCATTGGAGTTGCATGATCATTTAAAAAGATCACTTTGTATAAGTCAGGCTCAACAATCTTTTGCTTAATTTTCTCGTCAATCTCTACGTCCATAACATTACTTATCATTCGACGTCTCCTTAGAACGCTATTTTAGGTGTTTACTTCTTATCTACTTCTTCAAAATCTGCATCAACAACGTCATCCTTTTTTTCCTCAGTTGTTGTTTCTTCATTTGCTTCTTGTTGACTCTTATATATAGCTTCACCGAGCTTCATAGATGCTTGACTTAGATCCTGTGTTTTTTGTTTAATTGCTTCAACGTCAGTACCTTCTTTTAAGGCGTCCTGTAAGCTTCTTAGAGCTGTCTGTATAGCTTCTTTGTCTTCAGCTGTTACTTTGTCACCATGTTCTTCTAATGACTTCTCTGTAGCATGAATTAGAGCATCTGCACTATTTCTGGCATCTACTTCTTCACGTTTCTTTTTATCAGCGTCTTTATTAGCGTCAGCTTCTTTAACCATATTATCAATTTCAGCATCACTTAATCCACCTGATGCTTGAATTTGGATAGATTGTTCTTTACCTGTTCCTTTATCTTTAGCAGAAACATTAACAATACCATTTGCATCAATATCAAATGTTACTTCAATTTGCGGCATACCTCTTGGTGCTGGCGGAATTCCTACTAGGTCAAAATTTCCTAATAGTTTATTGTCAGCGGCCATCTCACGTTCACCTTGTACAACTTTAATTGTAACAGCTGATTGATTATTTTCAGCAGTAGAAAATGTTTGGCTTTTCTTTGTTGGTATCGTTGTATTTTTGTCAATAAGTTTTGTTGCTACTCCACCTAATGTTTCAATACCAAGTGATAAAGGTGTTACATCTAATAGTAATACATCTTTAACATCACCTTGTAATACACCAGCCTGAATTGCGGCTCCAAGAGCAACAACTTCATCTGGGTTAACACCTTTGTGAGGTTCTTTACCAAAGAAGTTTTTAACAGTTTCTTGTACCTTAGGCATTCTAGTCATTCCACCAACAAGTACTACTTCGTCGATCTCACTAGCTTTATAACCTGAATCCTTTAGTGCAGTTTTACAAGGAGCAAGTGTTCTTGCAATTAGTTTCTCAACTAGTGCTTCGTACTTGGCTCTTGTAATTTTTACGTTTAAGTGTTTAGGACCAGAAGCATCAGCAGTTATAAATGGAAGATTAACTTCTGTTTCTATAGTAGAAGACAGTTCAATCTTTGCCTTTTCTGCCGCTTCTTTTAGTCTTTGAATAACAAGTTTGTCATTCATTAAATTAACGCCTTGCTCTTTCTTAAACTCACTTGCGATGTAATCAATTAAAATTTTATCAAAGTCTTCACCACCTAATGATGTGTCACCATTAGTTGATTTAACTTCAAATACACTATCGCCTGTTTCTAAGATAGATACGTCAAACGTACCACCACCTAAGTCGTATACAGCAATTTTTTGGTTTGCTTTTTTATCTAAGCCGTAAGCAAGTGCGGCCGCAGTTGGTTCGTTAACAATACGTTCAACTTCAAGTCCTGCAATTTTACCTGCGTCTTTAGTTGCTTGACGTTGTGCATCATTAAAGTATGCAGGTACTGTAACAACTGCTTTAGTAACTTCTTGACCTAAATACTTTTCTGCTGTTTCTTTCATTTTTTGTAAAGTAAAAGCAGATATTTGTGAAGGTGAATACTTCTTACCTTTTGATTCAATCCATGCATCACCTTTGTTATCTATAATCTTAACTGGAGAGTTTTTAATATCTTCTTTAAGTGCAGAATCATTAAAACGTCTACCAATTAATCTTTTAATAGCAAAGATTGTATTTTCTGGATTAGTTACTGATTGTCTTCTTGCTGATGCTCCAACAAGATGTCCGTCTTTATCGTCAAAGGATACAACCGACGGTGTAGTTCTTGTACCTTCTTCATTTTCAATAACCTTGGCATCTCCGCCTGACATAAGTGCCACGCATGAGTTTGTAGTCCCAAGGTCTATTCCAATTATTTTACTCATAGTTCATTTCTCCCGTTAAGTGAGAGTGACGCCCTGATATTAAACCAAGACGCCACTATCGTTATCACTTATTTTATAGTGATTGTTCTTGGTTTTTTGTTTTCAGGAATAATACGTTCCAATGAGATACGTAATAGTCCGTCTTTCAACTCAGCGCCTTTAACTTCTACGTCATCAGCAATCGTAAAGCTCTTAGAAAAGAACCTTTTAGAAATACCTCTGTGTAGAACACCATCGCTAGTTTCGTCTGTTTTAGCTTCTTGGATAGACTTGACAGTTAACATACCATCTTCGTATGAAACATCAATATCCTTTTTGCTAAATCCAGCAATAGCCAATTCAACGTCGTAGGTGTAAGCACCTGTTTTTACGATATTGTATGGTGGATAGTTAACGCCGTTTGCTTGAAAATGATCGTCTCCCATCATTCTTTCGAAATGATCGAATACGTTATCAAAACCAATTGTAACGGGTCGTAGTTGATTAAAAATGTTGATAGGGGTTAGATTTCTTGTCATAGCTTTTTCTCCTTTTGTTAAGCAAGTTATGTGTAAAAGCCCCTCCATCGGCAACTCTTACAACATAAGTATTTATCATACTAGTATATAATATAAGCACTTTTAGGCTAAAATGCAAGTATAAATTTAACCAAACCTAGTGATATTGGTTGAATACAGTATTAACTGGCGTATTACAACGTACGAAAGTAGTACATTTAGGCATATCTTTTATACGTCTAGCACCTATATATGTACAAGCACTACGAACACCACCTAGTATTTCAACAAGGCTATCTTCTACAGGTCCTCTGTGAGGTATACTAACTGTTTTACCTTCTGCACCTCTATAACCATCTTTACGAGAACCGTGAACTTCCATAGCACGATCTGAAGCCATACCATAAAATTCTACTTTGCCACCTACTACTTGTCCTTCAGATTCGTCATGACCTGCTAACATTCCACCTAGCATAACAAAGTGAGCACCAGCACCAAAGGCTTTAGCAACATCTCCTGGATATACACATCCACCGTCTGCAATAACGTGTCCACCAATACCATTGGCCGCATCAGCACATTCCATTACGCCGGATAGTTGTGGAACTCCTACGCCAGTCATTAATCTTGTTGTGCATACTGATCCAGGACCAATACCACACTTAACAATGTCTGCTCCACGTAAAATAAGTTCTTCAGTCATTTCTGCTGTTATTACATTACCAGCAATTAATGTTTTATCAGGCCATTTGTTTCTAATGGTTTCTACAAATTCACCAAAGTTTTCGTGATAGCCATTTGCAACATCAACACAAATAAACGGAATATCTGGATACTTCTCTAATACTGTAGTCATTGTAGTATAATCTACTGCATCTTTATCCCAGATTGCTCCAGTTCCAGCACATACACTTACATTACCTAGTTCTAATCCTGAATTTACAGCTTCTTGCCAATCCTCAACTGTATAATGCTTTTTAATAATTGTAAGCATCTTATGTTTTTGAAATACTTTAGCCATAGCAAATGTACCAACGCCATCCATATTAGATGCCATAATTGGGACACCAGTCCAGGTACGTCCACTATTGTGAAACTTAAATGTTCTTGTTAAATCGACATCTCTTCGACTTGTTAGTTTACTACGTTTTGGTTTAAACAAAACATCTGTATAGTCTAGTTTTATGTCTTCTTCAATTCTCATTTATCAACTCCATAGTTAAATGATAATGCTTTTCGTTGTTTATCGCTTGTGTTTACAGTAGTTGTGTGCTTAATCCAGCTAGGAAATATAAGCATTAATCCTGTAGTAGGTTTATATGTTGCTAAAAGTGTTGTTATGTTGTTAAATCTGTCTAAGTTTTCTGGCAAGTAGTATTTTGCTTCATCATCTCTAGTAAATTGCACATCACCCATATTTTCTTCAGGGACATCAATATAAAACATTCCGCTTAATATTGATCCTGGATGATTATGTGAAGTATGACCTATACCATTGCCATTTACATTAAACCAAAGGTTTTGTAATTTTAAGTCTGATAGTCCAATACCTTTACAACAATATTCTATTGCTTTATCAAGTTCTGATTGGACTGAAGCCCACATTAGTTTAGACTCTACATCTAGTTCAGAAAAATCATTTAGTTTTTCACTACGCCATTCAACATCTGTATTCTCAGATGGATCGCCAGCATTACGCATTCGTGCTATTTGTATTTTTAAAAACTCACGATTAATGTCTTCATTGATTCCTGCAAATACTATGCTTGGAAACCAAAGGTCAGCTTTTAGTTCCATTAATACCCCTGCTCTATTTTTCGTTTACTTAACATTTTTTGTTGCCTAGCACGACTTGCCTGCTTGGCTTTCCTTCGTTTCTCGCTAGGTTTAACATAAAATTGTCTTTCTTTTAATTCAATTAATATCCCGTCTTCAATAATTTTCTTTTTCAATTTTCGAAGAGCGTGATCTACGTTATTATTTTTTACAAAAACTTCAAGACCCCGAGGTCTCTTTTCTTTCTGGTGCTGTCGCAAAATAATTTACTCCTTCAGCAAGTTGCCTTACTTCAAATATTCTGTTACTGCTTATTACATTATATGGTCTTTGTGGATGGTTTGTCAAGTAGTACGTTTTGTCAAAACTTAAAATATATCCTATTAACCATTCGTCTTTAGTATTATCTATATCTAGAATAACATAGTCTACGATATGTAAAACATCAAGCATCCATTCTACGTCATTATCAGGACCTTCTTCAAAAAGATATAAATTTACTGTTCGCTTTACATCTTTTATTACTTCATTAAATTGGCTTTTAATATCGTCGCTAGGATTGATTAATAGAAAACTTAATTCTTGTGTATGAACTTTATCTGGTGACGTGATTAGATTAATAACAGGCTCTGCCATAGTATAATTACTTATTATCTTTTATTTTATTCCACTTTGAGTCTTGGCTTTGTTCGGCATTTTGAACATAAGTGGCATTAGGATCAATTACTTCTGTGTAGTAGTCTCGTCTTCCGGTGCTTCGTGTGTTTTGTTTACTTGTTGTTTGTTGCTTACCTTTGTCCAGTAATTGGTGCTTTGGAAGTTTTTTTTTTGATCTTCTTCCTCTGCCGCCTTAGTTGCATCATCAACAAATTGATTCCATTTATCTACGTTATCAACTTCTTCCATTGCTTCGTCAAGTTCATTGATTGGTTCTAACTCATCTTGCATTTTTTCAGATTCAGTCGGAGCATCTTTTTTAACTTTCATATCTTGGTAATCTTTTTCCCAAGGAAATTCAGTAATTTTACCAACTGCGTAAGCTACCTTCTGTGTTTTAATTTGTTCTTTTGGATTATCTGCTTTCCATTGAGCTTTAGCTTTTTTCCATTCTTCGTCACCTTCATCTAGCTGTTTAATGTCTTCTTCGGATAGTTTAGGTGTAAAAGGTTTAGCATCAAAGTCGAATTCACCTTGTCTTGGATCAGGCTCAACAATTTCTTTAGCTTCTTGTAAATCTAATTCCATTTGAACTGGAGCATCTTTATATACTATTTCAGGCTCAGGATCAGGTTTACGTTCTGCTTCTTCTTTAGTAATACCTGCGTTACGATATTCTTCTTCCTCAGTCATTGGAGTCATATCATATTCTACTTCGTCTTCGTCGAATCCATCTATTGGTTCGCTTACATACTTAACTTCTTCAGAAGGTGGTCCAGAAGGCTGTGGATCGTCGTCAGGATCGCCTTTTGGGTCATTCCCTCCAGGTGTGTTACTAGGTGGAATAAAACCTCCAACTACTCCTCCCCAACTTGGTTCACGTCTATACATAAATGAATATTGACTTGCAATTAATAGTAAGACTGCTAATGGATCAAATACAAATATAATAACAATAATAACCCAACGAACAGCTCGTTCTAGTAAGTTTGCATCTGCTTCTTGTCCGTAAACAAATTCAGCAATATATTTAATTGGACCAACGTCTGCTTCTAGTTGTCTAAATGTTTTTTCAAATACTGCTTTTTCTTCACGTATGGTATCAACTATTACAGTTTCTTTGTCAATAAAGCCTTCTAGTTCTGCTAGACGTTTGTCAATATCTTCTGTTTTAACATTTGCTTGACCACGTAGATTTGATATACGATTTTCAATGTCAGTAACTGATGAACCATAAGTAGTATCAATTTTTGCTAATTTATCAACTAAAGCTAATCTAATTACATTAATTTTTTCATCGATAGAATCTAGTTTAGTATTAAGTCTTTTATTAATACTTTTAATTTCTCTTTGTGCCGCACTTGCTACAGATAATTCATTTGCGGTTGCTGTTTCAACTGCTTTCTCAAATTTTGCAGTACCACCAAAAGATTCTTCAAATTTCTTTTGTGCTGAGGCAATATCAGCTTCTTTACGTTCTCTTGCTTGATCTAAACGATCGTTTTGTAATTTAATTTCTCTATCTGCTTGTTCTTGTGCATCTGTTTTATCGTTAGTTAATAGTTTAATATCACTATTAGCTTGATCGTTAGCTAGTTTCTTTTCTTTATTAATATGTGCATATACTTTAGTTAGAGCTTCTTGTTCTTTTTCAATTAATGTATCAACACGAACATTGTCGCCTTTTAATAAGCGATCTATCTCTGCGGTCCAACGATCAACTTTAGCAGTTGAACGTATCATTTTTTCTTCTAAGGAATCAATTTGAGCGACTTGCTCAATACTCATGCTTGTTTGTTCAATATGGGCTTTAGAAAGATATCCAAAGATACCCATAGATGTAATAAACATTAAAACAACAACGGCTACTGCTAGATATGTTTTAAGCCACCAGACTGCCCGGTTCCAATTTCTGTGAAGCCATACTGCCGTAACTAATTTACCTACCTCTAAAGATACTCCCATAATAATAATAGGAATAACTGCGGCCGCAAAAATTGCCGCCAATCCGGCGACACTATAATAAATTGCTACTGCACTAATGGTTAATGCAGACAAGAATGTTAAAATTGCTAGAAACATTTTTTCTCCCTATACTACTAGGGAGTTAATTCTCCCTGACACTATATTTATCGGTGGAACTACTCGCAGAAATATGGTTAGTTTATGTATGTATGCCTTATTGTCTAAGGAAACGCCACTTTTCATGTCCGCTTTCTTTACAGGCCGTCTCTTTGAAATCACGCATTTTTCCTTTATAATTTAGCCTAGAAAGTACTACTCGGCAATATCCACTACCCATAGGATATGTTGACACTACCATTACAGTACCATTAGTACCAGTTTCATTATTATACCAGCTAGAAGACTCTCCATTATCGACATTATCTAAAGCAAAAAACATTGCCTGTTCTTGTGCTTTTCTATCTATATCTGGTAATCTGTACCATTGCCATTGTGTAAAATTAGCAATAATACCTACATAACTATTTGCAGGTTGGTATGCTGATTGAACACTAGAAATTGTGCTGTGACTTGTTGAGTAAGATTTAACATCTCCTGTAGAACTACATCCTACAGTAAGACTAATAAGGAGACTTAACAATATACCATTTCGTAGTTTCATAGGTATCTCCTTTAAATTGACAAGCAAAGCCTCTGCGTTTTTTGTACCTTCCGTCTAAAACGGTATCGTACCAAAATTCTCTGCAGTTCTTACCTAAACCCATTTTAGGTGGTAAGAGTTTTTTAACTTCGTCGTCGTTACAATTTGTTATTTGGATTGCTTCTAACTTGCCATTCTTCTCAACCATAACTTTTTCGGTTGTACAGTATTGATGGCCTGCTTCTTGTAATGTAAGTTTCTTGTTATTTGCACAAGCACTCATTACCAGACAAGCTGAAATAATCAGAAGTGTTTTGTAAAATGGCTTATCCATTTTGATACTCCTTGTTTATAACTGCTTCGCAGATTTATTAATACTATTAGTATCTATTTTAGTTGCTTTAGCTTTAGCTTCAGATACTAGCGAATCAATAACACTCTTTTCAACCTTAATCATTACAAAGTAATGATATACGCCATTTCTTTTGTATAGGTATCCTTCAGTTTGAGAGTAATGTCTAACCGCGGTGTCAGTTATCTTATTAACAATAAGCATCTGACTTTGGGTTGAGCTAGTAAGAGATTCTTCACTACCAGCATCATTATACTCAATAGTAGTTCTCTTATTAACTTCGCCGTTAATACGATCAGCAATTTTGGTTTTTGCTATTTGGGTAGCTTTATCATAAGCCGCTTCTTTAAAGCCACTTACAGATCCGCCACAAGCGTAATAAAAATCTTCGCTCCACCAAAACCAGCCTTCTGATCCGGTATCTTTGCAGTTCATGTACCAATTAGGTACAACGTCTTTGTCACGTTCTACAACGTGTGTTACAGTACTACACGCAGACATAAAAAGTACTATTGTACTTAAGATTCCAAGTGTTTTTAGTTTGCCTTTCATTTTAGCCTCCATGAGCTTGTGTTTAAGGTATAGTTCATTATGCACATAGTATAACAAACAATACTAACGAAGTCAAGTTTATTTTGCTTTTATTTTGGATTGATATAGCCAAAAAGTTAGATTAGTAAAACACCGTTCCACCATCCTAATAGTACCATTAGTACTATAATGGTTATCCAAAAGATTATAAAATACTTTAATTCTTTCATGCTAGTTTTGGCGATAGAAAAGATGCATTCCAATTCGTCCCTTTTTTTCAAATCTTTGATTCCATTCGGGATGAACATATGGTGCATGATAATGAGTTGCATTATCACTAATTCCACGCAGATAACCTTTGGTGTATATTTTATATGCTAGTTCTTGTATTTTTCGCCAATCTTCACCGTCTTTGTTTAAAATGGTATCTGGCTTGCCATCACACCACCAACTAAATTGGCACATATTTCGGATAGGAGTAAAAACTCGTTCTTCGTCAGGAACCTTTTTGCCTTTAGTTCTCCAACTTTCTTTAAGTAAGCCTTGTTTAACTACTTCGCAAATGGTATTTGGAAATCGCGAATCCTCGACTCTATTAAGTACCACATCAGCTACCGCGGCGCGACCCGCAAGATTGTCTGGGTGTGATTCCCAATAAATATTTTCCGCTAAACAATATAGTTCAGGTTCTTGTTCTCTCGTATATATTTCGGCACCGAATACACTTGTTACCAAAAATGTGAAGAGAAACACTAACCCTAATAATGCTCTAGGCATAGTAATTCCTTAACTAGAGTATTTAATCAGCAATTTTGGGTTAATTATATGAGCAGTTATTCAAAATCATTGTATAATGAGTATTTGGCTGTTAATTCACTGCCATTTTCGATGGCTTTAATAGTGACAAGATAGACTACTGGTACTTGGTGCCAAAATCCCTTTAATGTTTTACAGTTTGGTTCTTCCGAATGGTTATAAAAGGCTCCTAGAGCTGTTCGAATATATCCGTGAGGAAAATTCTTATTTTCAATATGTACTATTCCTAAGACAGTATCAGGCTCAAAATCCTTTATGGCAAATAATCCTAATCCTTGAACATTCGATTCTTTAATGGTTAATCCGTCTGGTAATGGTCTGTACATATTACTACTTACTTAAAGTTTAACTTTGCCTTCTTTAATTAGACGCTCACGATTAACCAAATGTTGTTCTTTGATTTCTTCTTTGCTTTGTCCTTTGTAGGCTACACCAATTCCGTTATCAATTATCCAATCAGCTAAAAACATTTCTCTATCTTCTTGCTTATTGAATATTCTAAACTTGCCCAATATTCTTCCGTACTTGCCTGACTTATCTTTTTCAGTAACAAGTTTTTGGATGCTACCTGCTGGTAACCAATCTTTAACACATTGTTTGGCATACTTACCAAACACTTTTTCAACTTTATCACGTGTTCTAGATTCTGGAGTATCTAGCCCATAAATTCTTATACGTTCTTTATGTTGCCACATACCAAATCCTAAATCGATATCAACGTCAACTGTGTCACCGTCTACTACTCTTAAAATTTTACAGTTATACTCATACATTAGTGTCCTTGTCCTCTATATTTTTTATAGCTCGCTTTTTTACTTTTGTTCATTGATGCAAACTTAACCATCTTGTGCGATCCACTTACAGACGTTTTCTTTTTGACACCATCACGTTTTACTAGCCCTGGGCTAAACTTTGCCATAATACAATCCTTGTAAATTAACTACTCAGTTATTTATTTGCATTACGTAATCTTTGGTGTAATAAACCTTTTTAATTTTATATTTTTCTATAGCTTTCATACATCCATCACAAGGTTTTGCGAGTCCTCTAATCCAGGCAGAATTAAATCCAGCTTCACGTTTTACTCTTAACACATACAAATCACATTTTGCTAGTTGCTCTTCAGATATTAATTTTACTGCTTTATTAATAGCATCTATCTCTGCATGAAGATATATTGCATTGTCATTAATGCCATATTCGTTCATTATAGGATGAGTTTTATAACTGTTAGTACCAATAGTAATAATAGTTTTTCTATATACTATTGCACTTGCCATTTTAAAACGTCCAGCCAGTCCTTTACTATCAATAGCTGTTCGTTCCAAAGTTTCAAATATTCGTTCAGTAGGATTAAAATATTTTTGATCCGTAATCACACCGATGGCGTTATCTCGTAGCACGATCTTTGTTCCTTCTATTTCTTTAGCTGGTCACCGTAGAGCTGATCTACAAACTCTAATGTATTTCTCATTCGTTCTGTTACAATACGTAAGATAGGTAAGATAGCTTCTGGCTTATGCTTAACGAGTTGTGCATAATTTTCTTTTGTTACAACGCCTACTGCTACATTATTAGTATGTGCTTTACACGTTGCAGTTCTTGGTAAAGTATCAACCAATCCAGTCTCACCAAAAATTGCATTCTTTTCTAGAATAGCAAGTTCCTTCTCAGTTCCATCTGGCATTTCTTTTGTTACTGCTATTGCACCTTCTAGCAGAATAAAAGCATCTTGGCTAATTTCGCCTTCTTGTATGATTACTTCACCTTTTGAGAAATTTAGTTGTTTCATAACAACCTCGAGTTATTTGGCGGTCCGGATGGGATTCGAACCCATGATCTCCCGCGTGACAGGCGGGCGTATTAACCGCTTTACTACCGGACCGTAAAATACATTGGTGGAG
>Ga0209228_1000663_pt1 | contig 17782 bp, 15 predicted proteins | sample METZYME_3_150m_FD_187547 | JGI IMG/M metagenome (GOLD analysis project Ga0209228, IMG submission 187547) | Marine microbial communities from oxygen minimum zone in mesopelagic equatorial Pacific - METZYME_3_150m (SPAdes) (version 2) | ecosystem: Environmental > Aquatic > Marine > Oceanic...
TGCGCTCAAGCGGTTTGTAATTTCATGAAAGACCGTGACGTATGGGGAAACGGTCTAATAATTGGATATGACACAAGACTAAATTCCAATATTTTCGCGGAAACCGTGGCAGAAGTTGCAGCAGGTAACCAAATCCCTGTAATTCTATGCGATCGGCCCTGCCCAACCCCTGTATTAAGTTACAATCTTGTGTCACGAGAATGTGGCGCTGGGGTGGTAATAACAGCGAGTCATAATTCAAGGGAGTGGAATGGTTTCAAATTTAAACCGTCATACGGTGGAAGCGCTTCCGAAGCAATAATCTCGGAGATTGAGAAATACATATTTGAGGTAGAACAATCTCAAAATATTTCAACAATGCCTATTGAAACTGCAGAGCAAATAGGACTGTTAGAGAAATTAGACCCTGAACCAACCTATTTAAACCACATAGCGGAACTAGTTGACTTAAACAGGATTAGAAATGCTGGCCTTAATATAGCAATAGATTCCATGCATGGCGCAGGATCCAAGTATTTCGCCAAACTGATCGAGGGTGGATCAAGTCGGGTAGCGGAAATTAGGGGAAATCCAGATCCCAGCTTCCCTGGCATGATTCAACCGGAACCTATAGAAAAAAACCTCCTACCCTTAAAAGAACTTCTTTCTGACTCGAATTTTGATGTGGGCTTAGCAACTGACGGAGATGCTGATCGTTTAGGCCTTACAGACGAAGACGGTAATTACATCTCGACACTTCACACTTTTGCCCTAATTTGCAAGCATCTCCTTGAAAATCTGGGATTGAAGGGGCCAATAATTAAATCTATAACGATGACTAACATGATAAATAAATTAGGCGAATTACATGATATAGATGTGATAGATACTCCCGTGGGGTTTAAATATTTGGGCCCAGTGATGATGGAGGAGAATGCCATAGCCGGTGGAGAGGAAAGTGGGGGATATGGATTTACAGGTCATATTCCAGAAAGAGATGGTTTACTTTCTGGCCTAATGATACTAGACATGATGTCCGTTACGGGCTTAAATCCTTCAGATCTGCTGGAGGATTTGAAGGATTTAACAGGCCCACATCATTTTGAGCGAATGGACATAGCATTTAATGAACAAGATCGTGAAGACAAATTACTTAGAATAACCACGTCAACATTTGAACATGTAGGGGAGTTGGAGGTCTTAAGCACCGACACCAGAGATGGACTCAAACTGCACCTTGAAGAAAATGCATGGGGCCTTATTAGATTCTCAGGTACTGAGCCATTAATCAGACTATATGCTGAAGGGAGCACCCCCGACCAGGTAAAAAAGATCATCGAAAATTGCCGTATGATAGTCGACAGTTGAAAGCTACCTAAACTAATAGAATTTAATTTGAGCTTTATGTCCGCAATTCTGAAGAGATTTTGGAGGTTGTAGTGTTAGATAGATTTAAAGTACCCAAGGAAGACCAAGTAAAAGTATCCGAGTCTGCTTTGAGAAAGACTGTTGAAGATATATTTGAAAAAACAGGATTAAGCAAGGAAGATGCCAAAAATGGGACTGACGTGCTGGTCACTGCCGACCTAAGAGGAGTTGAAACTCATGGTGTCTCAAACATGCTAAGAGTTTATGTGCAACTTTTTGAGGATGGAGACCTCAATAAAACCCCAAATATAAAGGTAGTCAAAGAAAGTCCGGGTACCGCCACAATAGACGCTGATAGGGCACTTGGAATCATGGCTGGCATCCAAGCCATGGAAATGGCCATTTCAAAAGCACGAAACGTGGGTGTAGGAGTGGTTACTATGTTTAATAGTGGTCACATGGGAGCGGTCGGACATTTTTCAATGATGGCTGCCCAGAAAGATATGGTGGGCATGTGTTCAGTGGCAGCCGGGACAGGAATTCTCCCAACATTCGGTGCAGAGCCAAGATTAGGAACCAATCCCATTTCCATAGCATCTCCTGCTAACCTAGAGGCACCTCTACTGTTCGATGCAGCCACTTCGGCCGTTGCAGGGAACAAATTAAGATTGGCTGCAAGAGTGGATGCCACACTTTTACCAGGCTGGGTTGCGAGTAGCGATGGTTCCCCAATAATGGAAGAAACTAAAATAGTTGATAGAGACGATTATTATCAACTCCCTCTTGGAGGATCAAGGGAACAGGGTTCGCACAAAGGATATGGTTTCGGATTAATGGTGGAAATACTCGGGTCACTTCTTTCTGGGGACGATCCTGGTATGTTGAGAGATACACCCTCTTGGACACCTTCAAGAACCTATTTCGCAGCATATAACGTAGACGCATTTACCGATATTGATGATTACAAAAAGAATATGGATGACATGCTCGCAACTCTTAAATCAACACCACCTGCACCAGGCCATGACAGGGTTTTATATCCCGGACTGTCTGAAAGCGAAGAGATGGCCAAAAGAAAAGTGGGTGGGATACCCCTTCACAAGGAAGTTATTGGATGGTTTTCCGCAACCACACAGAGGTTGGGATTGGAAGAACTGGAAGTAATATAAGTGACCAAAATTTGAATTAAAAGGGACCTGTTCATCCACCATGAACCCAAATCCTACGGATACCCATGACAACAAATCTCTTCTGATACTCATTGATGGGCACGCCTTAATTCATCGGGCATTTCATGCGATACAACAGCCTTTGACCGTTAGTACCAGTGGAGAGGACGTCAGGGGTGTATATGGATTCACGAATGCTTTTATCAGGGCTTTATCGGAATTAAAGCCTACCCACGTGGCTATAACTTTTGACCTCTCAGCTCCTACCTTCAGACATAAAATGTTTGACGAATATAAAGCCCATCGCCCTCCCACACCCCCGGAACTCCGCACCCAATTCGACAGGGTCAGGCAGGTTATGTCTACCTTTGAAGTGCCTATTTATGAGTTGGAGGGGTTCGAAGCAGATGACCTTTTAGGAACTTTGTCTCATCAGGCAGAGGAGACAAATCTCAGTACAGTTATTCTAACGGGAGATTCTGACACCCTGCAATTAGTATCTGACACGACTAGAGTTTTCATGAATTCGAGTTTCCAAAAATCGTCTATCTATGACATAAACGCCGTTAAAGAAAGATATGGGGGACTTGGACCAGAATTTGTGTCTGAAATAAAAGCATTACAGGGAGATTCTTCTGACAATATCCCAGGGATACCTGGAATTGGGATAAAAACTGCTATAAAGCTGCTATCAGATTTTGGATCTATCCAAGGCATATACGACCACTTAGAAGAAGTGACCCCTCCAAGAGCAAAGAAAAACTTAGCAGAAAACAAAGTAATAGCTGATAAAAGCCAAATTTTAACCAAAATTATTAGAGATGCGCCAATAACCTTAGACTTATCAGCGGCTGAATTCGGAACATTTGATAGAAATAAGGTTGTAGATCTTTTTAGAGAACTAGAATTCCACTCGATAATACCCAAAATTCCAGGTAATAAAAGCGATTTTGGCAATAATTCTGAAACTCAACTGTCGTTCCTAACTGAAAAATCCGAAACAGAATATATCCTGGTTGACAATGAAAAGTCATTAAAGGAATTAGTTACGAAAATAAATACTGATTTAGGATTTTCATTTGATACAGAAACTACTTCCACAGACGCCATGAATTGCAAATTAGTGGGCATATCACTCTCAATTGAGCCCAGCAAAGGCTGGTATATCCCAATTGGTCATGACAATGGGACCCAGTTACCCAAAGGTGATGTTCTATCCACTTTGAAACCTATTTTTGAAAATCCGGCTATTCCTAAACGGGCCCATAACGCCAATTTTGACATCATGGTCCTAATGAATGATGACATTAGAGTAGAAGGTTTGTCATTTGACACTATGGTTGCTGCCCATTTATCCGGTAGAAGGAACTGGGGATTAAAAGAGCTGGCTTTAGAATGTTTTGGAGAAGAAATGACCCCTATCAAAAATCTGATAGGAACTGGAAAATCCCAAATAACAATGGCTGAAGTCTCGATCGAGGAGGCAGCAGAATACGCAACTGCAGATGCCGATTTTACAGAGCGTCTCTATGATTTAATGAAATCCGAATTGGAACAAAAAAATATTTCTAACCTATTTTATGAAGTTGAAGTTCCATTAATTCCTATTCTGGTGACCATGCAGAGAAATGGAGTTAAGTTAAACGAAAATATTTTAGAAAGTATGTCAATCTCTATAGGTAAGCAATTAGACCAAATTAGATCTGAAATGTTCGAATTAATTGGTCATGAATTTAATTTAAACTCTCCAAAACAACTGAGTGAATTACTTTTTACCGAGCTTAATCTGCCACCAACAAGAAAAACAAAAAGTGGACACTCAACTGACGCCCAAGCATTGGAAGATCTTAAAACCATATTAGATAAAGGCGACTCTGAAAATGCTGACCCAAGATCATATGAGGTACTAAACCGAATTTTGGAACATCGTGAATTAGCCAAAATTAAGTCAACCTATATAGATGCACTTCCTAGCATGGTTAACAAATCAACAGGTCGTGTTCACACTTCCTATAGACAAACCGGTACAACCACTGGGCGCATATCTAGTAACGATCCTAATGTCCAAAATATTCCGGTGAGAACAGAACTTGGCAGAAAAGTTCGAGAAGCCTTTGTGACTGAAAATCCAGATGAAGATGTGTTACTTGCGGCCGACTATTCACAAATAGAACTTAGGGTTCTAGCGCATTTATCCAAAGATTCAGGATTAGTAAATGCATTTCACCGTGGGGAAGATATACATAGTGCAACTAGCTCAATGGTTTATGACATACCGATTGACGAAGTCACACCTGACATGAGACGAGTGGCCAAGGTTCTAAACTTTGGAGTTATATATGGATTAAGCCCACATGGAATAGCAAGGCAAACCGATTTAAGCCAAAAAGAAGGAAAGGAGTTTATAGATATCTATTTCAATAAATATCCTGGTATATTGAACTACTTAGAGGAAATCAAGTCACAATGCCATACAAGTGGTTATATTGAAACACTACTCGGAAGAAGAAGATATTTACCGGAAATAAATTCTAGAAATTTCCATCTAAGAAGCCAAGCTGAAAGAGCTGCCATTAATATGCCAATACAAGGAACTGCCGCCGATATTATAAAAGTAGCAATGATCAACATTGATGAGCAGCTGAAGGTGCTGGGGATGGAATCAAAAATGATACTTCAAGTTCATGATGAATTAATATTTGAAGTACCTCGACAGGAATTACAGCAAATGGAGTCCTTGGTCGGAGAATTAATGCCTTCAGCAGTAATTCTTGACGTGCCTTTAGAAATCGAAATGAAAACGGGTTCCGATTGGGGTAATTTAAAGTAAACCAATATCTAAACAATTGACTCCAATCCGGAACCTAGTTATTGACTTTACTCCTACCGCCGAGAACTAATACAAATATCCCAAGTATCAAAACCACAACACCTCCCCAAAAGACAAACTTGATGCCTCTGACAAATGAATCTAATACAGATGTCGCAGTGTCACTAGTCAAATCAGACAGAGTAGGCTCATACCCCATATACGCCATGACTGATGTGGCTATAGCCGTGCCAATGGAGATACCTATCGCGCTGCCACTATTTCTGGTTGTATGCATAAACCCAGAAATCACCCCATGAAAACTACGGGAAACTGATCCAAGGATCTGTTTATTATTGGGCCCAAAAAATATTCCATTGGCCATACTTGTGGACAACATTCCTATAATCGCTAATTTCCAGGTAGCCTCCACTGTCAAATTTGTTAAAACTAAAAGACCGAGAGCCGCCACAACAAAACCGCCTATTGAAAAAAGAAAAGGCCCAAATTTATCGGATAAATACCCGCAAAAAGCACCTGCAATCGACATGGATATTGCCCCTGCACCCATAATAAACCCAATTTGTTGAGGAGAATATCCAGCTACGATTTCCAGAAAGAATGGCATAAAGAAAAACGAACAAGAAGTCGCTGCAAAAAAAAGGAAATGTGCCGATACACCGGAAGAAAATAGCTTGTTCCGAAATAGCCTCAAATCAATCATTGGTTCTTCGACTAACATTTCCTTGTAAATGAAACCGGCGAATCCAGCCAAGGATAAACATGCAATACCTATTGTTATCGGGTTTGAAAATCCAATCCTAGAACCCCAAGTAGTTGTTTGGAGTAAGCTCGCTATTCCAATTGTAAAAAGTGCCGCGCCAATCCAATCAAATCTAAATTCCTTGAATTTGATCGATGAGACATGATTTGATCTGACTAACAAAGATACTGCCGCGGCCGAGATGACACCCAGTCCCCCCAAGAAGAAATATAAAACCCTCCAACTGTAGCTATTAAGAATGAATCCTGCTATTAGAGGTCCGACTCCACTACCGATACCCACAACAGAAATATAGAGTCCTAATGCCCTTCCTCCTTGTGAAGAAGCAAAAATAGACAAAACCAGGGCCATAGAGGTGCCTTGTGTCATCCCGCTTCCTACACCTCTCACCAGACTAAGAACTATCAGAAGCCCTATTGAATTACTGAATCCAGCAAAAATGGTAGTCACCGCCACTAAAGTCAATCCCCAAACATAAATTTTCTTATGTCCCAACAAATCGGAAATCCTACTCATTGGCAGGAGTGAGGCGCTAATCGACAAAACATAGCCAATTAATACCCATTGAGTGGTAGAAAGGTCTGAATCAAAAAAACGTGAGATGGAAGGAAGAGCCAACATAATTCCACCCTGGTCCACCACCATACAAAACACACCCAAAGAAATTGCCAGAAAAGGTATTAGCGGTCTATTCATTCGAACTGTATTTTAACCAAGGGGGTTGTCACAAGAGTATATTCTATCTCAAAGCCATCATTACAGATATTTACGATTATTTTGGTTTATCAGATTATTGTCATGACATAGGTAAAAATATTAGAATTGAAGGTCAAGCTCGCGGGAGTAACTCAGTGGCTAGAGTATCTGCCTTCCAATCATTTATTACCCGTCCACATAGCCTCTTTTCTTTCCTAGCCATATGTGTCCGCATTCATCTATGTCCATACACGTACATGAGGGATGTGGCAAAAAATGTGGCAAATATTGAAATACAAATGTCGGTGTCAAACGATATGCCTAGCAAGGGATATATCGGAAGGAAAAGGATTGTGGGGTGATTGTATTAATTGATGTGCCCAGGAAGGGATCCGAACCCCCATTCTCTTACCAAGAAGCGGATTTTAAGTTCACTGCTGTCGGGTCTCAAGGGTTCGTCACAGTACTTATGCGTACAGGAACTTGGTCACAAATCAACCTTTTAAGGGTATTTAGGGTTTGTGCGAACTACCCTGAACTTACGGGAACCACAGACATAAAGGACCCACAAAAGGACCCACAAATATTTTCTGCCTGATATCAGCTTGTGTAGAGGATAAGCTAAAACTGGTTCGCCACTATCCGGAATACCTAAGTCACGCCGATTGTGTGGACATCATAGACTTATGTCTGCGTGCTCCGGCTTCAATAAAATTTGAAACCTTTGACGCAATTTCAGATAACAAGTTGAAGTGGAGAGACACATCTCTTGCCACTGACCTTCTTGGCTGGAACCCTGTTGGGAAATCAGAGCAATTCAAATTATGATATTGATATGAGTAGTGACCCACAATCCATAACGAGGATTTTTATTGGAAATTAACAATCGCTATTTTGGCTTAAGGCTTCCACAATCGTAGAAGGGGACATTGGCAATTTGGTTAGTCGTACTCCAGTGGCATTGTAAATAGCATTGGCTATGGCAGCCAGTGGCGGAACAATGGGTGTTTCACCAACACCTCGAATTCCGAACGGATGGCGTGAATTGGGTACCTCAATGATCACTGTATCAATCATTGGTAGGTCTGTAGTAGTAGGCATTCTATAATCAAGCAGACTAGAATTCACCATCACGCCTTCCTCGTTGTAAAAGTATTCCTCATTCAATGCCCATCCTGCCCCCTGAAGAACCCCACCTTGCATTTGGCCTTCTACGTTGCTTTTATGAACTACCTGACCAACATCCATGAAGGTTGTGTACCGGAGAATTTCAACCTTGCCTGTTTCTGGATCGACCTCGACATCTACAATATTGCCTGAAAGTTGTGGGCCCACTCCGCCTTGAAAATCAGATGCCGAACACGTTATTGCGCCTCCGGTATTAGCCATTTCTCCTGCCATGCCTTTAAAGGTTAATCGTTCGTTGGTATTTAATCTGCACGTGAACATCCCATCAGTGAAATCCACGTCTTCTGGTCGAACTTCCCATAGCAGGGCAGCGCGTTCCTTCATTTGCTCTACCACCATACCGGCTGCATTCAGAATTGCTCGCCCAGTATCAAAGGTTATTCGACTACCAAAGGACCCTGAAGTGAAACCTATGGAGTCAGTATCAGCCACGGAAGGATTAACGTCCTCCGTGTCGATACCAAGCGCCTCAGCCGCCTGCATTGCGAGAGAAACTCGGCTGCCTGACAAGTCAGCTGATCCCGTTATCAGGCTAATGGTCCCGTTGTCGTTAACATTCAGAGTTGCGGAAGAACCATTCCCTCCAGCGTGCATTCTGTATCCAACAGCAACACCTCGGCCCTGATTATGCCCTTGCAAAGGAGCATTGTAATGAGGGTGTGCCTTCATTGCAGTTTCGACCTCCACACACCCAAATCTGGAATGAGGAAGACCTGTCGGTGACATATCACCTTCCCGAACGGCGTTCTTCAAACGGAATTCCATAGGGTCCATGTCCAGTTTTTCTGCTAATTCATCAATGACGGTTTCAACTGCGTGAGTGGACTGGGGCTGCCCAGGGGCTCGATAGGATTGGGTTTTGGGTTTGTTGAGCACAACGTCATACCCATCTATCAGAATGTTGTCTATCTTGTATGCACCTAAAGCTGGGAATGCTCCACCACTGACAGGAGAACCAGGGAATGCTCCAGCTTCGTAGGCCATATGCATTTCGGCAGCTTTAATATATCCATCGGAGTCGGCGCCTATCTTACATCGAATAAAGGTTCCTGATGTTGGGCCTGTTCCTTCGAACACCTCCTTGCGGGTCATAACCATTTTAACTGGGGCCGAAGATTTCTTGGATAACAGGGCTGCGACCGGTTCGATATAACCCGTTCCTTTGCCACCAAACCCGCCACCAACCTCCAACGGAACAACTTTAACCCGGGATTCTGGTAATCCAAGTATTGCTGAGGTGGTATTACGGATACCGAAGGCGTTTTGAGTGCTAGTCCATATGCTCAAATAATCATCCGGAGACCAGAAGGCAGTAGCAGCAAAAGGCTCAATATATCCTTGATGTACCATCGAGGTTCTAAGCTCCCGCTCCACAATAACGTCTGAATGCTTGAACCCTTCTACTATGTCTCCATGAAGAACCTTCACATGTCCGGCGATGTTACCTTTGATTCCAGTGTCATCACCTTGAGTGAAACCTCCAGTTCTAAACATGGTAGTAAGGTTCTCGTGAAGTATTGGTGCATCATCAGCCATCGCTTGGCGAACGTCTAGAACGGGAGTAAGCACATCAAAATCAACTTTAATAAGTTCAAGAGCTTTTTCTGCTATGTGTATGCTGGTGGCTGCCACACCTGCAATTGCGTGGCCCCGATATAGTACTTTTTTATGTGCAAGGTCATTTTCTGCCATTGCTCTGGGAGTCGACCCTGCTTGAGACAGGTCCATGGGTTGGTTAAGGATAGGAAAATCTTCAGCGGTTACCACGGCTTTTACCCCAGGGAGAGCCTCGGCCTCGCTGGTATCTATGGACAATATTCGAGCGTGGGCATAAGTGCTTCGTAGTATCTTACCGTGAAGGGTCCCTGTCATTAAGAAGTCAGCGCCGAAACAAGCACGACCGGTCACCTTACTTAAACCATCCGGACGAATAGGGCTGGTGCCTAACACCCTGAATTGATGTGGACTATCTGAGGTTGCCTCCATCCGGTATCTTCTCCTTAAATGCATTCCCTGACTACGTATGAAATGCTAACACTACAAACCGTGCACTGTGTGAATAATGCATGAGGTATAGTCGAGGTAAGACAATGTCACCTAGTAGTTATCAACAGTATGTCCAATCGTTCTATAAGTTCCAATATCAAACGTCAGATAGGCCTGTGCTCGATTGAATTGCATAAACCCGATACAGAGTTAAGCCTTACCGTTATAGTGCCTTTTATATCTTCATATTATCCTCATATGAAATCTGGTATTTGTGAATGCAAATTATATATTCTCCTGCTATATAAAATGCCTATAATGCATAATACCGGAGACGCTAATGAATCTGGGTTTTTTCACCATGCCGCTTCACCCTCCTGGCTCGGACATGAGTAAGACACTGGTTGACGACATAGATCAGATAGTGAAATTAGATTGGCTGGGATATTCTGAGGCATGGATAGGGGAGCATTTTACCTTTGAGTGGGAAAATATCCCGAGTCCAGATCTTTTCATCGCACAAGCTTCCGCCCTAACTACTCGTATTAAACTGGGGACAGGCGTTACATGCCTGCCAAACCATAACCCTGCTATGTTGGCCCATCGGATCGCACAGCTAGATCATCAAACTGGGGGGCGGCTTTTATGGGGTATTGGCTCCAGTTCAACACCTGGTGATTACGAATTATTTGGGTTTGATGCTGAAGAAGGTGATCGCCGATCTTTTACCTTAGAATCTGTTGAAGCAATCCTTAAGATTTGGGAAGACCCTGCCCCGGGAAAATATAGCAACGGGGTATGGAAATACGTCATACCAAAACCAGTTGAAAAAATAGGTCTTAGACTACATGTACAACCCTTTCAAGATCCTCATCCTCCTATCGCAGTGGGTGGAGTTTCCCCGAAATCTGAGACATTGAAGTTTGCAGGACAAAAAGGTTGGATTCCCATCAGCATCAATTTAGTACCGACAGCATCCCTAATAGGACATTGGGAGGCCTATGCTGAGGGAGCCTCGCGTAGCCAATTGGTCCCAGATCGCTCAAAATGGCGGATAGCCAGAGAAATTTATGTAGCTGACACTACTAAAAAAGCCAGGAAGGAAGTGATGGAAGGGACTATAGCACGTGACTATAAGAATTATTGGTTTAATCTTCTCGATTGGAGTAACAATTTAGACCAATTCAAATTGGATGTAAACATGCCAGATTCGGATATCACACTAGACTACTTAATGGACAACGTTTGGATTGTTGGTAGCCCTGACGAAGTAGTCGAAAAGATAGCGACCCTGCATGAAAATACAGGTGGGTTTGGAACGATTTTAGCAATGGGTCATGAATGGAAGCCCCGACAGCAATGGATAGAATCTATGTCCCTTTTGGCTGATACTGTCATGCCCAAACTAGCGAAATTGTAATTGATCATATGGTGCTAAAAAACCAATTTGGATTTATACATCACATGGAGGTATGAATATTGTCATATGAGTCGGTCATAGCCGAAATGAAGGAAAGTGCTCTGAATTTATTGCAGAGTCTCTCAAAAGAACAAATAAAGAAAATCACGTATCCGTTTCTCGATGCCGAAAGAGTTTATTGGTATTACGCACCAATCAACAGGCACGGATTACCTTTACGAGATATGTCAAGTTCGCAAAAATCTCTTGCATTCGAATTAATGAAAACAGGCCTAAGCGAGAGAGGGGATCTTAAAGCCAATCAAATAATCCAACATGAAAAAATCCTAGGGAAAATCGAAAAAGAAGCGGAAATCATAATGTGGGAAAGGGATCCAACCTTATATTTCTTCACCATTTTTGGTGATCCTACGGGTGATATAGATCCCTGGGGATGGAGAGTTGAAGGGCATCATCTTTCGCTTCATTTCAGTATCTGGGCCAATGATATTTTATCCATAACCCCATCGTTTTTTGGAGCAAACCCGGCGAAGGTCCAATCTGGAACACACCAAGGGCTTGAAATCTTAGCACCTCGGCAATCGTTGGCATTAGAATTGATGCAGAGTCTAGATCCGGCCCAATCCAAGAAAGCTTTAATCTTTGATGAGGCCCCAGCAGATATCCTAACCTTCAGCTCAGCTAGGGCCTCTCTTCCCAAAGAAGAGGGCTTGAAAGCAACAAATATGAGCCAAACACAAAAAAACATCCTAAAAAATATCGTCGAAGAATACATTGGAGAATATAGATCTGAAATTGCGAGCGGCATTGTATCAAAATGGACAGAAAACATAGACACAATTCATCTCGCCTGGGGTGGAGGGAATCAAGTTGGGGACCCGCATTATTATAGATTGCATGGGGGAACCTTTCTGATCGAATATGACAACATCCAAAATGGCGCAAATCATATACATTCTGTGTGGAGAGACGTCGACAACGACTTTGCTGTGGACGTGTTGAGAGACCACCTATTGTTGTATCACATCACATGAACTCAATAATCAAACCTATAGACTTATGCTTCACTCAAACAGGAAAACAACCATAACATCATGTCTATGAGCGATGGGTGCGCATTGGACTTTCTGGCTGAATCCATGTGTATTGCTATTGAGAACATGAAGTCCACGATAGAACAGATAGGAACGACCCGCAGTACCAATACGCTGGAGCTAGAAACAAGAAACTGGGTAACAGCACTGTTTTGTTATAACTCTTTGGAGAACAGTAACTTAATATCACGGATCCGCAAACTGGGAACCCACCAAACAGCTATGAATTTGATCGAAAAGAGTTCCGATCGAGAGATAAAGTTGGTTCAGGGAATAATGGATATGCTGAAAGAGCATAACAAGAACGGGACTTTGATACAAAGGACCAAAAATCGATTCCTATTATCCATTACCGATCTAGAGACTGAATTCATAGACCATCATTCACTAGTGTTAGAAATTAAACGTTCGCAAAACATTGTAATTCCGCTTTCTGAAATCACTGAATGTGAAGACACAAATTGTGAATGGATATTTGCATGGCTGGTTGAAACGCTTGGTGAGGAATACCAAGAATATTTGGTTCCATACGTCTAGAAACGAATATGGAATGTTACATAAAGAAAGGTTAATGAATTGGTTTAACCCGGACCCCGAAAGGATCTCGTTGGGATATGGGTTGCTATTTTGTATAGCACTTGCAGTAGGTGCAGAAGCACTATATTTTCTTGAGAAATCTGTGTTTGATTTTTCCTTATTTGATTCTCTGGTAATTGTAATAGTTATTGCCGTTCTTATTCGAAATTTACTTCCGCTACCACAGAAAATATTGCCGGGGTCTAGTTTCGCCTCAAAGCAGATTTTGGAAACTGCCGTTTTGATGCTAGGGGCCAGTGTAAATCTTTTTAAGATCGTGGATGCCGGGGCTTCGATGCTTTTGATAATTATTTTTTCAGTCTGTGGCGGTTTATTCATTGCCTGGTTTGTGGGACATAAGATTTTAAAGCTAGGGTCTAGACTGGCATTATTGGTTGGAGCCGGTAATTCCATTTGTGGGAATTCGGCAGTTGCAGCTGTGGCTCCTGCCATTGGGGCATCTTCAACAGAAATAGCCGCTGCCATTAGCATTAGTGCTATTCTGGGTGTAGTTCAGATCTTATTCTTACCGCTATTGGCACCAACTCTAAATTTGACTAATTATGAATATGGCGTTATCGCAGGCCTCAGTGTCTATGCGGTCTCTCAGGTGGTCGCGGCTTCATTCATTATTTCCAATCTGTCGGGGCATATAGCAACACTGGTTAAACTAATAAGAGTTCTTTTATTAGGGCCAATGATCATCGTCTTGGGAGTAATCCATAGTTCGACCGAAACCCAGCAGACCTATTGGGAGCGAGTAAAGGTTTATGTCCCATGGTTCGTCGTTGGCTTCATTATATTAGCTATTTTGAGAACTACCGGACTCATACCAGAGTATATCGGCGACAGAGTTCAGATAATCAGCAAATTTCTTTTTGTGATCGCAATGGCTGGTCTGGGATTGGGTGTTAACCTTCGCGAAATAGTCAACGTGGGCCCACGAGTTGCTCTGACCACCACTGCAACCACAGGGTTTATGCTGATGTGCGCTTTGTTTGCCGTAACGTTTCTCGAATTAGGATAAACTCACTCAAGAATAGGATCGATTATTGGCTTTCTAGACCCTGAGTCTATATTGCTGTTTACTGGAATTGCTTATCTAGGTCCATGACTAATTGCTTTTCCACTCCCTCCAGCTGATCGATAATAAAATCAATTATCCATCGTGGCTGGTCAGAATCATCGTCGATAAGGAGTCTTCGAGAACATTCTAGCTCTTCACTGCTACTCATTTGCTCTTTGACGATTGGAAGAACGAAAGCTTCTTCGTTTTCGAAATGATCGAATTCGGACACTCTTAATTCCATAACACTTCGGTATAAATGTCGTCGTGTTCTGGGCTTTACGAAACGCTCTGCTATCGCATCTCCCGCGGCCTCTTCAACCTGGTCGACTTTTTCCATTAATTTGGCGTGCTCTTCTTCTTCACTGGCTAACACGTTTTCTGCTGAAGCCTGGTCAAGAAGCTCCAGAACAGATCCTCCAAATTGTCGAAGTTCATCATGTTCCACCTCATTGGCCTTAATAGGTTCGCGACCATCCTGCAATATCTTATCCTTAAGTGGCCCTGTCATATATTCATCTTCTGTCTGGGCATGGTATAGAAGATGTTTGAGCCACGCATCGAGATTAGCTTTAAACACAGTGAGGTCTCCACCTTCTTGAGCCTCCAAAGCCAGATTCTCCGTAAAATCAGAGTGTTTCATGTAGACTTTGTGCATTAAATACATTACATCAATCGGACTTTCCAATTGAGTAATCTGATCAGTAAATAACGGCATGGTATCCTCCTATTTCCAGCTGAATAAACGCAACCTATAAGTTTTTGAAACTCCTCTTGTTTCCGATGACCTTAATCAAAAAATCTCGCCAATATTTAGTTCACAAGGTAGAGGGTAGGGTAGATGAATACCCATGCAACATCGACGAAGTGCCAATATTTAACCACCCCCTCAACCCCCCAATGAGAATCGCTATTGAATCTTCCATCCGATCCCATTCTTACAATTACGATCAGCGCAATTATTCCAGTAATAACATGAAAAGCATGTATACCTGTCATTGTGAAGAATATTGTTCCAAACGCACTTGAAGGCGGAAAATAGTGAAATGCTTCGTACCATTCCCAGCCTACTCCAATCAGAAAAATACTTGCCAAAACGATAGTGGCTATAATATTTTTTCGAAATTTTTGCTGGTTGTTATGGGCAACTGCAACTTCACCCCTAAATGCTGCCAAACTACTCATCAAAAGAACAAGTGATATGGCCAATCCCAGGGGTTGGTTTAGATGGTCTGGTCTTTCGACTCCTTGGAGATAAAATCGGGTGGAAATTAAGGCACCAAATAAGAACGTTTCCGATAATATAAATATCCATAACCCAACACGTTTCATTGAAAACTCATCGTGGCTGGTTGTGTGGACTTCTGACTGTGTTGACACTTTGGTAAGTACTCCCTTACTACTTGATCTATTCTTCTGGAGGTATCCAGAGTTCTTTTATGTGCATGAAGTAATGAACAATTAGCCAGGATCCTGGAGCGGCTAACAGTACCATGAAGATAAAGTTTCCACTGGTTACTCTAACCCCGATAATATACTCAGCTACTTCTACAATAAGTAATCCTATAAATACATATAAACCCTTTCGGAATTTTCTGGTGATCTCTTTATCGTCCACTTATCAATCCTTATAATTGCAAATTTCTCAACACTAGATAGAAGTTGCTTGAGTTTCTTTTCTCCCAGGTTGCCCGTATGTGTAAGGGTCTTCATCTACCTTTGGCTGATGAGTGAAATTCTCTTCTGGGGGAGGAGAATCTGTGGCCCATTCCAATGTCGTGGCACCCCAAGGATTATTACCGGAGACAGCCCCCTTAGCCCAGGATACGACCATGTTGTATACAAATGGGATAAAAGATAATCCTAGGAGTAGGGCAAAAATTCCTATTAGGATATTGCCATTTTCCAAGTTTTCTGGATAAGTCCAAACCCTTCTATTCATTCCGTCTGTTCCAACTATAAACATAGTTATAAATAAAGCGTTGTAAGTTAGGAACATCGTGGTGAAATGAAGTCGGCCCAATGTTTCGTTGTATAACCTACCAGTCATTTTTGGGAACCAATAATAGATTGCGCCGAACAGCATAAAAATTTCGCCTCCCATCATTGTGTAATGAAAGTGAGCAACGACGAAATATGTGTCCTGAAGATGTATATCAGTGGCAATATCTGCGAGGAATATTCCCGTTAACCCTCCGATGAGAAAATTAAACACAGTCCCCACTACAAAAAGCATGGGTGTAACTAACCACAATTTGCCTCTCCATATGGTGCCTAAGGCAGAGAGAAAGACTACTCCGGTTGGGATGGATATCAATTCAGTAAGAGCCATGAATGGAATATGCAAAAATTCTTCCATTCCACTTGTAAATAAATGATGAGCCCAAACTAGGAAACTCAAGGCCGTGATAGACAGGAAAGACGCGACCACTAACTTGTATCCAAACAAAGGCTTTCGAGAGAAATGGCTTACCATCTCCAATAGAGCGCCAAATGCTGGCAAGATCATAATGTATACAGCTGGATGGGAATAGAACCAAAACACATGCTCATACAAAAGAGGTTTTCCACCTAGTCCAGCGTCAAAAAACACCATGCCTGCAACCCTATCTAATATGACCATAAGCAATCCAAAAGCTACCACTTGAGTAGCTGTTACACTGATGATTGAAGCAGCCACTATTGACCATACGAAAATAGGCAACCTACCCCAAGTCATTCCCGGAGCTCGTAAGCAAATGGTTGTAGTCAAGAAATTGAGCCCTCCCAATATGGAAGAAAGCCCGAAGGTCAAAAATGCAAAGAGAAAAAGCAACTGTCCGTCCGCGTTGGTGACACTTAATGGCGGATACGCTGTCCAACCTGAGTCAAAACCTCCGAAAAGAGGTGTCAAAATTAGCAAGATTGCGACTGGAGGAATAATCCAGAAGCTTAGTGCGTTAATCCTAGGAAAGGCCACATCTTCTGCCCCAATCATAAGGGGTAAGACGTAGTTTGAAAGCCCTCCGATGATTGCAGCCACAGCCACAGCCACCATAATAATGCCGTGAAGGCTCATAATGGTGTTGTAATAATTAGGTCCGAGAAGCCCTTCTCCTGAATCAGCTAGTTCTATACGCATTAATAAAGCAAAGAAACCTCCAAGTAGAAACAAGATTACGAAAGTGACAAGATACTGGACTCCGATCACCTTGTGGTCCATGCTAAAGCCGAAGTAACGCTGCCAATTTTTTGCCTCGAAATAACTCGGCTTTATCCCTATCCACTCGCGTATCCAGCTGTTCCAGACTCCTACTCCCAATAACCAACCCAAAAGGGCGAAGACATAGGAGAAGGAAATATTGATTTCTGTTGCTGGATTTCCAGTGAGGCTGGAAACTGAAATACCTACTACCAACCCGACCAACAAACCAATTATCGCTCCTATTAAACCTCGGGTTATTGGCCATAAGAACTTAAGTTGCGTCATTTGTAGATCTCCGTAGTTTAGGGACAAATATCAGTTTATTGGTTCATCGAAGGGGTTTTTGATTCTTCAACCAAGTTTTGTAATCGTTCTCGGATAAAACTCTAACCGGGATGGACATTTGAGCATGTCCTATTCCACATAATTCAGCGCATTGAAGTCGATAGTTCACGTCCTCATC